>Ga0075011_10000026_pt1 | contig 77676 bp, 83 predicted proteins | sample TARM_MetaG_T_14_FD_72354 | JGI IMG/M metagenome (GOLD analysis project Ga0075011, IMG submission 72354) | Freshwater microbial communities from Pennsylvania, USA, analyzing microbe dynamics in response to fracking - TARM_MetaG_T_14 | ecosystem: Environmental > Aquatic > Freshwater > River...
GAAAGAGAGACTTGAACTCTCACACCTTGCGGCGCCAGAACCTAAATCTGGTGCGTCTACCAATTTCGCCATTTCCGCAACTTTCCTAAATATTTTTATAAGAAAAACACTTAGGAAATGGTGGCTACGACGGGATTCGAACCTGTGACCCCATCATTATGAGTGATGTGCTCTAACCAACTGAGCTACGTAGCCATTTTTATTCTCTCTTTAAGTTTGCCTTAATGTCGAGAACGGAGCGCATTATGCGGATATGGCTCTAGAGCGTCAATAGTTTTTTTGAATAAATTCTTTGAAACCAACCGTTCGAACTTTTTTTGAACAAAGAGACGTGTTTGTGATCAAAAACGGTTAATAAATCATTAAGCTTATTGATTTTTCCTTGCTTGTCGCTAAGGTTGATTTTGAGAAAAAAACAAAAAAGCCAACAGAATCTGTCGGCTTTAATGGTGTATTAATGGCTGATTAACGAGTTATTTACACGTTGAAGCGGAAGTGGATAACATCGCCATCTTTTACGATGTATTCTTTACCTTCCAAGCGCCATTTTCCCGCTTCTTTGGCTCCATTTTCGCCGCGATATTGAATGAAATCATCATAACCCACAACTTCAGCGCGAATGAAACCACGTTCAAAGTCGGTATGGATTTTACCCGCCGCTTGCGGAGCCGTCGCACCGACCGGAATCGTCCATGCACGCACTTCTTTTACGCCTGCGGTGAAGTAGGTTTGTAGTGTTAGTAGTTCGTAACCGGTACGAATCACGCGGTTTAGACCGGGTTCTTCAATGCCTAAATCGGCTAAAAACTCGGCGCGATCTTCTTCTTCAAGTTCAGATAGTTCAGCTTCAATGGCTGCGCAAACAGCAACCACAGAATTGTTCTCTTTTTCTGCAAACTCTCTGACAGCATCAAGGTACGGGTTATTTTCAAAGCCATCTTCGCTCACGTTGGCGATATACATGGTTGGTTTCAACGTTAAGAAGTTGAGATAATCTACGGCGGCTAGCTCTTCTTTTGAGAGTTCAACCGTGCGAGCCATACCACCTTCCGTTAATACAGGGAGTAGCTTCTCTAATACGATGATTTCAAATTTAGCGTCTTTATCGCCACCTTTGGCACGTTTTGCTTGACGTTGAATGGCGCGTTCACAGCTATCAAGGTCGGCAAGGGCAAGCTCTAGATTGATTACTTCAATATCTTCAATTGGCGATACTTTGCCTGCTACGTGAACGATATTTTCGTTCTCGAAGCAGCGAACAACGTGACCAATCGCATCTGTTTCACGGATATTTGCAAGGAATTTGTTGCCTAAACCTTCACCTTTTGACGCGCCAGCCACTAGGCCTGCGATATCGACAAATTCCATTGTCGTCGGAAGGATACGTTGAGGGTTTACAATTTCTGCTAACGCATCGAGACGAAGGTCTGGAACAGGAACCACACCCGTGTTTGGTTCGATAGTGCAAAACGGGAAGTTTGCTGCTTCGATGCCCGCTTTAGTTAGTGCATTAAATAATGTCGATTTACCCACATTTGGTAAACCCACGATGCCACATTTAAAACCCATGACTGTAACCTTATTCAGCTTTGAACGTATGTAAGCGATTTTGTGCTTTAGTTAGACCATCTTTTAGTAAAATGTCGAAGCAACGAACCGATTCGTCAACCGCGGCATCTAGGCACTCTTGCTCTTTGGCGGGTGCTTTACCTAAAACATAGCCTGCTACTTTATCTTTGTGCCCCGGATGGCCGATACCAATCCGCAGGCGGTAGAATTCTTTGTTATTGCCGAGTTTGCTGATGGTGTCTTTAAGGCCATTATGACCGCCATGACCACCACCCATTTTGAACTTAGCTACCCCGGGAGGTAAGTCTAGTTCATCATGTGCCACCATGATCTCTTCTGGTTTTATCTGGTAAAACTTGGCGATGGCCGCCACGGCTTTACCGGATAAATTCATAAAAGTTGTTGGGATCAATAAACGCAGATCTTCACCATTAACCACGATACGCCCGGTGAAACCGAAGAATTTGGCTTCGTTTTTCAAGGTGACGTTATGAACTCTGGCTAATTCTTCTACTACCCAAGCGCCGGCATTGTGCCTCGTTTTGGCGTATTCAGGACCAGGATTCGCTAGCCCGACAAGAAGTTTGATTGGTTGGCTCAAGGTTAGGATCTCTTTGCAATATCAAAAGCGCGGTATGATAGCACACAAAAGGGAAAGGGTGCGAGGCGCTAAAATAACAAAGGAAAAAGCACCTCATTTTTCAATGAAGTGCTTTAAAAGCATTTAAAAATCAGTAAATAAACTGAGTTTTAATTAAACATGGCAGAAATAGACTCTTCGTTGCTAATGCGACGAATCGCTTCAGCAAGCATGCTAGACAAGGTTAATTGTGTCACTTTGCCGGTTGCCGCCATCTCTTTAGATAGGGTGATCGAGTCTGTGACGATAACTTGGTCTAGTACTGAGTTTTTGATATTTTTCGCTGCGTTACCTGAGAATACCGCGTGCGTTGCGTAAGCAAACACACGTTTTGCTCCACGTTCTTTCAACGCTTCAGCGGCTTTACACAAAGTGCCGCCAGTGTCGATCATGTCATCCACGATCACACAATCGCGGCCATCAACATCGCCAATCAGGTTCATAACTTCAGACACGTTGGCGCGTGGACGACGTTTATCAACGATTGCGATGTCGATATCACCTAATGCTTTTGCAGTCGCACGAGCACGAACCACGCCACCAAGGTCAGGTGAAACCACAACAGGATCTTCTAACCCACGCGCTTTCATATCTTCAAGCAACACTGGCGTACCAAAGATGTTATCTACTGGGACGTCAAAGAAGCCTTGGATTTGTTCTGCGTGAAGGTCGATGGTCAAAACGCGGTCAACACCAACGTTTGAAAGGAAATCTGCAACAACTTTTGCAGTAATCGGTACACGAGCAGAGCGCACTCGGCGGTCTTGACGGGCATAACCAAAATATGGGATGACAGCAGTAATACGGCCTGCTGAAGCACGGCGCATTGCATCAATCATCACTACTAATTCCATTAAGTTGTCATTAGTAGGAGCACAAGTAGATTGAATAATAAATACATCGCTACCACGAACATTTTCGTTGATTTGCACTGCAACTTCACCGTCGGAGAAACGAGAAACAGTAGCATCACCAAGAGAGATGTATAGACGTTCAGCAATACGTTGGGCTAGTTCAGGTGTGGCGTTACCAGCAAATAGCTTCATATCAGGCACGGTGGAAACCTCAGGGTTGCGTCCAGTTTTTAAATAGGTCGGGTGTTGGCGAATTGGTATTCAGCCAGAGTCTTTTTCAGTGGCGAAATGTTACACCCTAAGGCGACAAACGCGAAGACTGTGTCAGGGAGCTTGGCAAGGACAGCTTCCGCTTCTACTTTGCTAGAAAATTCGGCAAAAACGCAAGATCCCGTCCCAGTCAATCTTGACGGCGCGTATTGTAGCAGCCATGAAAGTTGCTTATCAACCTCTGGGTACAGCATTCGGACAATTTTTTCGCAATCGTTTTCGTAAGGGTGTTCGAGAAGCGTTGCTAGCGCTCGTTTTGGCGTGTTCCTTATCAATTGGGGATGAGTGAAAATATCTTTCGTTGCAATGCTCACATTAGGCCGAACCACCAAATACCATTTTTGCTTTGGTTCGGTTTGGGTCAGTTTTTCACCTACGCCTTCAGCAAATGCGGCAAAGCCATGGACAAAAACGGGAACATCCGCCCCGAGTGTTAAACCGAGCGTAGCGAGTTCTTGCTGTGATAGATTGGTTTGCCATAAGTAGTTCAGTGCAACAAGCACGGTTGCAGCATTGGAAGAGCCGCCACCGATGCCACCGCCCATTGGCAAAACTTTATTTAATTCAATGCTCGCGCCATAGCGGCATCCACTTGCCTTTTGTAAGGCGATGGCCGCTTTCCAAATCAAGTTGTCTTGTAGCGCAACGCCAGCAATGGCTGGTGTGAGAGTTATTTCGCCAGACTGATTGGCGGTAATGGTTAACTCATCACCAAAATCGAGAAATTGAAACAGTGTCTGTAATTCATGATATCCGTCGGCTCTTTGCCCGGTGATATACAGAAACAGGTTGAGCTTAGCGGGTGATGGCCAGTGGGTTGGGGTGCAAATCATGGCGTTAAGGTCCACTTTGAAATGACGAGGTTTAATGAAACTTGATCTTGAGTCAGCTTCAGTTTGGCCGGAAGTGGCACTGAAGTGGAAGAAGCGGATGTTGAGACGAAGGGATAAGCTTGGTAGTTCAAATATTCCAAGTGCCAGCGGCTAAGCCCTAGCTGTTTATCTAACGATGCCAACAAATTATTTTGATTCAATTGAAAACCATCCGCCTCGGTTGGCAGCCCAAGCAGCCAATCTTGTAGCTGCTCAATGGGGATCGATAACCCAGTTAACTCGTAAACTAAAGCATCCGCATTCTGCGCATCGATGATTTGATCATCATACGTTTTGACCTGGGCGCCCTGCGGCGAGATGGAGAGATTTAAAACGGTCTGCCCTAAAAATGTTGAGAGACGAAGCTGGCTATGGTCGGCGTTTTTTTGCCAATGAAAATTGAGGGATTGGCGCTGTTGTGGTGATATATAGCCGAGTTTTCCGCTGGCTTGGTACTCGCGGATCGTTTGCAATTGCTGTTGGTGTTGCTGCCAGCCGACGCTCTCGACCCTTGTTGAGGGTAAGTTTGTGCAACCAAAGAGTGTTAGCAGAGTGAGGAGAGTTAAAATCAGTCTATTTGCGCGTGTCATATCTGCCCATTATTTACACAGTGAAGGCCGTAAAAACGCCTCACTATATCATTGATATCACGAAGTCGGGAAAACAAATCCCTGTTGCCCTTTCATTAAAACAGGGCATCAAGTAAAATTCGGCTCCTATTTACATTTCCTGAACCGAGAAACCTCTATAGATGTCCTTGCTTGCTATTGGAATAAATCACAATACAGCGTCGGTAGAACTGCGAGAGAAAGTGGCGTTTGGTCCTGATAAATTATCAGAAGCCTTGCGACAACTTGCGTCCAGTTCCAGCGTTCAAGGTAGCGTTATTGTCTCTACCTGTAATCGCACGGAAATTTATTGTGATGTAAAATCATCGAGCAAAAGTAAGTTAATCGATTGGTTGTCTCAGTTCCATCATGTGAATCCTGAAGATCTTAAACCGAGTTTGTATGTACATGAAGAACAAGCCGCTATTCGTCATTTGATGCGAGTGGCTTGTGGGCTGGATTCACTGGTATTGGGTGAGCCGCAGATTTTAGGGCAGGTGAAGCAAGCCTATGCGGATGCTCGCGAGCATAACGCGGCTGATTCAGCGATTGAAAAACTGTTTCAAAAAGCCTTCTCGGTGGCCAAACGTGTGCGCACTGAAACCGAAATAGGCGGCAGTGCGGTGTCGGTGGCTTATGCTGCTTGTACGTTGGCAAAGCAGATCTTTGAATCACTCTCTGATTCAACGGTAATGTTGGTTGGGGCGGGTGAAACCATCGAACTGGTTGCGAAGCATTTAGCCAGCCATCGATGTAAACGCATGATAGTTGCCAACCGAACCCGCGAGCGAGCGATGGGGCTTGCACAGCAGTTTGATGCTGAAGTGATTGCACTCAATGAGATCCCTGACTATCTCGCCCACGCGGATATCGTCATCAGTTCAACCGCCAGCCCACTGCCGATTATTGGCAAAGGGATGGTAGAAAGTGCGATTAAAGTGCGTCGCCATCAACCCATGTTATTGATTGATATTGCCGTGCCTCGTGATATTGAATCGCAGGTCGGGGATTTAAACGATGCCTATCTGTATACGGTTGATGATCTTCAGTCGATTGTAGACAGCAATATGGAACAGCGTAAAGTTGAAGCCATTCAAGCTGAAGCGATTGTCAGTGAAGAGAGCGCAGCCTTTATGAGCTGGATGCGCTCCTTGCAAGCGGTAGACAGCATCCGAGAATACCGTCAATCGGCCAACGAAATTCGTCAAGAATTGCTCAGCAAAAGCTTGCAGTCACTGGCTGCAGGGGGCGATCCTGAAAAAGTGTTACTTGAGTTAAGTAACAAACTCACCAATCGATTGATCCACACACCAACCCGAGCATTGCAAAGCGCTGCAGAGCTAGGTGAACCGGCTAAATTGGCCGTGATTAGACAAAGTTTGGGTCTTGACGACCCTCGATAATATCCGTCACTCCGAATTAAAGAAGAAACTATGAAAGCGTCGATTTTAGTTAAGCTTGAATCCCTTGTTGAGCGTTACGAAGAGGTTCAGCGCCTGCTTGGCGAGCCTACCGTAATTAGTGATCAAAACAAATTCCGTACTTTGTCAAAAGAGTACTCTCAGCTTGAGGAAGTCACTAAATGCTTCCAAGCTTACCAACAAGCGCAAGAGGATTTGGTTGCCGCAGAAGAGATGACCAAAGAAGAAGACGCCGAGATGCGTGAGATGGCTCAAGAGGAAATCAAAATAGCCAAAGCGACGATTGAACGTCTCACTGATGAATTGCAAATTCTGCTGCTACCAAAAGATCCGAACGATGATCGCAACTGCTTTTTAGAAATTCGTGCAGGGGCGGGCGGTGATGAGGCGGGTATTTTTGCTGGCGATCTGTTCCGTATGTATAGCCGTTATGCTGAGAAGATGAGCTGGCGTATTGAAATTATGTCCGCTAGCTATGCTGAGCATGGCGGCTATAAAGAAGTGATTGCTAAAGTGAGTGGTGATGGCGCTTACGGTGTGCTTAAGTTTGAATCAGGCGGTCACCGCGTACAGCGTGTTCCGGCCACGGAATCTCAAGGTCGTGTGCATACTTCCGCTTGTACCGTCGCGATCATGCCCGAAATTCCTGAAGCCGAAATTCCAGAAATTAAAGCTAGCGATCTGAAAATTGACACTTTCCGCTCATCGGGCGCGGGTGGTCAGCACGTAAACACCACCGACTCTGCGATCCGTATTACCCACTTACCAACAGGCACGGTAGTTGAGTGTCAGGACGAGCGTTCACAGCACAAAAACAAAGCCAAAGCGATGGCCGTATTGGCCGCTCGTATTGCACAAGCGGAAGAAGCGAAGCGCGCAGCCGAAGTGTCCGATACTCGTCGTAACCTACTGGGTTCTGGTGATCGTAGCGACCGTATTCGTACTTACAACTACCCGCAAGGTCGCGTTTCCGATCATCGTATTAACTTAACCATTTATCGTCTTAATGAAGTGATGGAAGGGGATCTGCAAAGCTTGATTGATCCAATCATTCAAGAATATCAAGCAGACCAACTTGCCGCTCTTGCCGATCAACACTGATCCCATGACGTTATCTCGTATTGATGATGCGTTGAAAGCCGCGATTGCTCAACTCCAAGAAGGCGGCAGTGATTCGCCTTCTGTGGATGCTGCGGTGCTGCTTTGCTATGTACTGGATAAACCACGTTCTTATCTGCTGACTTGGCCTGAAAAGACCTTAAGCGAAACGCAGTCGCGGCAATTTTGCTCGTTGATTACGCGTCGAGTGACGGGGGAGCCAGTGGCCTATTTGGTTGGGGAACGTGAGTTTTGGTCGCTGCCACTGAAAGTTTCGCCTTCGACATTAATTCCTCGGCCGGATACTGAACGCTTGGTTGAAATTGCGTTAGAAAAAAGCCAGCAGACGCAAGGGGATATTTTGGACTTAGGCACAGGAACTGGCGCGATAGCATTAGCGTTAGCGTCTGAGTTACCTGAACGTCATGTGGTTGGTATCGACTTACGCCCAGAAGCGCAAGCCTTAGCGTTGGAAAACGCGCAGCGTTTAACTATTACCAATGTCACATTTTTACAAGGTAGTTGGTTTGAACCTTTAAAGCTCGGTACAAAGTTTGCTTTAATTGTCTCCAATCCACCGTATATTGAAGAAAATGATCCCCATCTCACGCAGGGGGATGTACGTTTTGAGCCTTTAAGTGCGCTGGTGGCCAAAGACAAAGGCTTGGCTGACATTAAACACATTGCAGAGAATGCGCGTCACTATTTGCAGCAACAAGGCTGGCTGCTGTTTGAACATGGTTATGATCAAGGGGCGGCAGTCAGAGCGTTATTTGAGTCACTCGGCTATCACCATGTAGTGACAGAAAAGGATTATGCGGGTAATGACCGAGTCACACTGGGTCAATATTCGCACTCAGAAGAGAGAGCATCATGTACGAAGGATTAAAACATTTTCATCTACTGACCATTGCGATCAGTGCACTATTGTTGTCGGTACGTTATGCCTTGATGATGATGGATTCCAAATGGCTGCAACACCCTTTTTTGAAACGTTTTCCTCATATTAACGATTCGCTGTTGTTGTTATCGGGTATCGCGTTGATTGTGATGTCTGGTTTCATCCCATTTACCCCAGCCGCACCTTGGTTAACTGAGAAGCTGACTTGTGTGATGGCGTACATTGCGCTGGGCTTCTTTGCGCTCAAACTGGGTCGGAATAAGCTGTTGCGTACCTTTGCTTTTTTGGGCGCATTAGGTTGGCTTGCTATGGCGGGAAAAATCGCCATCGTAAAAACGGCTATGTTTTTAGGCTAACAGCATCCGAGCGGCATTATGTTTGAATGGTTCGATGAAGATTTTGATGCAATGGAATTGGTGGAAGGGGCGCTGATCTTAAACAAGGCCGTCAATCCTGAAACTGAGGATGAATGGGCACGCCAAGAGTTGGCCCGTTTGCTTACACAAGCAAAACACGAGTTAGCTAATGAACAGGATGAAAAACAGCGTTTCGAAGCGTTGTTGCGTCTGTTTTACCAACAATGGGGTTTTCGCGGTGACAGAGAGGCTTATTTTGATTCACGTAATGCCTTTATCGATAAAGTGTTGCAGCACCGCAAAGGTATTCCCGTCAGTTTAGGTGCGCTGTTGCTCTATTTTGCGCGCAAGCTAGGCTTTCCTTTACAAGGTATTACCTTTCCCACACAGTTTTTATTGCAGTTGCATTGGTGCGATGAATCACCGATTTATATTAACCCTTTTACTGGTGAAACCGTCTCATTACATATACTACAAGCGTGGTTAGTTGGGCATAAAGGGGTCTTGTCTAAGCTGAAATCGAGTCATTTGGAAGTGACAGATAATCCGACGGTGATCGGTCGTTGGCTGGCACTACTAAAGAGCGCACTATTAAGAGAAGAGCGTTATACCTTAGCGCTGCGTTGTACTGATTTAGCGCTGACTTTTGTTCCTGATGATCCGTATGAAATCCGCGATCGCGGCTTTATCTATCAGCAACTGGATTGTCACCAAATTGCCTTATCCGATTATCAATACTTTATTGATCATTGTCCGAATGATCCGGCGGCTGAGTTATTAAAAAATCAAGTTAATGCATTAAGCTTTGAAGCTATTACGCTGCATTAACCGCTAAATGAGAGAGAATAAAATGGAACAAAAAATCGTCCACGTGGGTGATATTCCCGTTGCCAACGACAAACCGTTTACTCTGTTTGCTGGAATGAACGTCCTTGAATCCCGTGATTTAGCGATGCAAATCTGTGAGCATTACGTGAAAGTGACCGATAAACTCGGTATCCCTTATGTGTTTAAAGCTTCTTTTGATAAAGCAAACCGCAGCTCTGTTCACTCTTATCGTGGCCCCGGCTTGGAAGAGGGAATGAAAATTTTCCAAGAGCTAAAAGAGACCTTTGGCGTCAAAATCATCACTGACGTGCACACAGAAGCTCAAGCTCAGCCTGTGTCTGAGGTGGTTGATGTGATTCAACTGCCAGCGTTTCTTGCTCGTCAAACTGACCTTGTCGAAGCGATGGCGAAAACAGGTGCAGTGATCAACGTGAAAAAACCACAATTTATGAGCCCTGGCCAAGTGGGCAATATCGTGGAAAAATTTGCAGAATGCGGCAACGACAAAGTGATTTTGTGTGAACGTGGTGCTTGCCATGGCTATGATAATCTGGTCGTTGATATGTTGGGTTTTGGTGTGATGAAAAAAGTATCAAACGGCAGCCCAATTATTTTTGATGTGACCCACTCACTGCAAATGCGCGACCCTTCTGGCGCAGCTTCTGGTGGGCGTCGTGAACAGACAGTTGAGTTAGCAAAATCAGGTCTTGCTGCCGGGATTGCGGGCCTTTTTATTGAAGCGCATCCAAACCCAGATAAAGCGCGTTGCGATGGTCCATCGGCACTGCCTTTGGATAAACTTGAACCTTTCCTTGCACAAATGAAAGCGTTAGATGATTTGATCAAGAGCTTTGCTCATATCGATATCCGCTGATTTTTTGTTGGATCTATCACTCATGATTTGGCCACCGCAAGGTGGTCAAATTTTATCGAATGTTTCCCAAACCTGTTTATCTTGTCTAAGTGCTCACTTTTCCTTATTTTTTCGTGTTTAGGAAAGAAAACGATTGCCTGTGATCCATTAAAATTTCACGTGTAACCTGTGGCAACCGTTACATTTTTGAATTGATTTTATAGTGATCAATTCTACATAAATATGAAATCAATCTGTCACCTTTGAGATGTTAATTTAAACTGGGTCAAGTTTATTGGTATGGCTTGATTTTGTGTTTGCAACGTTGACCATAGCCTCCCCCTCACAAGCAGTGGATTTTTCAAGTTCAAAGGTATGATAATGAAACAACGTCTTATTCTAAAAACAGCGCTCAGCGCGGCCATTCTTACAGCCCTTGTGGGTTGCGCAACTCAACCCACTCATGAGTGGAAAGAAGATACGACTTATAAACTCACCGTGTTACACACTAATGACCACCACGGTCGTTTCTGGCAAAACAAATATGGCGAGTATGGTATGGCGGCACGTAAAACGCTGATCGACGATCTTCGCTCTGATATTGAAGCTGAAGGCGGCAGCGTACTGCTTCTTTCTGGTGGCGATATTAATACCGGAGTTCCTGAATCTGATCTGCAAGATGCAGAGCCTGATTTTAAAGGCATGAGCAAGATTGGTTATGATGCGATGGCGTTAGGTAACCATGAATTCGATAACCCGCTCGAGGTGCTGTTTAAGCAAAAAGAGTGGGCGAATTTCCCAATGCTGTCGGCCAACATTTACGATAAAGCGACCGGAAAACGTCTATTCCAAGCCTACCAAATGTTTGATAAACAGGGCGTGAAAATAGCGGTTATCGGTTTAACGACTGAAGATACCGCTAAAATCGGCAACCCTGAATATATTGGTGGTATTGAGTTTAGAGATCCAAAAGAAGAAGCGAAAAAACTGATCGCAGAAATTGAGAAAACGGAAAAGCCGGACCTTATTTTTGCCGTTACCCACATGGGCCATTATGAAAATGGTCAACGTGGTGTGAATGCACCAGGTGATGTTGCGCTTGCACGATACTTGGATGAAGGTTCTCTCGATATGATCGTCGGCGGCCACTCTCAAGAGCCTGTCTGCATGGAAGGCCCTAACGTGGTGAAGAAAAACTTCCATCCGGGAGATGAATGTAAGCCTGATATGCAAAACGGTACTTACATAGTGCAAGCGCATGAATGGGGTAAGTATGTTGGCCGTGCGGATTACGAATTCCGTAATGGTGAACTGAACATGGTGAGCTACAACCTGATCCCCGTAAACCTGAAGAAAAAAGTGAAAGTGAATGGCGAGAGTAAGCGCGTACTGATTCAAGATCAAATCGCTGAAGATCCAGAAATGCTTAACTTTTTGCGCCCATATCAAGAACAAGGTCAAGAGAAACTGAATGTGGTCATTGCACAAAGTAATGGCAAGTTAGAAGGGGATCGCAACGTTGTGCGTTTCCAACAAACCAATTTAGGTCGTTTGATTGCACTTTCTCATATGGAACGCGCAAAAGCCGACTTTGCGGTGATGAATTCTGGTGGCGTGCGCGATTCGATTGATGCAGGAAAAATCACTTATAAAGATGTGCTTAAAGTACAACCTTTTGCCAATATTCTCACTTATACCGATATGACCGGGGCTGAAGTGTTGGATTACCTCAATGAAGTGGCGACCAAACCTGTTGATTCTGGCGCTTATGTACAATTCGCGGGGATTTCGATGACAGTGGCCAATGGTAAGGTATCGAATGTCTTTATTGGTGATAAGCAGCTCCGTTTGGACGAAACGTATCGCTTCACCGTACCTAGCTACAACGCAGCTGGTGGTGATGGTTATCCAAAAATCTCCGATCATCCAGGTTATGTGAATACGGGGTTTGTGGACGCGGAAGTATTGAAAGACTACCTCGAAGCACACAGTCCAATTGATGTGAACCAATATGCGCCAGCGGGCGAAATTGTCTATAAGTGATAGTGCGATAAAGAGTTTGACTCATTGTGAGCAATCATTTTAACTAAAGGCGGTGCTTAGGCATCGCTTTTTTATTGGCACTAACGGTTACTTTGAGATAAGCACGATGACACCTGCGATTGATTTGGCGAAAAAGAAAAAAATTCCTCACACTCTCCATCAATATCAACATGATCCTAATCACAGCAGTTATGGTTTAGAAGCGGCTGAGGTTTTGGGACAAGATTCGAAAAAAGTGTTTAAAACACTGCTGTTTTGCTTAAATGGCGAGCCGAAAAATCTCGCTGTCGCGATTATTCCTGTTGATCAAAAATTAAACTTAAAGCGTGCGGCCAAAGCGGCTAAGTCGAAAAAAGCGGAAATGGCTAATCCAGACATAGCGCAAAAAACCACGGGTTATGTGGTCGGTGGCATTAGCCCACTTGGGCAGAAAAAAGCACTACCGACCTTCATTCATCTCAGCGCAGAAGATCAATCGACCATCTGTGTCAGTGCAGGTAAGCGCGGTTTAGAGATTGAATTGGCACCGAGCGATCTTGCGTTATTAACGCGAGGTGAGTTTGTTGAATTGTGTCAAGAATAGAGAATGAAAATCCGGCCTCGATTGAGGCCGGATTGACTGGCAAAATTAGTTCTTCAGTTTGATCTCTTCTTCCATCTGGGCATTATCCACCACATGGTTTTCTCCTAAGTCATTAGGAAGGATCAAGTTTAGAATAATGGCTACGATACCGCATAAGCTGACACCTTGTAGGCTAAACTCTCCGATACCAAAGGCCATGCCGCCGATACCAAACACTAATGTCACTGCCACAATCACTAAGTTACGAGACTTGTGAAGATCGACATGATTTTTAATCAGTGTGTTTAGGCCAACCGTTGCAATTGAACCGAACAGCAAAATCATAATCCCGCCCATTACTGGAATTGGAATGGTTTGCAGTAGCGCGCCCAGCTTACCAACCAATGCTAATACAATCGCGGTGATCGCAGCCCAAGTCATGATTACTGGATTAAAGGCTTTAGTCAGCATTACGGCACCCGTCACTTCGCTGTACGTAGTGTTTGGTGGCGCACCCAGCATCGAGGCTGCGATGGTGGCAACACCGTCACCCGCAATGGTGCGATGTAGCCCAGGTTTCTTGATGTAATCTTTTCCAGTGACGTTTGAGATCGCGAGCATATCGCCCACGTGTTCGACTGCCGGAGCAATTGCAACCGGGATCATGAACAAGATCGCGTTGATGTTGAACTCAGGGAAAGTGAAGTTCGGCATTGACAGCCAAGCCGCTTGCGTAACAGGAGTAAAATCCACTACACCAAAATAGAGGCCCAAAAGATAGCCTGCAAAAATACCGCCGCAGATCGGCAACAGTTTGAGAAAACCTTTGGCAAAAACGCTAATCGTGATGGTGGTTAACAGTGAAACGCAAGAGATCCACATCGCTACATCTGAGCTAATCAGTTGTACCGAACCATCTCCAGTTTTACCTAGCGCCATGTTTACAGCAACAGGCGCAAGGCCTAAGCCAATCACCATGATCACCGGGCCAACGACCACAGGAGGTAAAATTTTGTGGATGATTTCTACGCCACGGACTTTGATGATCGCTCCCAGTAGTATGTAGACAAAACCAGCGGCCACTAAACCGCCCATCGTCGAGGCAACGCCCCAAGTTTGGATGCCAAACATAATCGGTGCAATAAAGGCAAAAGAAGAAGCAAGAAAGATGGGGACAGAGCGGCGAGTAATAAGTTGGAATAAAAGGGTACCGACACCGGCGCCAAATAGTGCAACGTTAGGATCAAGCCCAGTTAACAGCGGGACAAGAACCAGCGCACCAAATGCGACGAAGAGCATCTGTGCGCCTTGGATGGCATTTTTCATCATGATTTCCCTGAAGCAAAATAAAAATTCGCGGGATTCTATCACTTTTGCAAACGATTGCCATTGAAACTAGATCAAATAAAGTCACAAATGTTGATGAAATTATCACCGAACTCTGCCGTGGATTCCTTGCCGCGGACCGGATAGTTGCTTATCATCGACGTTCACAAAACAGATCATAGGAACAGTATGCGCTATTTAGCTATGTTGGTGATGAGCTTACTCACTCTCCCTGCTTATGCCTTAACCAAGGTCGACTTATACCATACCGAAGTCGTGATTGATCAACAGCAAGACAATGCCGACGCGAATGCTCGTATCAAAGGGATGAGCGAAGTGATTGTTCGAGCTTCGGGTGATAGGAATGCGGTGAACAATGAGGTGATTCAAAAAGCTTTAAGGCAGAATTCGCAATATTTAGCGCAAATCAGTTATGGTCAAAATGGGGCGCAATCTTCGATTGTTATGGGGTTTAGCGCACCACATATCCGCACATTACTAACTCAAGCTCAATTACCATTTTGGCCTGAAAATCGAGCTAATGTTTTAGTCTGGTTGATTGAAGAGTCAGGTTATGACCGCAGTATCGCTTGGGAGCATTCTGACACGAGTACGTTAAAACAGCTTAAAGGCGCGACTCAAACTCGCGGTTTGCCTATCACAGTACCTGTGGGTGATTTTGATGATATTACCGGTGTGGAAGTATCGGATTTGTGGGGCGGTTTCGTGCAGCCTATCAGTATGGCTAGCCAACGTTATCCAACCGATGCTGTATTGGTGGTCAGAGTGCAAAGTAATGGTGTGCGTTGGAGTTTGTATGATCAACCTGCCGTTCAAATCACACAAGCGACGAAAGCGCCACTGTCTGGTCAAGCGTCTGGTGACGATGCCATTGAACAAATGGTCGATCAATTGAGTGATTACTATGCAAGAAAGAGCTCGGTTATCGTGGCCAGTGAATCCTCTTCTTCGCTGCTTGCTCGTTTTAGCCCGATTGATGATGCAATGGATTTCTTTACCTTGGAGAATAAGTTGAAGCGCTTAAGCTCTGTTGCTTCTTTGGACATTCTAAAGATTCAAGGTGAGGAAATCACTTTCGAAGTGCATTTGTTGGCTTCAGAGTCCGAGTTTGAGCAAGAAGTGCTACGCATGGGCAAAGTCGCTAAAATTGATGACCCACAGCCAGAGAGTGTGCCAATACAGCTTACCCCAGCAGCAGAGGTTGATGATTCTGCTGTGGAGTCAGGCTCTTTGCAAGTCACACCTGAACCGTCATTATCTCAGGCCATCACTGAACCTGTGAAGCGAGTGCTCTCTTTTGAGTGGCAAGCGTAAAGTACTCAGCCACCCCTTGAACAAATGCTGAGATAATCAAAAAGAGCCCATCAGGGCTCTTTTTGCATGAGAAGAATAGGCAATCCTGTCATGGATTGACTCTATGGTTGATTATCGTGGGTAAAATTGGCTTTCTCTTGCTTTTCGACTTCAGATAGACGCTTGAGTTTCAGTCCGAGCTCTTTACCGCGATGGCGAGCATACAAGGTATTACCGACAAAAGCGGCAAACGTCAGTAGCAGTTCCACTACCGCTAACCAGCGCTCCCCTCCATCAACATAAATAAGCGTCAATGCGTGTAGAAAGTAGAGCATTAAAACAAAGTTGGCCCAGGCGTGAGTGTAGGGTTTTCCAGCCAAAATTCCCGGTAATGGTAAAAGCAGTGGGATAACCCATGCAATGGCCAATGCAACATGATTAAGATGAGGGTGAGGAGAGAGCGAGAATTGCCATAAAACCACCCATATAATTAGGGATAAGTTACTCAGTAAAGCTAGCCATCGGTACTGCTTGGTGCTTGGCATCATTTCTGCCGTCATAATCTGTCCTTTAATCGGCTGGCTAGCATTGCCAGCCGTTTTCCTAAATTTTTAGCCAGTTCACTTTCGTGCGTTGTGAGTTGTGGCGAGTGTGTTGCGACATGGCTTGCACCATATGGCGTGCCTCCAGAGGTTGTGGTATGCAGTGTAGGCTCTGAATAAGGGATGCCAACGATTAACATGCCATGATGCATCAGTGGCAGCATCATACTTTGTTGCGTACTCTCTTGGCCGCCATGCAAAGAGGATGAAGAAGTAAACACGCAAGCGGGTTTATCAATTAATGCGCCGCTAATCCATAAAGGGGTCGTTTGGTCCCAAAAATGCTTCAGTGGCGCGGCCATATTGCCAAACCAGACTGGGCTGCCAAAAGCCAAACCATCACATTGCTTTAACTCATCCAGAGTCAGGTAGGGATCGGTCGTTTGCTCTGCATGATTGTCTAGCGCCGGAACGGTGCGCAAGAGCGCTGTCGCGCCTTGTGCTTCAATTCCGCGTGCGATTTGCCGTGCCAGTGCTTGCGTTGAACCGTGCCTGCTGTAATAAAGTACGACGACTTTAGTACTCATAAAATCTCAAGTACTTGCTCTGGTGGACGGCCGTGGCGCGCTTTACCATTGGCGACAACAATGGGACGCTCAATCAACTTAGGGTGCGCGGCCATGGCTGAAAATAGTTGATCATCAGTAAGTGCATCATCACTTAGGCCAAGTTCTTTATAGAGATCTTCTTTGGTGCGCATCATATCACGAACCTGTTGTAGCCCGAGTTGAGCGTACAAGGTTTTCAACTGTTCGATGGTTGGCGCTTGGTCTAAATATTTGATGATCTGTGGCTTTAACTGGCGGTCTTCCAGCAGTGCCAGAGTTTCACGACTTTTTGAGCATTTAGGGTTGTGATAAATCACGACTGACATAACTTCTCCTCGTTGTATTGTGATTATTGGAGTGATAAGAATCGGTCTCGTTGCACCATCAATTGGTCAATGCGTGCATCGTAGCGAGCTTGTTCTAAGCTGCCAAGTTCGGCGAGTTGACTTGCTTGAGTGTAATATTGAATTGCTTTATTCCAATTGGCTTTGAGCGCTAGAAGCTCCGCCCGCGCAGCAAGATCTTCTTGGCTATTGCCAATGCCGATATTCGCTTCTGATAGCAAATGCCAGCCGTTGGTATCATTAGGGTTGTCATGGGTGTAGCGCTGCAATACCCGAATGGCATCAGACAATTTATCTTGTTTTAATAAGCTGTTGGCGTAGTTAATTGTTAAGGTTGGATTGTTCGGTTTCTGTTTAAGCGCCTTCTCGAGCAAGGTTTGGGCTTTGGCCGCTTGATTTAGAGCGATATCGAGATCGGCCATCGCATCAAGATAGAAATTGTTTGTTGGGTCTTGTGCAACCAGCTTTGATAAAATCGCCTCTGATTTATCAAATTGCTTGCTATCGAGATAAACCAAGGCTCTGCCATATTGGAAGGCTGGCGCGAGAGTCGCACTCTCTTTTTTCTCCGCACGCTTAAACCAATCAAGAGCGGCTTCATTATCAATCCCAGCATAGCGAGCAACAATTCGCGAGCGTGCTAAATGGTAATCCAATGAAGGTTGAAGGCGCATAGGCGGGTAGTGTTGGGCACGCTCACGGCTGTCGGTAATACGATCTTCTGGCAGCGGGTGGGTTAGTAACATCGGTGGCGGTTTACTAGCGTAACGATATTCATCAGCGAGGCGGCCAAAAAACCTTGGCATGGCTTGGGCATCAAACCCCGCCTTGGCTAGCGTTGCAATACCAAATCGGTCAGCCTCTTTTTCATTACTGCGCGTATAGTTTATTTGGCTTTGCATACTGCCTGCGGTGGTGGCGGTAATGGCGGCAATGCCCACTTCAGGTGCCGCAATGGCCAGTAACAAAGAGCCAGCCAATGCGGCGATTGTTGCTGGTGAGCGTCTGGCTTGGTCTTCCATACTGCGTGCTAAATGGCGCTGCGTGACGTGGGCAATTTCGTGCGAAAGAACCGAAGCGAGTTCGCTTTCTGTTTGTGCATGCAAAAACAGCCCAGAGTGCAACGCAACATAACCGCCAAAGAAGGCAAACGCATTGATATTGCGATCGCGGATCATAAAAAAGGTGAACGGCGTTTTTACATCGTTGGCATTGGCAACCAATTTATGCCCTAGGCTATCGATGTACTCGTTTATCACCGGATCATTGACGATAGGCTGGCTGTTACGCAGCATGCGCATATAAGCATCACCATAAATAAGCTCTTGATCAATCGTCAAGGTCGAACCTGCTACTGTCCCAATGTCCGGTAGCTCTATGGTGTCGGCATAGCTCAAGGAAGGGGCGTTTATCGCCACAGTAATACAGAGGCAAAGTAAGGATCGAGCGCGTTTAAACTTCATATTTGTCAGTGATATTCCGTGATCTTCTTGTCTGTATGACATTGAATGTGTGAATTGGTTTCCAACTCAAAATAGCGGCCAAAAATTGTAGAGAGAGAAGAGTAAGCCAGCCGGTGTTTGAGTATCGATAAACACTGGCATGCCAGTCAAAACTCGATACAATGGCAGGCCTATATTAAGCATTGAGCAGAAGAATGGAACCAAATATTCTGGATTTACGCCAGCAGCGTTGTCCGATGGCTTTATTACTTGCGAAGCGTCACACTGTTCAATTGGTTTTGGGTGAGGTATTAGACATTTGGCTTAACGACGTCAGCTCAGGACAGGATATAGAAAAATATTTGTCTGCTCATGGCTTTCGTTGCCAGTGGAACACGTCACCCGGCTATTTTTGGCTAAAAGTAATTAAGGAACTCGATTAAATGTTTGAAATGGTAACTCGTTGGTATCAAAGACGCTTTTCTGATCCTCATGCCGTTAGTCTGGTTGCTATTCTGTTTTTTGGTTTTGTAACGATATATTTCTTCGGCCATTTGATTGCGCCGCTGCTTGTGGCCATTGTGCTGGCGTATTTACTTGAGTGGCCAGTAATGCAATTGCGCCGTTTTGGGCTTCCTAGGTCCGTTTCCGTAATTTTGGTGATTTTGCTATTTGTCGGTTTGATGCTGCTGGCTATCTTTGGTTTAGTACCAACCATTTGGAAACAGGTTGGTAATTTAATCAATGACATTCCTAACATGTATGCAGGGTTGCAAAGCTTCATTTTGAGTATTCCTGAACGTTACCCTGAACTCGATAATTTACAGATTGTTGAGTCGGTGATAAGCAATGCGAAGAACCAGGCTTTAGGTATGGGGGAAAGTGTCGTTAAAGGGTCACTTGCTTCTCTTGTGAGTTTGGCCACCTTGGGTGTCTATCTCATTTTAGTGCCGTTGCTGGTCTTCTTTTTATTGAAAGATAAGAATGAAATGCTGCGAATGACCAGTGGGTTATTGCCACGCAACCGTAAACTCGCGGCTAAAGTATGGCAAGAGATGAACCAACAAATCTCAAACTACATCCGTGGAAAAGTGTTAGAAATACTGATTGTTGGTAGTATCAGTTACGTCACTTTCGCCATTCTTGATTTACGCTATTCGGTGTTGCTTGCTGTGGCTGTGGGTCTATCGGTTTTGATCCCTTATATTGGCGCGGCCGCTGTGACGGTGCCAGTTGCCATCGTCGGTCTCTTCCAATGGGGCATGACTCCGCCGTTTTACACATTATTAATTGCTTATGGCATCATCCAAGCTTTGGATGGCAACGTATTGGTTCCCGTTCTATTTTCTGAAGCCGTTAATCTACATCCCGTTGCTATCATTGTCGCGGTGTTAGTCTTTGGTGGGCTATGGGGGTTTTGGGGCGTATTTTTTGCTATTCCTCTTGCCACTCTAGTAAAAGCAGTATGGCATGCTTTGCCCAGCACTGATGAACCTGTTGTTGAGGCTGAATCTCCCTAAAATCACTGAATTATAAATAAAAAATAGAGAGTAAACAGAATCTCTAAGGAAGCCTAAACCGTAATCGTTTTGGGCTTTTTTTTTGCCAAATAGTAAATATTGATTAGACTGAACTAAGTGGATGTGTAAAAAAGCTATAGATTTTTTGTAACTTGGCGATAACTAACTATAACCACAACAATGATAATTAATTTGGCATCAATGAGGGATACTTATGAAGTTTAGCCAAAAAATAGTTGCAGCTTCTTCTGCACTTCTGCTTGTTACCGTCTCGCTTATTTCTATTCAGCAACTGAGCATTGTTCGCTCGGAAATAGAATCCCTAGTTACAAAAAGTCTGAGTGAAATGGAAGCTGGGGTCAAAAACACCATTGTTTCTGAAATGGAAAGTAAAAAAACCTTGGCTCAATCGACGACTGAAGTGATTGAGCTTGATCCGCTAAACCGGGATTACGTTAAAAACATTCTTGAAAAACCGAAGTTGAAAAAAAGCTTTTTAGCCATAGGGTTAGGGTATGAATCCGATGGCAAAGTGGTGGAGAATGATGACGGTTGGGAACCAAGCGCCGATTACGATCCTCGTAAGCGCCCTTGGTTTGTGGATGCTAAAGCATCGAAAAAACTTATCGTTACAGCGCCGTATGTCGATATTTCTACCAAAAATGTGATCATTTCTATTGGTACGCCTATTTACGATCAAGGTCGATTCTCTGGTGCCATGTTCTACGATATGGAATTGACGGGTTTAGCTGAATTGGTGAACTCTATTAATTTATTCGATGCGGGTTACCTCTTTATTGTTTCAGGTGACGGAGCGACGATTGCCCACCCTGATACCAAAAATAATGGTGAGAAGTTATCGACTTATTTACCACAAGTGACTCTGAAAGAGGGGGACCAACAGATTGAAATTGATGGTACCCGTTATCTCGTCAGCTTCACTCATATTCCAAGTGAGAACTGGTACATCGGTGCGATTGTTGATGAATCCATCGCCTTCAATGCGATTGGCGTATTACGCAATAGCTCTATTATCTATACGTTAATTGGGCTTGTGTTGAGTGTGATTGGCTTGACGCTACTGATTAAAGTGTTAATGCGTCCATTAGGTGTGCTCAATGAAGCGATTCAAGATGTCGCCTCAGGGCAGGGGGATTTAACCAAACGCTTGGATACTAATACGGACCAAGAGTTTGCTCAACTCGCATCAGGGTTTAATACCTTTACTGAGACGCTGCAAAAGCAGATCACGCAATCAAAAGCGATTGGTGAAGAGATCATGCGTGGCACAGAGCTCACGGTGCAAGGTGCTCATGAGTCAGCAGAAGCGATGCGCACCCAGTTACAAGAGTTAGAGCAACTAGCCACTGCAATGCACGAAATGGCAGTGACATCGACAGAAGTTGCCAATAATGCGCAAGGTGCAGCAGCAGCGGCGAAAGAAGCCGATGAAGCAACGCAAGATGGTTCCAGTGTGGTCAGTGAAACGACATTGTCGATCGACAATTTATCGGCCCGCATTGACCAAGCGGTGGAAGAGGTGAAAGGCCTAGAGTCCGCGACGGCAAATATTGAAACTATTTTGAAAGTTATTAATGACATTGCTGATCAAACTAACTTGCTTGCCTTAAACGCGGCGATTGAAGCGGCTCGAGCGGGTGAATCTGGCCGTGGCTTTGCCGTTGTTGCTGATGAAGTGCGTACACTAGCTCAGCGCACTCAGCAATCGACCACTGAAATTCGTAGTATGATTGAGCAATTACAAGCAGGAGCGAGTTCGGTTTCTTCGGCTATGAATGAAAGTAAAACGACGGCTGTTGATGCGGTAAATAAAGCGAAAACAGCAAATTCGGCATTGAACCGTATTCGTGATGCGATACAAGTGATTTCGGACATGAATATCCAAATTGCATCTGCGGCAGAAGAGCAAAGCCTTGTGGCTGAAGAGATCAACACCAATACAGTGAAGATTAAAGATTTGTCGACGCAAGTGGCACAATCTGCTGAAGAAGCCAATATCGCAATGCAGGTTCAAACGGAAAACGTTCGTGAGCAAGATGCTCTGCTCAATAAGTTCATTGTGTAATTACACATCAACTTTTGATTAGCCGTGTTACAAAAATGCCAGTATTAAGAACTGGCATTTTTTATTTCAGTCGAGCTTTGATTATTGGGCGTTTAGATAATCAAGTACCACTTCATGGTGATCTTTGGTTTTGAATTTATCAAAAACCTGTTCAATGATACCTTGCTCGTTAATTAAAAAGCTAATCCGGTGTAGACCATCATACACTTTGCCCATGAACTTCTTCCCACCCCATACGCCGAACTGCTCAGCAACCACGTGGTCTTCATCGGATAATAAAGTAAAGTTTAAGTGATCACGTTCAATGAACTTACCTAAACGCTTCACGGGATCGGTGCTGACTCCGAGTACCACTACGTTGTGAGCATCGAGTTCTGCTTTTACATCTCGAAGGCCTTGAGCCTGAACGGTACAACCTGGTGTCATGGCTTTAGGATAAAAGTAGAACAACACCTTTTTCCCTGAGAAATCAGCAAGGGAAACGGTATTTCCATCTTGATCTAAAAGTGAAAAAGCAGGTGCTGGCGTGCCTGCAGTAAGTGTTTTCATTATTCTTCCTTTTTTATTGACTGTTTTTTATAAAGTTGAGCGAACCTTGTACATCCAGTGTCTTGCATAAACTGTCAAATTCTTCTTGTAGTTGCATCAAGTTACACCCTGAATCGACACTGGCGGTAATGGCAATATGAAATTGGTCGTGATCAAGGCGTAACTTTGATTTATGAATCGTCTGCGCACTCAGTGAAGCCATACCAATATTACGATTGGCAAAAAATTGAGTGAATTTCTCTGTTAGGCCAATTTTGTCTTCAGACTCAACAAACACTTCAACCGTATAGGCATTATCTTGATAATCATGAGGTGATGTTCGTTTCATGATGGTGATGAGATCATGTTGTTGGCCTAATAAAGGTAAGGTTGTCTCTACTCGGGTGATGTGGTTTGTATTGCCAGAGACCAGCATGATGAGCGTGAACTCTTTGCCAAACAAAGCAATTCGGCTATCGATGATATTGCAGCCTGATTGCGTAACTAAACGTACCACTTCATTACAGATACCAGGGCGGTCTGTCCCTACAGCAGTGATCACTAGATGCTGAGTCATAATATCGCTTCACTTTTATCGTTTTGGGCATGTTATCACAGTTAAATTATAGAGGAACGGTGGTGGAATAGCTTTTTAAGAACTCCGTCTTGAAAATAACGTGTTGTTGACATCGACATATTCAGATCCGCTATAAAGTTTGCCCTTAATTGATGTTGTTTGTTAAACCTCTAACATCTGATAAATATTCATCCAAATGGGCTGATTAAGCGAATTTAATCCCTTGTGTTTTTCAATCGCCTTACAGTACCATGCAGAAAGTAACAAATTAGGGAGATGGACATGTTTTCAGGAAGTATCGTAGCGCTCATTACACCGTTTAATCATGATGGTGAGGTTGATTTTGTTAGTTTGAAGAAGCTGGTGGACTTTCACGTGACAGCCGGAACTGACGCCATTGTTGCCGTCGGAACAACGGGTGAATCTGCCACGCTAACCGTTGAAGAGCATGTCAAAGTTGTCGCAAAAACCGTCGAGTTTGCCGAAGGACGTATTCCTGTGATTGCGGGAACGGGTGCGAATGCTACTCATGAAGCGGTAACGTTTAGCCGTTTATTAAATAATACAGGTATTGCTGGCTGTTTAAGTGTGACTCCTTATTACAATAAACCAACCCAAGAAGGTTTATTTCAACACTACAAAGCAATTTCTCAAGAGACTGATATCCCTCAGATTCTCTATAATGTACCAGGCCGTACAGCGGTGGATTTGCGTCCTGAAACCGTCGCTCGCCTTGCTGAAATTAAAACGATCGTCGCTTTGAAAGATGCAACGGGTGATTTGAGCCGAGTGGCTCTTCATCGTGAGCTTTGTGGAAAAGACTTTATTTTATTAAGTGGCGATGACGCGACAGGTTTGGAGTTCGTTAAATTAGGTGGACAAGGTGTTATTTCGGTGACGAATAATATTGCCGCTAAAGATATGGCGCAGATGATGCACTTAGCATTAGAAGGCCGATTCGACGAGGCTGAGCTTATTAATCAACGTTTAATGCCTTTGCATAAAGGTCTGTTTGTTGAGTCGAGCCCGATTCCAGTGAAATGGGCTGCTCACAAAATGGGATTGATTACAAATGGTGATCTACGTCTACCTTTGACTGAACTGTCTGAACCTGTACGTTCAACGGTTGCCCAAGCCATGACCGAAGCTTGTATCTTCTAAATCGATTCAATATTGTGCCGAGGCTTTTTCCTCGGCAGTCTAGGAGTTTGAATGAAATTTACTCATCAGCTAGTTATCAGTTCACTAGCTGTTTTTGTTTTAAGCGCATGTGCTGGTAACGCTTCTCAGCGTCGCCAAGCAAAAGATGATTTTGCTTATTTAGAAACCCCGGCTCTAAAAGAGTGGCAACTTCCTGAAGGAGCCACTCCGCAGTTTTACCCTAATTACCAGATCCCTGAAGGTGACTTCCAAGGTGGCATTGGCCGTACTGTGGATATTCGTCCTCCTCAACAAGTCTTAGAATTGATCCCTGGCGCGCGTGCCGAGCGCCAAAATGGCGAAGTGACATTATGGATGATCAAGCAAGATGAAGCCGACAAGGTGTGGCAAACTGCGTTAGCCATGCTTAAAGAGCGAAATATTGGTATCGCTGCACAAAGTGAAAACCAGATTGATACTGATTGGGTGACTTGGGTTTCCGAAGATGAAGAAGTTGAGATTGGTAGCCGCTACCAAATCTCACGGGTAATGGCGAATAATCGTTTCGGCTTTAAGATTTCATTGACTGGTTGGCGTGAAGGTGGCAAAGAGATGCCAGTGAGTGCCACCAATAAAGAGCGTTATAATGCGTTCATGACCAATTTGGTCACGGCTCGTTACGATACTGATCTACGTCAAGAAGCAGCACGTAAAGCTCAACAGTTGGTTAAACAGATCCCCATTACGATGGGCAGTGACCGTAGTGGTTTCCCTGTAATTATTGCTCGTACCTCTTACGATGTTCTGTGGCAACGTTTGCCTAATCTTATGCCGCAGATCGGTTTTACGCTCGAAGAGCGCAACCAATCTCAAGGTACAATAAAAGCGAAATACTCCGCGCCAGATGACGCCTTTTGGCAAGACATTGGCGTGAAACCGATCTCGCTAAAAAGTGGAACTTACACCTTCTTGTTAGGTGATCTAGGCAACCGTACCTCGATCAACGTGACCAATTCAGCTGGCAAGCCGGTGGAAGAGGAGCTATTGAAAGATATGGTGCCTGTACTGTCGGCGATTGCCGAGCGTCAGTAATTGTGATGACGAATCCATGAAAAATAAAGGGACGAAAGTCCCTTTATTTTTGCTCTGAATCTGAGTCTTCGTGCTTATCAAGTTCGTTGAGTTTATCCAGATCACTCTTCTTCCCTTTCAAGCCAAATTTCATGTTAGCCGTGTATTTCAGCGCGGCAATATTACCGATAAACACCGCTAAGATTACAATAGTGATAACCCAAGGGTTGGTAATGAATTCCATATTAGGACTCCGGTTGGCTGATGTTAACAATGTACTGAGTGTAGATCCGATCTAAGTTCTCTTGTACCGTCGACACACCTAGGAGCGGCATGTTTTCAAGCTGTGTCGCCAATACGCTTGGCGTCAACAGGTTAAGACAGTCTTTAGCCGCTGTTTTGTGGCTAATATGCCAAGGTTCAAACGCAACACCGCCTTTCTTTCCTTGGTAGGGGAAGAAAAAACCAAACTTAGGTAAATGCTCTTTCATCCATTGATAAAAAGGAGCTTGGTGGCCTGAGAGATATTCCCAAGGTTCAAGCTTGAGTGTGACACCTGTCGGTAATGCTTTGCGATCAAAAACATCAAAGTCACACCCCCAATGGTGGCGGCTGCTACCGGGCAGCGCTGACCAGCGCAAAATCGTGAATATCTTTTGTTCTTCGCTTAACTGAGCAGGGTTTACCGGTTGACTGTTATTATCAAGTAATTCGGCTTGCCCTGACATTTTCCGATTCCAGATGTTCAACTGGCGTTCAAAATCACGAAACCCACTGGCGATATGGAAATCAAAACCAGCGTCGTCAGCCGCTTGCTTTAGATCGAGCAAATCTTGGATCACCCCGGGGTGAACCAAGAAAGATTTCTGCCCAATCAGCACTGATGTTAAATGGGAGTCGGTTTGTCCGGTCAACTGCTCTGGAGTCATGGGTTACACCAATAAATTCTCTAGGGTTTTTTGGTACATATCCGTCAGTTTCTCTAAATCGGCAATCTTAACGCACTCGTTAACTTTATGAATTGTCGCGTTAACAGGACCAAGTTCGACCACTTGTGCGCCCATCTGGGCAATAAAGCGTCCATCAGATGTGCCCCCTGTCGTCAATAGCTCTGGGGATTTGTGGTTCACCTCATCGACGGCTTTAACGACGGCAGTCAGTAATGAGCCCGTATCGGTCAAGAAAGGTTGGCCGCTTAATGTCCAGCGTAATTCATAATCCAATCCATGGGCATCTAAGATAGAATGCACGCGGCGCTTGATCTCTTCATCGGTTAACTCGGTACTGAAACGGAAGTTAAACTGCACGTCAAACTCACCGGGGATAACGTTTGATGCTCCCGTGCCAGCTTGCAAGTTTGGAATTTGGAAGCTGGTCGGTGGGAAATAAGCGTTCCCTTCATCCCATTTTATTGCCGCAAGTTCGGCTAACGCAGGCAAGGCTTGGTGAATCGGGTTATTAGCAAGGTGAGGATAAGCAACGTGTCCTTGAATCCCTTTTATCTGTAGATCGCCTGTAATTGAGCCACGACGGCCATTTTTTATCACATCGCCCACATTTAATGTACTCGATGGCTCACCGACGATACACATATCAATTGGCTCATTACGCGCCATTAACGTATCGACTACGCGAGTGGTGCCATTGATGAATGGCCCTTCTTCATCTGAAGTGATCAAAAAGGCAATCGAACCTTGATGGTTAGGGTGCTGTTCAATAAAGCGCTCGACAGCGACAACCATGCAAGCAAGCGAGCCTTTCATATCTGCCGCCCCGCGCCCATGTAAATAACCATCAATTACAGTCGGTTCAAACGGCGCTGTATGCCACTGCGCTAAAGGACCCGCGGGAACCACATCCGTATGGCCAGCAAAGGCAAAAAGAGGCGATTGAGTGCCGCGGCGAGCCCAAAAATTAGTGGTATCTTCAAAGACCATTGTTTCCACTTCAAACCCTAGCGCTTGTAAGCGTTTAATCATCAGGTCTTGGCAACCTGCATCCTCAGGAGTTACTGATTGGCGACTAATGAGATCTTTTGCGAGCGCCAGTACAGGGCTGTCTGTCATCCTTGAAATCCTTGTATTAAGAGAAAATAGCAGAGTATTGCTGAGCATTAAAACCGAGATGGTAATGGGTGTCGACCAATAAAATAGGTCGTTTGATCATAGCAGGCTGTTCAACCAGCAAGGTCACTGCATTGTGAGCATCTAACGACTCTTTTTGTGAGGGCGTGAGCTGACGAAAGGTTGTACCGCGTTTATTGAGTACATTTTCCCAACCAAGCGCTTGGCAAAATTGAGCCACGAGCTCGGCATCAATACCTTGTTTACGGTAGTCATGGAATTGGTAATCTACCCCCGCAGCTTCCAACCATTTTCGTGCTTTTTTAATGGTGTCGCAGTTGGGAATGCCATACATAGTGATCGTCATAGAAATCCTTGTTGAGGCGTATTATTTTTTTAATAGTCAAATCCTATCAGGAAGCGCTGTGGCTTACAAAATAGAGATGCTTTTATTTCGTTGTTTAAAAAAAATGTGTTTCAGTTGCTTACGATTGGAAAGTTATTGATCGAACGCAACACTCTAAATGTGAAAACAGAAATAATGAAGCGGCACAGTAATAGGAGGTGTCAATGGAACTGAGTCCTGTTTTTGCAAGGCGACTGTATTTAGCTTTGTTAGTAGAAAGCCTTGAAAGACCAAACGTGCCCAAACTCATCGAAAAAACGGGGTGGCCTCGCCGTACGATTCAGGATGTCCTGAAAGCACTGCCAGGAATAGGGATTGAACTGATGTTTGTTCAAGATGGAAGGCGTCACAATGATGGTTACTATCAACTCTCTGATTGGGGGCCATTTGATAGTCAATGGGTATTAGATCGTCGCTGTGATATTGCGACTAGCCTTGGATTTAGTGCATAAGCCAGCATTTGCTGGCTTTTTTTATTGTGTTTTCATATCCACATTGGGTAAGCAACGATAAACAGTACCGAAAATCGTGACAGAGGTTTTGAAATAATTGGAGTAGTCGAGCGTTACTGTATCGCCTCCCAGTTGATGAGCGTGAGTTTTTAGCTCGTTTACCGCCCTTCGAATCAATTTGTCATTGGGAATGAGCCAAGAGCTGAACCAGTAACCTTCACTGCCTGTCACATCCCCTAACCAGTCACACTGACCAGCATCAAATCCGGCATCAGTACGAATCTGAATGCGATCTGCATCGTTTGGGAATGGGCTGTGTGATGAGCTACAGCCTATCATTAGCGCTGCTAGCAATAATATAGACAGTCTTTTCATCAGTTTAACCTTTCAGAACTAGATAAGAGATAAAACCAAGCCAGCTCACAATCAGCAGTGCCCAAGGTAACCATGAGGTCGATACCAAGCTGGATGAAGTTTCAATATGTGCGGGTTCTTCTTCCGTATTTTGTGCGGTTTTCTTTAGCTGCAATGCTCTTTTTTTGGCTTTATCTGCCTGTCGGCTTTTCTCTTTTTGCTGCTTTTTATACAAGGCTATGCCTTTCTCAATGCCTTGAGCGATCAGCTTGGTTTGTTCTTTCGTTTGCCCTTGCTTTTGAGTGGCTAAGGCGACTTTCATGGCTTGTTGCTGAGTTTGTTCTGAGGGAATAATCGTTTTATTCATAACGTTTACAAGCGGCTATAGACAGGCGCTCACCCTATCACGTATCGTCATCCTTCACTATTGAGATTGATCACTATGCGTGATGTTCAAGTTAGAAACTGGTCAAGAGCAAAAGATCTGGCTAGCTATTTGAAATCTATTCGTTAAAGTAAAAACGTTTTTTTAAAAGAGCGAAGGTATTGATGCGTTATGCGTTAGAGCGATACGACCAACATGGTTTTCTTAAAGCCCCTAAACTTATCTGGCTTGGTTGGTTATTTTTGGCAAAAGCTTGGATTGTTTTCGTGGTGGCAGGAGCAAGCCGAGATAATGGCACGACGATTTTAACCATTGTTTACCCAGACCATTCGATGCTTTATTTGGGGTTGATTATGGGGTTGCCAAGTATCATTCTGATGTGGCTTATCAGCTTACGTGCTCCTGAACGATCGTGGCTAAACCGCATAGTCAGCATGGGAAAACCGCTGACGTTACTTATGGTTATCTTGCAATTTATACAAACGCTTTATCATATCTATTTAGAGCACGGCGTTTTTAATTGGGCCAATGCAAGCACGCTGTTGGTGCTGTTATGGTTTGGTCTATATCTACTGAAGAGTAAAAGTGTGCGTGATTGTTTTTCTATCCCGCTCATAGACAAGGCGTGATCCCAATCAAGGTCGCCCCCAAAAACTGAATTACACTGAGCAAAAATAAGTAAGTGAGGATATTTTATGACACAACCTCAAACCGCGATTCTGCCTGAAGCAGGTCCGTTTGCACTGTTTAGCCTTTTAAAAGTAAAGCAAAATCCGGCGCATGTTTTAGCGCAATTGAAAGCATTGCCCGCTTTAGTCAATGAGATAAATCAACATCAACCCGGCGCTGAATTAACCGTGTCGGTCGCATTTACTCGCACCTTTTGGCAGCGTTTAAACCAAAGCATACCACAAGAGCTGATTGATTTTCCTGAGCTTGGTAAAGGCGAAACCATAGCACCAAGTACCGAGGTGGATGTGTTGATTCACTGCCATTCTCAGCGTCATGACTTGCTGTTTTATATGTTGCGTAAATGGATGGAACCCGTGGCAGAGTTGGTTGAAATGGTGGATGAAACCTACTCATTTCGTTACTTAGATGCGCGAGATATGACGGACTTTATCGATGGCACTGAAAACCCTAAAGCCGAAAAACGTCAAGAAGTTGCACTGATTGCTGATGGTGAATTTGCTGGCGGCAGCTATGTGATGTTGCAGCGTTTTGTGCATAACCTTCCAGCGTGGAATCGCTTAAATGTGGCGGCGCAAGAAAAAGTGATTGGGCGCACTAAGCCTGATTCGATTGAGCTTGATAATGTACCTGCAGCGTCTCACGTTGGCCGTGTCGATATCAAAGAAGAGGGGAAAGGGCTAAAAATTGTTCGTCATAGCTTACCTTACGGTACGGTGAGTGGTGAGCACGGTTTACTATTCATTGCTTATTGCCATACGCTGCATAACTTTAAAGTGATGTTGGAAAGTATGTATGGTGTGGCGGATGGTAAAACAGACCAACTGCTGCGCTTTACCAAAGCCGTGACGGGCGCGTACTTTTTTGCCCCTTCAGCTGAGATGCTGCAACATCTTGAACTAAAGTAAGTTTCAATACTGACCTACTATCGGACCGAGCCTTGTGCTCGGTTTTTCTTTTTTAAGCATTTTATGTAAAGAAAAGCGTTTACTGTCCGATAAAGAGATCATTCATTCTATGGCATGGGTCTGTTATGGCAATTACCGTTAATACCAATGTTTCTGCTTTGATTGCGCAGCGCCACTTAGGCTCAGCAAGCGAAATGTTGAATCAATCTTTGGAGCGTCTTGCTTCCGGGAAGCGTATTAATAGTGCCAAAGATGATGCTGCAGGTTTACAAATTTCGAATCGCCTTGAGTCGCAAATGAGGGGCTTAGATGTCGCTGTACGCAATGCTAATGATGGCATTTCAATCATGCAGACTGCTGAAGGTGCAATGCAAGAGACCACCAGCCTGCTTCAGCGTATGCGAGATCTCTCTTTGCAGTCGGCGAATGGCGCGAACAGTAAAGCGGATAGGCAAGCTTTACAGGAAGAAATGAGCGCCTTGAACGATGAATTAAACCGAATTGCTGAAACCACCTCTTTTGGTGGTCGTAAGTTACTGAACGGTTCGTTTGGTCAATCCTCATTTCAGATAGGGGCGAGCTCTGGCGAAGCAGTGCAAGTTTCGTTAAAAAACATGCGTTCAGACAGTTTGGATATGGGGGGCTTTAGCTATGTTGCGGCAGGCATGGCGGGTAGCCAGTGGCGGGTGACTCAAGATAATCGGCTGCTCACCATGAGCTATACCGACGCCAAGGGAAAACAGCACAACATTCAAATCCAAGCAAAAGTAGGGGACGATATTGAAGAGTTGGCAACCTACATCAATGGGCAAACCGATAAAGTATCGGCGTCAGTCAACGGCAAAGGACAGCTACAACTGTTCATGGCGGGTAAAGAAACCTCTGGGACTATTGATTTTAAAGGTAGCTTAGCCAATCAGTTGCAAATGAATGTGACGGGATATGAAGCAGTAAACACTCTTGATATTACCGAAGTCGGTGGTGCGCAGAGAGCGGTTGCCATCATTGATACCGCAATGCAGTACGTTGATAGCCATCGATCTGAGTTAGGCGCGTTGCAAAACCGTTTTAACCACGCTATCAACAATCTCGACAACGTACATGAAAACCTCGCTTCTTCAAACAGTCGAATTAAAGATACGGACTATGCGAAAGAGACCACCCAAATGGTAAAACAGCAAATCCTACAACAAGTCAGTACCTCTATTCTTGCGCAAGCCAAAAAACAGCCAAACCTAGCATTGGCCTTACTTCGCTAGCGATAAAAAGCAACACTTATCGACTTTTAATAACAAATCTTTAGCGAAATTATTACCTTTTTGGTGGGTTTTTGACCTCTTATCCTGTTTTTTACACTAAACACATTTTTTTTAAGAAAATCGAAAAAAAATCCTCAAGCTTTGGAAAATACCGCCGTTATAAAAAGTAACTTTGAGAGAACTATTTGGTTTTCCGAGACGTCGGAAACCGGAAACATCGGAAAATCAATTGGAGTAATCACCATGGCAGTTAATGTAAATACCAACGTATCAGCGATGACAGCACAGCGTTACCTAAACGGCGCTAGCAATGCACAACAAACATCAATGGAACGCCTATCTTCTGGCTTTAAAATCAACAGCGCAAAAGATGATGCGGCAGGCCTACAAATCTCTAACCGTTTGAATGTTCAGAGCCGCGGTCTTGACGTAGCAGTACGTAATGCGAATGACGGTATTTCTATTGCACAAACCGCTGAGGGTGCGATGAATGAAACGACCAACATTTTGCAACGTATGCGTGACTTGTCACTACAATCAGCTAACGGCTCAAACTCAAAAGCAGACCGTGTAGCGATTCAAGAAGAAGTAACCGCTCTGAATGACGAGTTAAACCGTATCGCAGAAACCACATCATTTGGTGGTAACAAATTACTTAACGGTACTTTTGAAACTAAGTCATTCCAAATCGGTGCGGATAACGGTGAAGCCGTCATGCTTAGCCTAAACAACATGCGTAGTGACAATGCTATGATGGGCGGCACAAGCTACCAAGCGGCGAACGGCAAAGATAAAGATTGGTCAGTTCAAGCCGGCAGCAACGATCTACAAATCACACTGAAAGATACTTCAGGTACAGATCAGACTATCAATATCTCAGCTAAAGAAGGCGATGATATTGAAGAGTTGGCGACTTACATCAACGGCCAAACTGATATGGTGAAAGCATCAGTTGATGATGAAGGAAAACTACAAGTCTTCGCTGGCAGTAATAAAGTAGAAGGCCCTGTAACATTCGCAGGCGGTCTTGCTGGTGAGCTCGGCATGCAAGCTGGTCAAGCTGTTACCGTAGATGTCATTGATGTGACCTCTGTGGGTGGCGCTCAAGAATCGGTTGCCATTGTTGATGCTGCACTGCAATTTGTAGATAGCCATCGCGCACAATTAGGTGCATTCCAAAATCGCTTTAGCCATGCAATCAGCAACTTAGATAACATTAACGAAAACGTGAGTGCTTCTAAGAGCCGTATTAAAGATACTGACTTTGCCAAAGAAACAACAGCGCTTACTAAGTCGCAAATTCTTTCTCAAGCATCAAGCTCAGTGCTGGCTCAAGCAAAACAAGCGCCACAAGCGGCACTTAGCTTACTTGGCTAAAAGAGCCCAATAGCTCAAGAGTTACCCTTAATGAAAATCCAGCCTCGGCTGGATTTTTTTGCTTAGCGGCAAAGTGGAAAAAGTGTTAGTTGATGCAGCATTATCTTTCTTACTTTTTGACGCTAATCACATTTCTCATGCTCGCTGCATAAATTTTAAAAAAAGGCTTATTTTTTTCTAAAGGATATAAATCTTTCGCCGTTAAAGGATACGAGAGAAATGAGGTGTACCGACGTGAGGTGAGAGACACGGAAGTACATCAACACAATGCCTAAGGAGATCAATATGGCAATTAATGTAAGCACTAACGTGTCTGCAATGACCGCACAGCGTTATTTAAATAACGCCGCTGATGGTACGCAGAAATCGATGGAGCGTCTGTCATCGGGCTATAAAATCAATAGCGCGCGTGATGATGCAGCGGGTCTACAAATCTCAAACCGTTTAACGTCACAAAGCCGTGGCTTAGATATGGCGGTAAGAAACGCAAATGATGGTATCTCCATTGCACAAACCGCAGAGGGTGCAATGAATGAAACCACCAATATCTTGCAACGTATGCGAGATCTTTCTTTGCAATCAGCAAACGGTTCTAACTCAAGTTCAGAACGCCAAGCGATCCAAGAGGAAGTCTCAGCACTCAATGATGAATTAAACCGTATTGCTGAAACAACCTCGTTTGGTGGTAATAAACTGCTAAATGGTTCGTTTGGTAATAAATCTTTCCAAATTGGTGCCGATTCTGGTGAAGCTGTGATGCTTTCCATGAGCGACATGCGTTCTGACACAAAAGCGATGGGCGGTAAGAGCTATGTCGCGACAAATGGCAAAGCGCCTGACTGGTCAGTCACCAATGCGACGGATCTGACTCTGAGCTATACTGATAAACAAGGAGAAGCTCGCGAAGTCACCATTAACGCTAAAGCGGGTGATGACTTAGAAGAGGTCGCTACTTACATTAATGGTCAAAATGGTGACATCAAAGCTTCAGTCGGTGATGAAGGTAAACTGCAACTGTTTGCCGCCAATCAAAAAGTCTCAAGCGATGTCACTATTGGTGGTGGACTGGGTACTGAAATTGGTTTTGCTGCAGGTAAAGAGGTAACCGTCAAAGACATCAATGTCACAACGGTTGGCGGCTCTCAGGAAGCTGTAGCTTTGATTGATGGTGCACTAAAGGCCGTTGATAGCCAACGTGCCTCGTTAGGTGCATTCCAGAACCGTTTCGGTCATGCCATCAGTAACCTTGATAACATCAACGAGAACGTCAACGCTTCTCGTAGTCGAATTAAGGATACTGATTATGCCCGTGAAACAACCCAAATGACGAAGTCGCAGATTTTGCAGCAAGCGAGTACGTCAGTTTTGGCACAGGCGAAGCAGTCACCATCTGCAGCTCTTAGTCTATTGGGTTAACCGATAGGCGAATGGAGCTTTGTGGGGAAAGCAGTGTTTTCACTGCCAACCTATGAGGTGGAAGGGAGATTGTTATGGAAATACCATCCTACACATCGAACATCCAGCCTTACGGCTCGCAAAGTGGCATTAAATTTGCTTCAGAAAACGATGGCGCGACACGCGCTTCCTCGAAACAAAATGAGGTGAATCGTACTGAACAGTTAAGAAATAGGCAAAACCAAAGCGTTGAAGCGGCAATCGAGCTTGCACAGCAACGAGAGCAGATCAACAAATCGGAAAGAGCCAAGATGGTAGAGCAGATGAATGAATTTATCTCATCTATCAACAAAGACTTAGCGTTTAGAGTCGATGAAGAATCAGGACGGGATGTTGTGACGATTTATGAAGCCAGTACTGGTGACATTATTCGTCAGATCCCGAACGAGGAAATGCTAGAGGTTTTGCGACGCCTTGCCAGACAAAAAGACCACAGTACAGGTTTATTGGTTGCTAAGGTGTAATCGTAGTTTTTGAGGTGATTTAATGAGCTTAGGCCCGATGGGTATGAATACTGGCATGGATATCAATTCCTTGGTCAGCAAAATTGTCAATGCAGAGCGCGTTCCTAAGCAGCAACGTATTGATAATGAGCTTGGCCAAATTGATGCCAGTATCAGTGCCTACGGCCGGCTCAAAGAGTCGCTGGATACGATGAAAAATCTTATGACGAATTTTCGTCAGGAGAAGGCTTTCGCTTTGCGAAAAGTCGATACTACTGATGAAAATGTCGTCTCCGCGACAGCCACCACTGACGCAATAGCAGGTAAATATGCTATCGATGTGTTGCAGCTTGCACAGAGCCATAAAGTTGCCTCGGATGTTTTAGAGAAAGAGGCAAAGTTTGGTCCTGGTAAGCTGCAGATTTCACTTGGTGATCAGAAGTTTGATGTTGATGTCCAAGCCAATTCAAAATTGATTGATATCGTTCGCGGTATTAACAGCACTAAAACCAATCCCGGAGTTCGTGCTTCGGTAATCAATGATGTTGAAGGGCCACGTTTGATTGTGGCCTCTAATCTATCTGGAAAAGATCATGACATTAAAATTAATGCTCAGTCTGATGCCGGAAATCCGCTCAAAAATCTAGAGTACAAAACGCTGGAAGAACGCGTTAAAGATTTAGAAAAAGCACGCGCTGCAGCGCAACAAATCATTGCACCACTCACGCCAGCTCAACAAGCTATCGCTGCAAAAGTCGCCGAGAAAATAGGTGCGGCGGCACGCGAAGTTGACCAAAGTATGGCGAGTGGTGTTCAAGAAGTCGCCGGGCAAGTAGCTGCCGACGGTAAAGTCGCTAATGCTGCCGGTGAATTAACCGACGCCGCCGTCAAAGCTGCTGCTGCCGCCGGTGTTGCTGCCAATAAATATCTGAAACCGCAAGATCGTATTCCAGGGTGGACTGAAACCGCCTCTGGCACCTTGCTCGATTCCTACTATGAACCTGAGCCAGAGCTTGATGCCACTGCGTTAGAAAAAGCGCCAGATGTGCCCGGTTGGACCAATACTGCTTCTGGTACTTTGGTTGACTCCTATGTCACCCCCAAAGAAGCGCAAGCCAAGCTTGAACAGCAATTAGCAGCTGAAAAAGCCGCGGTTGCGGCGGCGGTGCGTAGTGGTGAACTGACGCCAGAGCAAGCCAAGCAGAAAGAGCGTGAAAAGCTTGACCCGCAAGAGCGTGAGTATTTAGATAAAGTGGACAAAGCAGATGCTGAACTTAGAGCGGCACAAGCATCGTTTGACGCCTATCAAGGTATGACTCAAGTACAAGCAGGCCAAGATTCCGTGGTGGTTTTGGACGGTGTGGCGACCCTTTCTAGCAACAACAACGTGATTGAAGATGCAATTGAAGGGGTTGATTTGACCCTTAAAGGGCAAACGGCCAAAGGCAAACCACCGGCTGAAATTGGCATCGAATATGACCGCAAAACCGTGCGCGATGATATTGAACAATTTGTCGCGGCGTATAATCAGTTTTATCAGGTCTCTAAAGAACTTGGAGGCGTTGACCCTCGGACTGGCCAAGCAGGGCCACTGGCGGGTGACAGTATTGTGCGCAGTGCAGATTCCCGCCTACGTAGTGTTTTTTCGACTAGAATTGAGCAGGCTCCAGAAGAGATCAAAAGTCTGATTGAGTTTGGTATTACCACCACACGCCAAGGGACACTTGAAATTAACTACGACATGCTAGATCGCCAACTCAATAACAACTTTAATAAGCTAGGTGAGTTCTTTGGTGGAAACCAAGGATTTGCCAAACGGGTTGAAGATGCTATTCAGAGCATGACGGGGGTGACAGGGTCGATTCGCACACGCGAAAAAAGCTTAGTAGAACGCAACTACCGTGTGGCGGACGACCAAGCGGCACTTGATCGCCGCATGGACAGTTTGGAGAAGCGAACGCATTCTAAGTTTTCAGCAATGCAAGACGCGACCAGTAAAATGCAGAACCAATTAGCTGGTATGATGAATGCGTTAGGCGGCTGATATGGAACAGCAACTCGACCTTTTAAGTGATCTAGATCACCAAATAAGAGCAATGCTTGTCATTGATGAAATTAATACTGAAGAAATCAATCATCTTGTCGATAAAAGGGAACGGATATTGCAAAACTTACTGACGCATGCGTCAGAAAATCCACAGTTTGCAATGTCGAGCCAATGGCGAGAGGCTATTGATGAAACTAAACATCTTGTTGAACTGATGCAGTCAAAAACGGTCGAGATCGGTAGAACGCTCCAAAAATACCGACACGGTAATAAATCCGTTCAGCAATACAAAAAGTTTTTATAAGAGGAAGACTATGCGCGGTTCTTTACAGGCATACAAAAAGGTATCAGTGGATAGCCAGCTCAGTGCGGCCTCGCCGCATAAAGTCGTACAAATGTTGATGGCGGGTGCCATTGAACGCCTTATTCAAGCAAAAGCAGCAATGCTACAGGGGAATATTCCAAGTAAGGGTGAACGCCTTGGTAAAGCATTGGATATCATTATTAGCTTACGCAGTTGCTTATCGATGAGTGATGGCGGGGATATTGCAAAAAATTTAGATCAGCTTTATGAATTTATGATCACTCAGATCACCGAAGCGAATCATCAAAATGACCCGCAACCACTGGATGATGTGATCGACATCATTCGAGAAATTAAATCAGCATGGGATCAAATCCCTCCTGAATACCACAATCTGACGGCAAGCGAAGTGGGCATATAAGTTATTTATAAAACTTTAGGCACTTATTTTTTAAAGTTTTAACTGATGTCACACCAGCTCATTGCTTGGTTGCCTTATTTTTTTTATTCCATAGAATAGAAGCCATTACTAGCCTAATGGCTTTTTTTGTTGCTGAATTCCACAAATTGTCTATCGTTTAATCAAGTGATTATAGAAAAACAAAACTGAATAACGATTTTCAGAAGTGCGGCCACAATTTCTCTGATTTAAGGCAAATATTCTCACCTATGCAAGGTTTAGCAAAACTGCTTGTGATAGAAGACGATCCGCAGATCCGTCTCAATCTAAGTAACATTTTAGAATTTGTTGGAGAGCACTGCGAGGCGATCGAGTCATCCCAAATCAAGGATATTGATTGTTCAAGATTGTGGGGGGGCTGCATTATTGGATCGCTAAAAAGTGAGCAGTTAACTGATGAGATAGCTCAGTGGTTGACTAAGGCCAATTATATTCCACTTCTAATGGCAAACAAGCAGCCATATTCATTGGAAGAATTTACTCAATACGTCGGTGAACTTGAGTCACCTCTTAATTACCCTCAACTGAGTGACGCATTACGACATTGCAAAGAATTTTTAGGACGCAAAGGCGTGCAAGTTCCCTCTACATCGCGTAAGAATACCTTATTTCGTAGCCTTGTAGGCCAAAGTCATGGTATCCAAGAAGTTCGCCATTTGATTGAGCAAGTCTCAGGCACAGAAGCTAATGTGTTGATCTTAGGTGAATCTGGAACGGGCAAAGAAGTGGTTGCGCGTAACATCCATTATCATTCTGCACGCCGCAACGGTCCGTTTGTGCCGATTAACTGTGGTGCGATTCCGGCTGATTTACTTGAAAGTGAATTATTTGGTCATGAAAAAGGGGCGTTTACCGGAGCGATAACCGCGCGTAAAGGTCGTTTTGAGCTTGCCGAAGGCGGTACTTTATTTCTCGATGAGATCGGTGATATGCCGATGTCGATGCAGGTAAAGTTGTTGCGTGTGTTACAAGAACGCTGCTTTGAACGTGTGGGCGGTAACACCACCATTAAAGTGAATGTGCGTGTGGTGTCAGCGACTCACCGCAATTTAGAAAACATGATTGATGATGAATCATTTCGTGAAGATCTTTACTATCGACTCAATGTTTTCCCAATTGAAATGCCAGCGCTAAAAGATCGCAAAGACGACATCCCATTGCTGTTACAAGAACTCATGACACGTATGGAAGCGGAAGGTGGACAGCCATTTTGTTTTACCCCGCGAGCAGTCAATTCGTTAATGGAACACAATTGGCCGGGCAATGTTCGTGAGCTAGCGAATTTAGTTGAGCGGATGATCATTCTCTATCCAAATAGTCTCGTCGACGTCAATCATTTACCAACTAAATACCGCTATAGTGATATTCCAGAATTCCAACCAGAGCACAGCTCCTATGGCTCAGTTGAAGACCAAGAACGTGATGTGCTGGCGGGTATTTTCTCTGAAAACTTCAGTTTTGAAGACGTCGAAGAGATGCACGAAAATCTCAACGCACCGCAGTCATTACCTCCTGAAGGCGTGAATTTGAAAGAGCTATTGGCGGACTTGGAAGTCAATATGATCAACCAAGCCCTTGAAGCTCAAGGCGGAGTGGTAGCGCGTGCCGCTGATATGCTGGGTATGCGCCGTACGACCTTGGTTGAAAAAATGCGTAAATACAATATGCAACGGTGATTAAAAAACAGCATGGGTAAAGTTTAGTCAATATATTGGCAATGGATTAATTCTTTGATTTTAAAGAAAAATAGCCTGGCATGTATTTTGCGTGTTAGGCTATTGTTGTTTTATAGGTAGAATTTCGACATGCAGTCTCCTGACACACCCATTAATCAATCTCACTTAGATTCTGTAGAGGATCAAGTTGAGCGCTATAAACAGGTTCTTGATGTGATGCCTGCTGGCGTCATTTTGCTCGATACTCAAGGCGTAGTCAGAGAAGCTAACCCTGAAGCTCAGCGGTTATTGCAAGTCCCATTGGCGGGTGAAAAATGGTATTCCGTCATTCAAAGTGCTTTTGCGCCGAGAGAAGATGATGGGCATGAAATCTCGCTGCGCAATGGTCGTAAAGTTAGATTAGCCATTTCAGCATCAGCAACAGGCCAATTGATATTAATCACCGATTTAACCGAAACTCGGTTACTTCAATCACGCATCAGTGATTTACAGCGCTTATCCTCACTCGGTCGAATGGTGGCGTCTTTGGCACACCAAGTTCGCACACCGTTATCCAGTGCCATGCTCTATGCCTCAAATTTAGGTGCGCCTAACTTGCCAAACGCTACAAGAGAGCGTTTTCAGTCTAAGCTGATGGATAGGCTTCATGATCTTGAAAAACAAGTCAATGATATGTTGTTGTTTGCCAAAGGTGGTGACAATAAAGTCATTCAGCCGTTTACAGTGACAGACTTGGTCAGCGAATTTGTTCCCATGGTGGAAACGGCATTAAAAAATAGCGCAATTGATTATCATCAGGAAGTGGAACAAGAAGGGACAGTGGTGTTAGGCAATGCAAATGCCATTGCCTCTGCACTGAGTAACTTAGTGATGAACGCAATACAAATTGCGGGTAAGGCGTCGCAAATTGATGTCTTTTTTCGCCCGGTAAATGGTGAGCTGAAAATCTCGGTACAAGACAGTGGCCCGGGAGTCCCTGCTGCGCTGCAAAGTAAAATTATGGAACCGTTTTTTACCACTCGCTCACAAGGAACGGGGTTAGGGTTAGCGGTGGTACAAATGGTCTGCCGCGCCCATGATGGGCGATTGGAATTAATTTCAGAAGAAGGGGAGGGTGCTTGCTTTACTATGTGCATTCCACTCGAGCGTCATGCCCCTTCTTCACCAACAGAGACTGGAGAAGGATGATGGCTCAAAGCAAAGTCTTAATCGTTGAAGATGATGAAGGTCTACGCGAAGCGTTAGTCGATACTTTGGCGCTGGCCGGTTATGAATGGCTGGAAGCTGATTGCGCCGAAGATGCACTGATTAAACTCAAAGCACATCCTGTTGATATTGTTGTCTCTGACGTTCAAATGGCTGGCATGGGTGGCCTTGCACTGCTGCGCAACATCAAACAGCATTGGCCCAATTTACCCGTGTTGCTGATGACGGCGTACGCCAATATTGAAGATGCGGTCTCGGCAATGAAAGAGGGCGCCATTGATTACATGGCAAAACCCTTTGCCCCCGAAGTGCTACTCAACATGGTTAGCCGTTACGCGCCAGTGAAATCGGATGATAACGGTGATGCGGTTGTTGCCGATGAGAAAAGCCTGCGCTTATTGTCACTTGCCGACAAAGTGGCAAAAACCGATGCTAACGTCATGATTTTGGGCCCAAGTGGCTCAGGAAAAGAGGTCATGTCTCGCTACATTCATAACTCATCTCCGCGTAAAGATGGGCCATTTGTGGCGATCAACTGCGCCGCCATTCCAGACAACATGCTCGAAGCCACCTTATTTGGTTATGAAAAAGGGGCATTTACAGGTGCGGTACAAGCTTGTCCGGGTAAATTTGAACAAGCACAAGGTGGGACCATTTTACTCGATGAGATCAGCGAGATGGATCTGAACCTACAAGCAAAACTGCTGCGCGTACTCCAAGAGCGTGAAGTGGAACGCTTGGGTGGGCGTAAAAGCATTAAGCTTGATGTCCGCGTATTGGCGACCAGCAACCGCGACCTAAAGCAGTATGTGCAGGAAGGCAATTTCCGTGATGATTTATATTATCGCCTCAACGTCTTCCCAATCTCATGGCCAGCGCTACGTGACCGCAAAGGGGATATTGAACCGCTGGCTCACCACCTTGTAGAGCGTCACTGCACTAAGCTTGGTTTACCTGTGCCTCGTATCGCGCCGCAAGCCATTAACAAGTTGCTTAGTTACGCTTGGCCGGGCAACGTCCGTGAACTTGATAACGTCGTGCAACGCGCGCTGATCTTGAGTGAGCAAGGAGACATTGCAAGTGAACATATCTTGTTGGAAGGGGTTGATTGGCAAGATGCTAGCAGCCTGCAACAAGTCGTAGAGCGCAGCGATATTGCCACACCAGAGATTAAGCCTGTAGCACAAGCCGAAGTGAATAAGCTGTTTAATAACAATGGCGCTGCATTGGGTGATGAGCTGAGAGATCAAGAATACACCATTATCATGGATACTTTAGTCGAGTGCCAAGGCCGCCGTAAAGAGATGGCTGACAAGCTCGGAATTAGCCCTAGGACACTGCGTTATAAATTAGCGAAAATGCGTGATGCAGGAATTGATATCCCGAATTAACCCCAAAGTGGGTGATGGCATATAAATTGCTGCATCACAGAAAGAAGCAGCACAGCAGTCAAAGATTTGGCGTTAGAGGTAGCAATGAGACTTGATGGTTTAAACAGCGAAATGCAAACAATGATGTTGGAAGCAACCAATGCTCGTCCTACGGCAACTGGACAAAGTGTGAGTGCTGATTTTGGCGACATGCTTTCCAAAGCCATTAATAACGTGAACAGTTTGCAAAAGACCTCAGGTAATTTACAAACCCGCTTTGATCGGGGAGATGAAAATGTCTCACTATCGGATGTGATGATTGCTCGTAACAAGTCGAGTGTAGCCTTTGAAGCGACGATTCAAGTTCGAAATAAACTTGTCGACGCCTACAAAGAACTCATGAATATGCCCGTATAAATTAGGTAGCCGCCGTGGCAGAAGATAAGCAAACAACCGATCTTACCGTGACCAGTGGTTCTGACCACGCTTTAATGGCGAGCTCAGATCTAGACATGGACACGCAAAACCCAGATCTTGAAGAGAAGAGTTCATCCAAAAGTGATTTTGCGATGGGCGACTTGGACTTGTTGCGCCAGGTGGTGTTAGTCCTCTCTATTTCCATCTGTGTGGCACTGATTGTCATGTTGTTCTTTTGGGTTCGAGAACCTGAAATGCGCCCGCTTGGCGCTTATGAAACCGAAGAACTTATTCCTGTCCTCGATTATCTTGATCAGCAGAAACTGACCTATAAATTAGATGGTAATACTATCTTAGTGCCATCCAGTGAATACAACAGCTTAAAACTCAACCTCGTCCGTGCAGGGTTAAATCAAAACAAGCAAGCGGGCGATGAAATCTTGATGCAAGATATGGGCTTTGGTGTTTCTCAGCGCCTTGAGCAAGAGCGACTTAAACTTAGCCGTGAACGTCAGCTTGCCAAAGCGATTGAAGAGATGAAGCTCGTCAATAAAGCTCGTGTGTTATTGGCATTGCCAAAACAAAGCGTATTTGTTCGTCATAACCAAGATGCATCCGCATCTGTCTTTCTTACCTTACGAACTGGCGCGAACCTCAAACAAGAAGAGGTCGACTCTATTGTCGATATGGTCGCCAGTGCCGTGCCAGGGATGAAACCCAATCGAATTACCGTAACTGATCAACATGGCCGTTTGCTCAGTTCAGGCTCTCAAGACCCCGTGTCTTCTGCTCGTCGTAAAGAACAAGAACTTGAACGCAAGCAAGAAGAGGCGCTGCGTGAAAAAATTGATTCGGTATTAATACCAATTCTAGGTTTTGGTAATTATACCGCCCAAGTGGATATCCAACTGGATTTCAGTGCCATTGAACAAACGCGTAAACGTTTTGATCCCAATACTCCCGCAACTCGCAGTGAATATACGCTTGAAGATTATAACAACGGTAGTATGGTCGCTGGTGTCCCGGGTGCATTAAGTAATCAACCCCCAGCGGATGCTTCGATCCCTCAAGACGTTGCGCAGATGAAAGATGGTTCGATACTCGGGCAAGGTTCTGTGCACAAAGAAGCCACTCGCAATTTTGAACTCGATACCACCATTAGCCATGAGCGCAGGCAGTCCGGTGTTGTTAACCGACAAACGGTGGCGGTGGCGATTAAAAACCGATCATCGGTTAACCCAGAGACTGGCGAAGTCACCTATACTCCATTGAGCGAAAGTGAAATTAGCGCCGTGCGACAAGTCTTGATTGGGACGGTTGGCTTTGATGAAAACCGTGGCGATTTGTTGAATGTCTTGAGCATGCAATTTGCCGTGCCTGAAGTTGAGTCAATGGTTGATGTCCCTATTTGGGAGCATCCAAACTTCAACGATTGGGTACGCTGGTTTGCTAGTGCCTTGGTTATTGTGGTTGTTGTGCTGGTGCTGGTTCGCCCTGCACTGAAAAAACTGCTCAACCCTGCTGCGGATGATGATGACCCAATGTACGGACCTGATGGTTTACCCATTGGTGCTGATGGTGAAACCAGTTTAATTGGCAGTGGTATTGACGGCGGTGATCTCTTTGAGTTTGGTTCCGGTATTGATTTGCCAAACTTACACAAGGATGAGGATGTACTGAAAGCGGTGCGTGCTCTGGTGGCCAATGAGCCTGAACTTGCGGCTCAAGTAGTGAAGAATTGGATGCAAAATGCCTGAAGATAAAAATGGAACTGAAGTGGAAGAATCAAAGATCGATATATCAACGATTTCTGGTGATGAAAAAGCGGCTATTTTGTTGTTGAGCTTAAACGAAGAGGACGCCGCAGGCATCATCCGCCATCTTGAACCTAAGCAGGTACAACGAGTCGGTAGCGCGATGGCGAAAGCGAAAGAGCTTAGCCAAGAAAAAGTGGGCGCGGTGCATCGTGCTTTCCTCGAAGATATTCAGAAATACACCAATATCGGTATGGGCAGCGAAGACTTTATGCGTAACGCGCTTATCGCTGCATTAGGTGCCGATAAAGCCAATAACTTGGTCGATCAAATTTTGCTTGGTACGGGTTCAAAAGGGTTGGATTCATTGAAATGGATGGATCCGCGACAAGTGGCGAGCATCATTGTTAATGAACACCCACAAATCCAAACCATTGTTTTATCGTATTTAGAACCGGATCAATCGGCTGAAATTTTGGCGCAGTTCGCACAGCGTGACAGTTTAGATTTACTAATGCGTATTGCTAACCTTGAAGAAGTACAACCTTCAGCATTAGCTGAACTAAATGAAATCATGGAGAAACAGTTCGCAGGCCAAGCGGGTGCGCAAGCAGCGAAAATTGGTGGCTTGAAAGCCGCGGCCGATATCATGAACTACCTCGATAATAATCTTGAGGGTTTGCTCATGGATCAGATGCGTGAGCAAGATGAAGACATGGCAACGCAGATCCAAGATCTGATGTTCGTGTTCGAAAACTTAGTCGAAGTCGACGACCAAGGCATTCAAAAATTGCTGCGTGATGTACCGCAAGATGTGCTGCAAAAAGCACTCAAAGGTGCTGATGATGCCTTGCGCGAGAAGATCTTCAAAAACATGTCAAAACGTGCAGCTGAGATGATGAAAGATGATCTTGAAGCCATGCCACCCATTAAAGTCTCTGACGTTGAAGCGGCGCAAAAAGAGATTCTGGCGATTGCACGTCGCATGGCCGACAGTGGCGAAATTATGCTGTCTGGCGGCGCAGACGAATTCTTATAATCTAACCCTGACTCAACAATAGGTAGCATTATGTCTGGAGAAAGAAAACGCGGCTTTTTACGTTTAGATGCAGACGCTAATATTGAACAAGCCAAAAAGTGGGGGTTGCCTGACTACGGCGCACAGATCAATAAAAAAGCCAAAGAAACGGCAATGAACTACGACCCCGGTTGGATGCCAAGTTTTGATGAGCCAGTGGCTGAAGAGCCGCTGCAACTCAGCGAAGAAGAGATTGGCCAGATCAAACAAGGGGCTTATCAAGAAGGTTTGCATCAAGGTCAAGAAGCCGGATTCAAACAAGGTTATGAAAAAGGCAAAGAAGAAGGTCTGATTGCAGGACACCAAGAAGGTGTTGAGCAAGGCAAAACCGAGGGTGTCGCTGAAGGGCAAATTCTCATCCAGCAGCAGGTTGATATTTTCGTTGGTCTTGCCAATCAATTTGCTCAACCGCTAGAGTTGATGAATGCCCAAGTCGAAAAACAGCTGGTCGATATGGTTTTAACCTTGGTCAAAGAAGTCGTTCACGTTGAGGTACAAACCAATCCGCAAGTGATCTTAGATACCGTCAAATCGTCGGTTGAATCCCTGCCTGTATCCGGTCATGCCATCACATTAAAACTCCATCCAGAAGATGTTGACGTGATTCATTCTGCTTATGGCGAAAAAGAACTGGATTTCCGAAACTGGACATTGGTCAAAGAACCAGCATTAAATCGCGGTGACGTCCAGATTGAAGCTGGTGAGTCGAGTGTGAATTATCGAATGGAAGATCGCATTCGTAGCGTGTTGAAAAGTTTTTGTGGCACCAATCGTCACCAACAAGGTGATCAATAGTGTTGTCTCTTGCCGATCGCCTTAGTCAATACAAAACTGAAGGGTTAACCTGCCGCCCAATGGCATCGGGCAAATTGGTCCGTGTGGTTGGTTTAACCCTTGAGGCTACTGGTTGTAAAGCCCCTATTGGTAGCTTATGTAAAGTAGAAACCATGTCCGGAGAAATGGAAGCGGAAGTGGTTGGCTTTTCTGGCGATAACCTCTATCTGATGCCCAGCGAACAGATAACAGGCGTACTGCCCGGAGCTAAAGTTACCCCAATGACAGGGGATGCGGGGCTACCAGTCGGGATGGAGCTGCTTGGACGGGTGATTGATGGTGTCGGTAATCCACTCGATGGGCTGGGGCCGATTTATACCGAAAAGCGCGCATCGTTTAATGCTGACCCCATCAATCCATTAGCTCGCAAACCCATAACAGAACCTCTGGACGTTGGCCTAAAAGCGATCAACGGTTTACTGACGGTGGGTAAAGGGCAGCGGATTGGTTTATTTGCTGGTTCTGGTGTCGGTAAATCTGTAACGCTTGGCATGATGACTCGTGGCACAACCGCTCAAGTGGTGGTGGTGGGGCTGATTGGTGAACGTGGCCGCGAAGTAAAAGAGTTTATAGAAGAGATTTTAGGCGTTGATGGACGTCAACGTTCAGTTGTAGTAGCCGCGCCTGCGGACTCCTCACCGCTGATGCGTTTAAAAGGCTGTCAAACCGCGTTAGCGATTGCGGAATACTTTCGTGATCAAGGGTTAGATGTATTGCTACTAATGGACTCGTTGACTCGTTTTGCCCAAGCGCAACGTGAAATTGCGTTATCTGTCGGTGAGCCGCCAGCCACAAAAGGTTATCCGCCGTCGGTGTTTGCTAAACTGCCCGCCTTGGTTGAACGAGCGGGAAATGGCGGTCCTCACCAAGGATCGATTACCGCTTTCTTTACCGTGCTCACCGAAGGGGATGATCTACAAGACCCGATCGCTGATGCATCGCGAGCCATTCTTGATGGTCACATTGTTTTATCACGTGAAATGGCCGATGCCGGACATTACCCAGCGATTGATGTAGAGAAATCGGTCAGCCGTGTCATGCCACAAATCACCACCGATGAGCATCTGTTGATGTCGAAAGCGGTGCGTCAAATACTCTCCATCTGCCGGAAAAATCAAGATCTCGTCTCTATCGGTGCTTACAAGCCGGGGACGGACCCTGCGATTGACAGTGCATTTACGCTAAAACCTAGGCTGGATGAATATTTGCAGCAAGGGATGAAGGATTCGGTTCCTTACGACATGTGCGTCAATATGCTCAAGCACGTTTTGCAAGTGGGGTAATCGATGGATAACGCACTCGAGTTTCTGCTTGATCAAGCCAAAGACAAAGAAGAAAAAGCCGTGATGGCGTTATCTAAATCGCGTGATGAGCTAGAGAGTTATTACAAGCAGTTAGCGCAGATTGAACAATACCGACTGGATTATTGTCAGCAGCTTATGGAGCGCGGTATGTCAGGTTTGACGGCGAGCCAATATGGACACTTAAACCGATTTCTTACCCAGTTAGATGAAACCCTTGTCAAACAAAGAGATGCAGAACAACACTTCAAAAATCAGGTAGAGAATTGCCAAGAGCATTGGATGGAAGTGAGAAAACAGCGACGCTCTTACGAATGGCTCATTGAAAAAAAACAGATAGAAGCGCAACGTCTGCAAGATAAACGAGAGCAGAAGCAGATGGATGAGTTTTCTACACTGCTCTTTAGTCGGCAACGTTCTAATCAACACAAGTTTTAAGCAACATAAGTTTTAATCAAAATAAGTTTTAAGTCACTGACGCCTCAAGTCGTCAACGTGTCCAATAAGATGGGTGTCATACTTTCTTATCGATATTGAAGGCTTGGCTCATTTCTTGCTTCTGACTAATCACGGAGTTCATTAGGTTAATCCACTGCGCCATCGTCAAAAAATGATGAAACATGGCTTACTGGCCAATAATGAATCCGCGTCATCCTCTGTTTTTAGTGCGAGCATCATGGATATGAATGTAAATATTACAACACCATCCGACACCTCTAAAATGGCCAGCGTGAGTAAAGCAGGCTCTGATGCGGTGAGTGAAGGTTCTGAATCTCAAGGTTTTTTTGAAAAACTGACCGCCCTCATTATGGGTCGTAGCACTGAATCTTCGGCAGAAACCGACTTTAAGGCGCTGGATGAGGGAGCGGTGCTCACCGATGACGTGGCAGCCCAAAGTAGCGATGCCTTGTTAGATAAAGAACTTGGTGAGGCATTGAGTGAAGAGGCTGATCTTACTACCGTGCAAACAAAATCACCCCCTTCAGCAGAGGTTGATGACTCCGCTCTTCAGCAGAAAACAGCACAAGTGATGAGCGATGGCGATGAAATCCTTGGCCGTTTAAATAGCGCCAATCAAGCACTTGCTGACCAAAACGGCAAAACCTTGCCACAAAACACTCATCCGGTAGACGTGCAAATCGACGACAACGCAGGTGACTCCTCGGATCAAGTGGAGAAAAAAGCGCCAGCGGCTGCGCAAATATCAGCACAGGATGCATTCGCTAAACCCACTACTGAACCAGTAGCACCGACGTCAGTGAATGAGCAAGCTCCATTATCTGATCAGCACATCACGGAACAAGATGTAGAGCGTGTGCTGCCTATTCAGCAGGGCAAAGAGCGTTTGATCGCTGCGGAAGGTTCACCTACGGCATCAAGCTTAAATGCAGAGACTGAAGAGAATGGTGAACTCATCCTGCCGGAATCAGTCCGAAAATTCATTCAGCCGCCTCAAAATACAAAGTCAGTGCAAGCAAGCGCTTTGTCGCAAGCGATAGAAGATGAGGCCATTTTACTTGCCACAACTGAAGTTGGCGATGCAGCAGTTAACGCGGTGGCAAAAAGTGACAACACCATGCCCATAGAGCCATCACCTTTGGTTGAAGCGCAAGCACTTGATTCAAAATTGACGACAAATTTAGCAGAGGGCAAGCTACCACTTTCCCCATCCCCATCGGCGAATACACCTCAAACCGATTCGGAAAATGATCAGCAAGGACTGCCCACAGAGGCGTTATTGACTGCCGCTGCCATTCCTTGGGCGAACACAGTTGTTGCCGAAGGGCAAGCATTACCTCTAGATGTGGCACAAAGTGAAACGGTCCTCAAGGGTAAAAATACGCCGGTTTCATTAGCCCATTCTGTTCAGCAAGCCTTAGCTCAGCAACAATCTCAAACCATGCAGGCTGCCGTGGCGGCAGACAAAGCCGCACTAGCATCGTCACCTCTTGTTACAACAAGCAATGAGTTATCCAATGTACAAATACAACAGTTAGCGAATGCGGCCACGATACCAGCTGCAACCCATGCAGAATTGCCACTCAACCCCGCGCTATTCAAAGCCGGATTAGGCGCGAAAGCGTTATCGGGTGTGAATGATGCAGGGGCGGCTCAAGAGCAAAAAGAGGGCACATTAGCGCAGCAGCTTTCGAGTGCTTTGGGGCAACATGGTTTGAACGCGACGCAGAGCCGTGCTGACAACTTGCAAGCCGCGCAACAGCCTCCTTTGTTGCTTAACCGAGAAATGGCCAGTGAGCAAATGGCGGAACGGCTGCAAATGATGATGTCGAAAAACCTTAAACATGTCGATATTCGCTTAGATCCACCGGAATTGGGGCGTTTACAAATTCGTATGAATATGAATGGTGATCATACGACGGTTCATTTTACGGTCGCTAACCATCAAGCACGTGATGTGATTGAACAATCTATGCCAAGGCTACGAGAAATGTTGGCACAACAAGGTGTGCAGTTGGGTGAGACCTCTGTCCAACAACAGAGCGCTGGTCAGCAACAAGCGCGCTACACTACCGACGGGGATGCCCAATCTGGTCAATTGGCGCGCAACGGAAGCTATTTAGACGAAGAAAACCTTGATACAGACGTCAAACTTGATTTGAATGTCGCATCAAAGCGTGATGGAATCAGTTATTACGCTTAAACTAATATTAAAAATAACGACATAGAGAACATTATGGCCGATGAAGAGTTAGGCGCGGAAGCCCCCAAAGGGAAGAAAAAACTGCTGATTATCATTATTGCTGCCGTAGTGTTACTGCTTGGTGGTGGTGCAGCTTTCTTTTTGATGAGCGGAGATGAGGGTGAAACCACGAGTGAGCAAGCCCCCGCAGCGCAGCAAGCTTTGCCAACGGATCCTGTGGCTTACGTTAATATTGCACAGCCGTTTGTGTTTAACGTCACGGGTGATAAGAAAGATCGTTTGGTGCAAATCAAAGTGCAGTTGATGGTGCGAGGTTCAGAAAATGAAAGCCTTGCACGTTACCATTCACCTTTAGTGGAAAGCTCTTTACTGGCCACTTTTGCGTCTGCCACTGTGGAACAGCTTCGTAGCCCTACCGGGCGAATTGAGCTGAGAGATAAGGCGACCGATGACATTAAAGCGGCACTCACTAAAGCGGTTGGGCAACCTGTGATCGAAAAAGTGTTGTTTACTGATTTTGTAATGCAGTAGGTGAGAAGTGACTGATTTATTAAGCCAAGACGAAATTGATGCCCTGCTTCATGGTGTAGACAGTGTTGATGAGGCGGAAGACGATGACGATGTTGCCGATAAATCGGCGATTAACTTTGACTTCTCTTCACAAGACCGTATTGTCCGTGGGCGCATGCCTACGCTGGAGCTTATCAACGAACGTTTTGCTCGCCACATGCGTATTAGTTTGTTCAACATGCTGCGTAAAACGGCTGAAGTGTCGATCAACGGCGTACAGATGATGAAGTTTGGCGAATACCAAAATACGCTTTATGTTCCGACTAGTTTGAACATGGTGCGTTTTCGTCCGTTAAAAGGGACAGCGTTGGTCACGATGGAAGCGCGTTTAGTCTTCATTTTGGTGGAAAACTTTTTTGGTGGCGATGGCCGTTTCCACGCTCGAATTGAAGGGCGCGAATTTACGCCAACAGAACGACGTGTCATTCAATTACTGTTAAAAATTGTTTTCGGTGACTACAAAGAAGCTTGGTCACCGGTGATGGGCGTTGAGTTTGAATATTTGGATTCAGAAGTGAACCCAAGTATGGCTAACATCGTCAGCCCAACGGAAGTGATCGTAGTGAGCTCGTTTCATATCGAAGTCGATGGCGGCGGCGGCGATTTCCACGTGGTCATGCCTTATTCGATGGTTGAACCCATTCGTGAGTTACTCGATGCGGGTGTCCAGTCGGATAAAATGGAAACCGATGTGCGTTGGAGTTCTGCACTGCGCGAAGAGATCATGGATGTACCCGTCAATTTCCGAGTCAATTTATTAGAACAAGACATTTCATTGCGTGACTTAATGGATCTACAAGTAGGCGATATCATTCCAATTAAAATGCCCAAAAACGCAACGATGTTTGTTGAAGAGCTGCCTACTTACCGAGTGAAAATGGGCCGATCTGGTGAAAAAATGGCGGTTCAAGTCTCTGAAAAAATTAAACGCCCTGATGTAGTAAAAACGGATCTCGCCTTTTTAGGCAAAGACATCATGTCTGAATTTGAAGATGATGACGAAGAAGATAACGAAGAATAATAGAGTAGGTAACGAAGATGGAACCAAGTGACGACCAAAGATTGGCAGACGAATGGGCAGCCGCATTAGGGGAAGACCCATCCGCGCCTAGTATTGATGTAGATGAAATTCTGGCCGCGCCTCTTGATGAATTGAAAGACACTTCACCACCGATCACCGAAGATGAGCGCCGCAAACTTGATACGATCATGGACATTCCGGTGACCATTTCGATGGAAGTGGGGCGTTCGAAGATCAGCATTCGTAACTTACTGCAATTGAACCAAGGCTCGGTGGTTGAGCTTGATCGCATAGCGGGTGAGTCATTGGATGTGATGGTGAACGGTACCTTGATTGCTCATGGAGAAGTGGTAGTGGTTAACGATAAATTCGGTATTCGTTTAACCGATGTAATCAGCCAGACTGAGCGTATTAAAAAGCTGCGTTAGCATAACGTCAGCTTACGAAAAAGAAGTATTTGGATGAAAAAACTGATCGGTTTATTGCTCTGTTCAAGCCAAGCGATGGCAGCGCCGAATGATCACTTAGATTTAGCGACCACTTTCGGGTCGCTTTTGTTCGTTATTGCGCTAATTCTCTTTTTGGCTTGGGTGTTAAAACGAATGCGAGTGCCCACATTCGGTAATCAAAAAGGGTTGAGCATTGTACGTCAACTGCCAGTGGGCACGAAAGAGCGTATCGTTATTGTGCAAGCGGGAGAAGAACAATTTCTCGTCGGAGTCACGTCACAATCCGTCCAATTGATCGCCAAATTAGATGCCCCACTCAAACAGGAGGAGGCTGAGGTCAGTCCGTTTGCCGGTCAACTGACTCAGCTGCTAAAGAAAAATGACAAGAAATAGTCGCACGGCCTCATTGGGTTACCTTGGTCATCTATGGCATCTTTCTATGTTGCTGGTGGCATTATTGTTTACCCCGTTTGCGTTTTCAGAGCAAGAGTTAGCCACGCCAATTCCTTCCAGCACCGTAGGTGCAGAAACGGTGACAGTAACGGCGATGAATAAAGACAGTGGCGCCTCTAAAACGATAGCCGCTGGTAGCGTCAGTGGTGGTGGCGGTATTCCAGCATTTACCATGACGACCAATTCAGATGGCAGTCAAGATTACTCGATCAATCTACAAATTTTAGCCTTGATGACCATGTTGGGTTTTTTGCCTGCCATGGTCATTTTGATGACTTCCTTTACACGTATCGTGATTGTGATGTCGATCTTGCGCCAGGCAATGGGCCTGCAACAAACGCCGTCAAACCAAGTAATTATCGGCATCGCTATTTTTCTCACTTTTTTCATTATGTCACCAGTCATCAACGCCATTAATGAGCAAGCTGTGCAGCCGTATCTCAATGAGCAGATGACGGCGCGTCAAGCGTTTGATACGGCTCAAGAGCCACTAAAAGCCTTCATGCTGAAACAGACGCGAGTCAAAGATTTAGAAACCTTTGTTGAGATATCGGGCTCTGACGCAACCAATCCTGAAGAGGTCTCGATGGCGGTGCTGATCCCTGCGTTCATCACCTCGGAGCTAAAAACGGCGTTTCAAATCGGCTTTATGCTATTTTTACCCTTTTTAATCATTGATTTAGTGGTGGCGTCTGTTTTGATGGCGATGGGTATGATGATGCTTTCGCCGATGATCGTCTCGCTGCCTTTTAAACTCATGCTGTTTGTACTAGTGGATGGATGGAACTTGATCCTCTCAACGCTAGCCGGCAGTTTTGCTTTATAGCGGGGGCGCGAATGACTCCTGAAGTCTTTGTTGAGCTGTTTCGAGACGCACTGTGGATGGTGCTTATCATGGTGTGCGCCATCATCATCCCGAGTTTGTTGATTGGCTTAGTGGTCGCCATTTTCCAAGCCGCGACTTCAATTAACGAACAGACGTTGAGCTTTTTACCGCGTCTCATTGTGACGTTACTGGCACTGATGTTCTTTGCCCATTGGATGACGCAGATGTTGATGGAGTATTTCTTCTCTATCGTTGAACGGCTACCACAGGTGCTGTACTAGGAGCTTGAATGGAGTACCCAACAAGCCTCGTTTTAGAGTGGATTGCTAGCTATTTTTGGCCCTACACTCGTATTTCCGCCATGCTGATGGTGATGTCAGTCACTGGTGCCCGCTTTGTTCCGACCCGAGTGCGGCTCTACTTAGGTTTGGCTATTACCTTCGCCGTGATGCCCGCGATTCCTGCCGTTTCAGAGACCGTTGAACTACTTTCATTTAAAGGTTTTTTGACCACCTTTGAGCAGATTATTATTGGCGTTGCAATGGGCATGATCACTCAGTTTATAATCCAAACCTTTGTTATGCTTGGTCAAATATTGGGTATGCAAGCCAGCTTAGGTTTTGCTTCAATGGTCGACCCCGTAAACGGGCAAAACACCCCTTTGCTTGGTCAATTGTTTATGTTTTTAGCGACCTTGTTCTTCTTAGCAACCGATGGTCATTTAAAGATGATCCAACTGGTGGTATTCAGTTTCAAAACCTTGCCTATTGGCGATGGGGCATTAACGACCGTGGATTTTCGTGAGCTCGCATTGTGGCTGGGAATTATGTTTAAAGTGGCGCTGAGTATGTCTCTTTCTGGCATCATTGCGCTATTAACCGTCAACTTATCATTTGGTGTGATGACTCGTGCAGCCCCTCAGCTCAACATTTTCTCATTGGGTTTTGCGTTTGCGCTTTTGGTCGGCTTGCTACTCTGTTGGTATATTTTAGGCGGCCTGTATAGTCACTACGAACTATTCTGGTTAGAAGGCGAGCAACAAATTTGTCGCCTTATCCGTATTAACTGTTAGGAGGCGCGTTTGGCAGAGTCAGACGGTCAAGAACGTACCGAAGACGCCACGCCCAAGCGATTGGACGAGGCGCGAAAAAAAGGTCAAGTCGCTCGTTCAAAAGAGTTAGCGTCCGTTTCGGTACTGGTGGTGGGTGCGATTGCATTGATGTGGTTTGGCGAATCGTTAGCCCGAGCCTTGTACGCTTTGATGGGTCGAATCTTCAACTTAAGCCGAGAAGAAGTGTTTGATCTCGGAAAGTTGTTTGATATTGCGGCTGGTTCTCTTGCGACCCTGGTATTGCCACTCTCGCTTATCTTAATTACGTTATTTATTGCTGCATTAATTGGCGCAGCTGGCATTGGTGGAATTAACTTTTCTGTCGAAGCTGCGATGCCAAAGCCCTCCAAAATGAACCCGCTCAGTGGCTTAAAACGTATGTTCGGTTTGCAAAGTTGGGTTGAGTTATTTAAGTCCATTTTAAAAGTACTGCTTGTTTCTGGCGTTGCTTTTTATCTGATCAATGCATCGAAAGAAGATCTATTTCAACTGAGCATGGATGTCTATCCACAAAATATTTTCCATGCGCTCGATATTTTGCTCAACTTTGTGTTGCTGATCAGTTGTTCTTTATTGGTCGTGGTCGCCATCGATATCCCATTCCAAATCTGGCAGCACGCTGACCAATTAAAAATGACCAAGCAAGAAGTAAAAGACGAATACAAAGATACGGAAGGAAAACCTGAGGTTAAAGGTCGAATTCGGATGTTGCAGCGTGAAGCGGCTCAGCGGCGGATGATGGCGGAAGTGCCACAAGCGGATGTAATCATCACCAACCCAGAACACTTCTCAGTTGCGCTGCGCTATAAACAAAATACGGATAAAGCACCGATTGTGGTGGCTAAAGGCGTCGATCACATGGCGATGAAAATTCGTGAAGTAGCACGTGCGCATGATATACACATCATCCCCGCACCGCCTTTGGCTCGAGCGCTTTATCACACAACCGATCTTGAACAGGAGATCCCCGACGGGCTTTTCGTGGCGGTTGCGCAGGTACTGGCTTATGTCTTTCAGCTTAAGCAGTATCGTAAACGCGGTGGCCAAAGACCCAAACTCGATGAAAATAACATGCCGATTCCACCGGATTTACGACATTAATCCTCATCGTTATGCTGGAGCAAAAGCGTTAATGCTGAAGTTAGCGTCAGTTTAAATCACTTATCAGGAATAGAAAGCAGCACCAACACCGCGCCATGCCCGCCAAATTCAAGAGGGGCTTGATGAAACGCCATCACATCAGGATGTTGAGCGAGCCAGAGAGGAACTTTTTGTTTGAGAATGTGTTTACCAATCCCATGTTGGACACAAGCGCAGTGAATATTTTCCTTCACACAATAAGCAACCATCGCCCCTAGTTCTCGTTTCGCTTCTTGCTGCGTCATGCCGTGCATATCCAAAAATACATCTGGCACATAGACGCCACGTCTTAACCGTTTAACTTCATATTTCGACACATCATCACGAGCATAGCGCGTCGGGCCTTCATCGCTGAGTTTTGGTATAAACTCATCGGAAAAATAAAATTCGGTATCGCTGGCTTCCCGCGCAATACGGCGGATTTCTTTTTGTTTGGGGTTTCTGTTTGGCGGCTGGATTATGGTATCCTGTCGCAACTTTTTAACGCCCTTTACTGCATCCCGAAACAAGTCGAAAGCGTCATCGTGTTCGGTCTCTTTTTGGCTCATTGGGTTTGGTCATTTTCTAACAGATCGATATTGGCAGTATTGTAGCGCTTTTCGGAGGCAATTTTGGATAAGATTTTTGTAGAAGAGGCGGTTTCTGAACTTCACACGCTTCAAGATATGATTCGTTGGACGGTCAGCCGTTTTAATGCCGCCAACTTATTTTATGGTCATGGGACCGATAATGCGTGGGATGAAGCCGTTCAGCTAATCCTACCGACACTCTATCTTCCGATTGATGTTCCTCCGCATGTACTGAATTCTCGTTTAACAGGCAGCGAACGTCTGCGTATTGTTGAACGGGTGATTAAGCGCATTAATGAACGTACTCCTATCGCCTATTTAACCAATAAAGCCTGGTTCTGTGGCCTTGAGTTTTATGTGGATGAGCGAGTACTGGTGCCACGTTCACCGATTGGCGAATTGATTGAAGCGCAGTTCCAACCTTGGTTGATCGACGAGCCTGTACGCATTATGGATTTGTGTACTGGCAGCGGTTGCATCGCCATTGCGTGCGCCCACGCGTTCCCTGATGCTGAAGTGGATGCGATTGATATCTCAACCGACGCACTGCAAGTGGCGGAGCAAAATATTCAAGATCATGGTATGGAGCAACAAGTTTTCCCGATCCGTTCCGATCTATTCCGTGATTTGCCAAAAGAGAAATATGACCTAATCGTGTCGAATCCACCGTATGTGGATCAAGAAGATATGAATAGTTTGCCCAAAGAGTTCAAACACGAACCAGAACTCGGCTTAGCCGCCGGTACCGATGGTTTGAAATTGGTGCGTCGTATTTTGGCCAATGCGGCGGGGTACCTCACTGATAACGGTATTTTGATCTGTGAAGTGGGCAATTCGATGGTGCATATGATGAATCAATACGACCACATTCCGTTTACTTGGCTTGAGTTTGAAAATGGTGGGCATGGCGTATTCATGCTGACTCGCCAGCAGTTGGTTGATTGCGCTAGCGACTTTGCGCTTTATATCGACTAATGCCGTACGCACAATAAAAACGCCAGCCACAGTGCTGGCGTTTTTTTATCCATTATAAAAATACACATTGCTTTATTTTGGGGCTTTACATCATTTCGTAATAAAGCCACTATGAATCCACGAACAATAGAATGAAGCGGTGATAGGGAGCATGTCGCTCTGTGTCATCAATATTGAGGAAGTAATGGCAGGAAACAGTATCGGACAACATTTTCGGGTGATGACATTCGGAGAAAGTCACGGTATCGCACTAGGATGTATCGTCGACGGATGCCCTCCGGGCTTAGAAATTACAGAAGCTGACTTACAGATAGACCTAGATCGTCGCCGTCCTGGCACATCTCGCTATACAACGCAGCGCCGTGAAGCGGATGAAGTCAAAATTCTTTCTGGTGTATTTGAGGGGAAAACCACAGGTACATCGATTGGTCTATTAATTGAAAATACCGACCAACGTTCAACCGATTATTCAGACATTAAAGACAAGTTTCGCCCCGGTCATGCCGATTATACCTACCATCAAAAATATGGCATTCGCGACTATCGTGGTGGTGGCCGTTCATCAGCACGTGAGACAGCGATGCGAGTGGCAGCGGGAGCCATTGCGAAGAAATATCTCAAACAAGAATTTGGGGTTGAAATTCGCGCTTACTTGTCACAAATGGGTGATGTTTGTATCGATAAAGTGGATTGGAATGAAATTGAGAATAACGCCTTTTTCTGTCCAGATGCAGACAAAGTGGCGGCATTCGACCAACTGATCCGTGATTTGAAAAAAGAAGGTGATTCGATCGGTGCAAAGATTCAAGTTGTCGCGACAAACCTGCCTGTTGGTTTAGGTGAGCCAGTATTTGATCGTCTAGATGCGGATATTGCGCATGCTTTGATGAGCATTAATGCGGTGAAAGGGGTAGAGATTGGTGACGGTTTTGATGTCGTGCAGCAAAAAGGCAGCCAGCATCGAGATCCTCTAACACCGAACGGCTTTCGCTCAAATCATGCCGGCGGTATTTTAGGCGGTATTTCGACTGGGCAAGATATTGTTGCCAGTATTGCGCTTAAACCCACGTCAAGTATTACAGTACCTGGCGATACCATTACTCGCACGGGTGAACCTACACAACTTATCACGAAAGGTCGCCATGATCCTTGCGTTGGTATTCGCGCCGTGCCCATTGCCGAAGCAATGCTGGCGATTGTGTTGATGGACCACTTACTTCGTCATCGCGGGCAGAATTTTGCGGTTCAAACAGAAACGCCTAAAATCTAATCCAGCATAACCGAATTAAAATGAAAAGCGCCCTTCTTGTTAGGGCGCTTTTGTTTTAAGCAATTTTCTGTTTGGCCAATTTCCGCGGCTGAATGAATTTTTTATCGAAACAAGTCAGCTAACTAACTAAATATCTAACATCGGAATATCTAACATCGGATTATGGCTAATGAATCTGATTTTCAGCATCAAGCTGGAAAGAAGGCAAACGCCATTTAAAACGCACTGCCGCCATACGCAATAAATAACCCACAATAAGCGTTACTATCGTGCTGGTGACATCATTGATGCCGAATGCGAGCAAGGTTAAATAAAGCCCTGAAGCGACTAATGAAACCGAAGCGTAGAGTTCTTCATGCAGTACCAGTGGCGTTTGTCTGCAGATTAAATCGCGTAATAACCCACCAAACACCCCAGTGACCAACGCAGAAACCATACAAATGCCGGGATGCAAACCCATGCCCATTGCGACTTTTGTGCCTATGATACTGAACACAATTAGCCCCAATGCATCTAAACGAATGAACAACCCTTTGAGTTTGATTACCCATTTAGCTAAGCCTGTGGTGAGAACGCCTGCGATACAGGTAATGGCTAAAAACTCCGGATTCTTCACCCAACCTAGCGGATAATGACCGAGTAAAATATCCCTCACCGTACCGCCTCCAATCGCAGTGGCACTCGCTACTAACATCACACCGAACCAATCCATTTTTCGACGGCCTGCACTCAATGCGCCAGTCATCGCTTCGGCAGTAATACCAATAATATATAAAACACTGAGCAACATAATGCGGTACTCCGACAGCACTTCCTTAGGTATATAAGAACCGAGAAAGAGGTTGAACTTAAAAATGGAGGCGCAAGTGTAGTAGTAAAGTCAGGCGATGGCGAATGAGATTTTATGCCAAGAAACCGTTTGACCGATTAATAAAACTAATGAAGTGGGGCGATTGAATGGCTTTACCTGACTACAGAAAAATAAGAGAATGCGTTGAGAAATTTTTGCCTGCATGACTGAGCGATGACACATCAATACCAAGACTTGATCTCCCTGTTCAATGACACTTTTTTTGAGCCATTCAATACGCGTTTAGAGCTCGGTGGTGATGAGCCGATTTACTTGCCTGCTGATGCGCAAATTAATCATCACCGCATCATTTTCGCACGGGGATTCTTTGCCTCGGCACTGCACGAAATCGCGCATTGGTGCGTCGCCGGGCCTGAACGGCGATTGATGGAAGATTTTGGCTATTGGTATCAACCAGACGGGCGAACCGCGCAAGTCCAAGCCGAATTTGAAAAAGTAGAGGTGCGCCCTCAAGCGTATGAGTGGATTTTATCGGTCAGTGCTGGCTTTCCTTTTACTGTGAGTTGTGACAACCTACACGGCGATTTTGAACCAGACCGCATCACCTTTATGACTCAGGTACATCGTGAGGTAGTCGCTATCTTACAGGTTGGGCTTCCACCCCGAGTGAAGATGCTGTCAGATGCATTACGTGCTTTTTATGGTACGACAGAATTAAGGCTAGAGCACTTTATCATCAGGTAACTAGCTAAATAATAAGAGAAAATGAGAGTTGTATGATTATTGGATTTGAAGAAAAATTGCTGGAAATGATTGATGCACGTATTGCGACGGCATCGGACGATGAATTGTTTGCGGGTGGTTATTTGCGAGGTCATATTTCTTTGTCTGCAGCCGCGTGTGAAGATGAAGGAATTGACGATCTATCTCTGTTTAAAGCACGAATTGAGCAAAGCCTAGAGCAAGCGCGCACAGAGCTTACGCCTGCAGACCGCGTGATTGTGTTCGATTTATGGACCGAGCTTCACAACCAAGCTTAAGATGAGCACATTTAACTCATTCGAATTCTTTGAATGAGTCCGTAAAATTTTTATGGTTGTTGTTAATTTGTGCGATCGCTATGCTTAAGCCATATTCGAACACACAAGGGCAACACCATGAAAGTCATCGCATTTGGAGCATCAAACAGCTCAACTTCAATCAATAAAGCATTGGCCACTTACACCGCTCACCTCATTGAAGGTGCAGACGTGGTGGTGCTTGATATTAACAACTATACCGTTCCTATGTTTAGCGAAGATCTTGAAAAAGAGCTTGGCCAAGCCGAAGGCGCTCAAGCTTTTCTGCGTGATCTTGCTCAAGCGGATGCGTTTGTTATCTCTTTTGCTGAGCATAATGGTCACTACCCAGCGGCGTACAAAAATTTATTTGACTGGGCAACACGCATTGACCGTGAACTATTCAAAGGTAAACCTGCTGTTTACCTAGCCAGCTCTCCTGGTCCTGGTGGCGCGCAATCGGTTTTGGCGGCGGCAAATAATTCTGCTCCTTATTTTGGTGGTAATGTAAAAGCGTCTGTCTCGGTACCGAGTTTTTATGACAATTTTGACTTGGCTACGAGTCAAGTGACTAACCCAGAAGTGGCGGCACAATTGAAAGACGCGGTTGCGAAGCTCGTATAGTTCTCTTGTCTCGTTTTAAGTTCGTCTCACCTTAAGTTTCACGCCTTTTCGCGTGAAAAAGTGAGCATTAAAAAAGCCTTGCTGGATAAGTAAGGCTTTTTTCTATGACGGGTTTTATCGAGGAGTACGTTCGGTGATGGCTTTGCCTTTTTTGAGTTTTCTCACCCACATTCGACTTGGATGAAGCGTTTCGAGTACATCAACAGCAAGTGGTAGCGGATCGCCATTCATTTGTGAAGCCAGCAACTCAGCCATTAATGGCGCAGAACTTAGTCCTCGCGATCCTAGCCCGAGCATGCAGTACAAATGAGGATAGTGAGCGACAGATGGAGTCTGTTGTGGATCTTGGGACGGTAACGGCTGGTAGTCGATCTTGATCTGTTCAAAGTTGCCCACATTCCCGACAAACGGCAAATGATCGCGGCTGACACAGCGAACGCCTTGGCGAGATTGATTGCTAGATGTATCGACTTGCTGTGTCCAGTTTTGGTCGTTAATACAACGGATTAAGCGTTGTCCATTCTCTTGCTGCGCCGCCGCATCGAATGCTTGGTTGATTTGACTTCGGTCATAGCTTGCGCCAATGCAGTGCTGTTGAGTGTTGGGGTTGTGCGGCGTCATATAGCCGTCGTAACACAACACGCTGCTCAGCTTTTGCAATGTTTCTGAGGTTGGAATATGGCTCACTTGTCCTTTCACTTTGCCAAGTGGCAACGCTTGAGTTTGCTCGAAATGGTCAAATTGATGACCGTTTGCAATGACCACACACTGATGGTGCTTTTCGCTACCATTAACACTTAATGTCCACTGCCGCTGTATTTCATCCCAGCGCAAAGACTCCACCTTGTGATTGAAATAGGCGTTGAATCTCTCACTTTGGCTTAATTGGTCAAACAGGCCTTGTGTCAGTTGAGCAGGGCAAAGCCATCCTCCGAGTGGGTAATGTAAGCTGACCATGTCAGTCGGTAAGCCGACGTTTTGTAACGTTGCTTGTTGATCGCAGTAGTGCATTAGCTGAGGGTTAAATTTCCCTTCAAGCATCGCCATCTGTTTTTGGGTCGATTTTTCATCCCACATCAATTGGGTCACACCACACCAATCATGATCAAAAGGGACGGTTTGCGCCATTTGCTCAACAAATTGCCGAGCAAACAGAAAAGCGGGCGCAAAAACACGCGATACACCACTGTGGTTTTTATTCAGCAGTGGGTAAACCGCACCTTGTCGGTTACCTGAAGCACCTTGAGCGGCCTGAGGATCGGCGCAATACAGGCTGACATTGATACCGCGGCGATTGAGCATTTTAGCTAATGTGGCACTAGCAATGCCGCCGCCGATGATCGCCACGTCGGTAATATTGGTTGTCGGCGCAATCGCAAACCAAGGTTTTATATTGCTGTACGGCGTTTTGTGTTCCAGTTGACCAGCTATCATCTCTCTTTTGGTGCCAAAGCCTTTCACTTTTTTCATCGAAAAGCCTGCTTCTATCAATCCGCGTCGTACAAAACCTGCGGCGGTAAAAGTGGCGCACGTGGCTTTGTGTTTCGCCAGTTTGGCCATATTCTCAAACAGAGTTTGATTCCACATTTCAGGGTTTTTACTGGGAGCAAAACCATCCAAAAACCATGCGTCTACCACGCCTTGCTCGGTTGTGGGAACTTGCGGCATACACTCTTTGATATCACCGAACCAAAGATCAAGGGTAATGGCGCCATCATCAAGAACAATGCGATGACATTCTGGTACTGCAATCGGGTAGTGTTGTTGAAGCTTTTTCGCATAAGTCGCTAATTCAGGCCACGCTTGGTGCGCTGTTATCAAGTCGTGTTTATTGAGCGGATATTTTTCAAAACTGATAAAATGCAGCGCTTGCAATGGCGCATTTGGGTTTTGTTGCCTAAACGCATCAAATTCTTGCCATACAGCGAGAAAATTTAACCCAGTGCCAAACCCCGTTTCGGCAATGACGAATCGTTTTTGGTCATATTGGTGCCATCTTTGTGGTATATGATTTTGGGAAAGAAACACGTAACGCGTCTCTTCTAGGCCGTTAACGTTGGAAAAGTAAACGTCATCGAATTGGTCGGAAACGGGTGTGCCCGCTTCATTCCAACCCAGTGTTGCGTTGGTTATGCTGGTCATAATGGTGTAATTCTGTGAAATCGGGCGATATATAGCTCGAGATTGTACGAATTTCTGGGAAAGCTGACCACTTTTGTTATTCTTCTTAGTTATTATCTAAGCGAATTTTGAATTATAGGAATGTCACATGAAACGAGTCGTAATCACCGGTATGGGTATTGTTTCAAGTATCGGTAACAACGTCGAAGAAGTTTTAGCGTCTCTAAAAGCAGGCAAATCAGGTATTACCGCTTCTGAGCAGTTCAAAGAGAACGGTTTACGCTCTCAAGTGTGGGGTAGCCTGAAAATGAACCCTGCTGACCATATTGATCGCAAACAAATGCGTTTTATGGGTGATGCGGCCGCGTTTGCATACCTATCAATGGAACAAGCGATTGCCGATTCAGGTTTAGCACCAGAGCAGGTTTCTAATGACCGCACTGGTATTGTGGCTGGTTCTGGCGGTGCGTCGTCGTATAACCAAGTTATTGCTGTCGACACATTGCGCACAAAAGGCGTGAAGCGCGTTGGTCCTTACATGGTTCCACGTACTATGTCTTCGACTGTTTCAGCCTGTCTTGCTACGCCATTTAAAATCCGTGGCGTCAACTACACCATGAGCTCTGCTTGTGCGACGTCGGCTCACTGTATTGGTCACGCAATGGAACTTATCCAATTGGGTAAGCAAGATGTTGTGTTTGCAGGTGGTGGTGAAGAGCTCGATTGGTCTTTAACTATGATGTTTGATGCAATGGGTGCGTTGTCAACTAAGTACAACGAAACACCAGAAAAAGCGTCACGTACTTACGATGCTGACCGCGATGGTTTCGTGATTTCAGGCGGCGGCGGCATGGTTGTGGTTGAAGAGCTTGAGCATGCACTGGCTCGCGGCGCAAAAATTTACGGTGAAATCGTCGGTTACGGTGCGACATCCGATGGCTACGACATGGTGGCTCCATCAGGTGAAGGCGCTGTGCGTTGCATGAAGATGGCAATGCAAGCGGTAGATAGTGTGGATTATGTCAATACACATGGTACTTCCACACCTGTCGGTGATGTAAAAGAGTTGGGTGCCATTCAAGAAGTGTTCGCTGGCAACAGCCCAGCTATCTCGGCAACAAAAGCAATGACTGGCCACGCATTGGGTGCGGCAGGTGTGCATGAAGCCATCTACTCTACCTTGATGCTTCACCACGGCTTTATCGCGCCAAGCATCAACATTGACAATTTAGATCCAGCGGCTGATGGCCTTGATATTGTGACCGAAATGCGCGAGCAAGAGCTAACCAGTGTGATGTCTAACAGTTTTGGTTTTGGCGGTACGAACGCGACGCTAGTGATCAAAAAGTATCAAGGCTAATGCGCCTACACACCTCTAATAAAAAGGTTTCCAGAGCGGGTCAGCTTAGCTGATCGAACAGACGCAGACTCTGTCCCATGGAGAGCGGGACGGGATCCTTTTGTTCTGGGTTTTTGCCCGGTTTCCGTGAGGAGCCGGGCATTTTTATGGAAAGCGGGATTTCTTCTCGACAGTCTGTGCGCTTTTCTGCACAATTCCTTCAATTTCGAAAATTGTGAACTCCGCTATGAAAATCCTTATTGATGAAAACATGCCTTATGCTGAATCGTTATTTAGCCAGCTTGGTGAGGTGGTGTTGAAACCCGGTAGAAGCTTAACGGCTGATGATCTTATCGACGTTGACGCCTTGATGATTCGTTCTGTTACGAAAGTAAATCAAGCACTATTAGCGAAAGCCAATAAATTAAAGTTTGTTGGTACGGCGACGGCAGGTATGGACCACGTTGATCAAGCGCTTTTGGCTGAAAGAGGCATCTTTTTTACTGCCGCACCGGGGTGTAATAAGGTGGGAGTGGCAGAGTATGTTTTCAGTGTATTGATGGTGTTAGCACAGCAGCATGGTTTTTCTGCCTTAGATAAAACCGTTGGCATTATTGGTGCTGGTCAAGTCGGCAGCTATTTAGCCGAGTGTTTAGCGGGGATTGGCATTAATGTGCTGCTCAACGATCCCCCAAAACAAGCACAAGGTGATTGCCGCGAGTTTACTCATCTTGATGTTTTACTTGATAAAGCGGATGTCATTACGCTGCATACACCCATTACTAAAAGTGGTGAATGGCCAACCCATCACTTGATTGATGAAGTTCGACTTGCCCAGTTGCGCAGTGATCAGATCTTGATCAACGCGGCTCGTGGCCCTGTGGTGGATAACCAAGCGCTGAAACAACGCCTACAGAAAAATGATGGTTTTATTGCCGCTTTAGACGTGTTTGAATTTGAACCTGAAGTGGATATGGAACTGCTGCCTTTGCTCGCCTTTGCGACGCCGCATGTGGCTGGCTATGGGTTAGAAGGTAAAGCCCGAGGCACGACCATGATTTTCAATAGTTTTTGTGAGTATCTTGGCGATGACCATTGCGCGAATGCCAGTAGTTTATTACCCGAGGCTCCCATTGCCAAAGTGTATTTATCACGCGGTTGGGATGAGGAAACATTACACAGTTTAACCCAATTGATTTATGACGTACGCAAAGATGACGCCTTGTTTCGCCGTGAAATTGGCAAACCAGGTGCTTTTGATCAAATGCGTAAACTTTATTGGGATAGAAGAGAATATAGCGCGATGACTGTCGTCGGTAGTGAGTCGTGTGATCTCACTCCCTTAGCTAAATTAGGTTTTAAAACAGAGGTAACAAATGAGCCAAGAATTTAATATCGCTATTTTAGGAGCAACCGGCGCGGTTGGTGAAACCATGCTTGAAGTGCTCAAAGATCGCAAATTCCCCGTTGGTGAACTTTACCTACTTGCCAGTGAGCGTAGTGAAGGTAAATTCTACCGCTTCAATGGTAAGACCATACAAGTACAAAATGTTGAAGATTTCGATTGGTCACAAGTTCAGATTGCACTGTTTTCCGCTGGTGGTGAATTGTCCGCAAAATGGGCACCTATTGCCACAGAAGAAGGCGTGGTAGTCATCGATAACACCTCACATTTCCGCTATGAGTACGATATCCCACTTGTTGTGCCTGAAGTGAACCCTGAAGCGATTGCGGATTTCCGTAACCGCAATATTATTGCGAACCCAAACTGCTCAACCATCCAAATGTTGGTGGCGTTAAAGCCGATTCACGACGCTGTGGGTATCGAGCGAATTAACGTATCAACTTATCAGTCCGTTTCAGGAGCTGGGAAGTCAGGCATTGATGAGTTGGCGGGACAAACCGCAAGGCTGTTAAACGGTGTTTCGGCCGATCCTGATGTGTTTAGCCAGCAAATTGCGTTTAACTGCATCCCACAAATCGACCAGTTTATGGATAATGGCTACACCAAGGAAGAGATGAAAATGGTGTGGGAAACGCAAAAAATATTCAATGACTCAACCATTATGGTCAACCCAACTTGTGTACGCGTGCCAGTTTTTTACGGCCATGCTGAGTCACTGCATATTGAAACACGCTTACCGATTGATGCTGAGCAAGTTATTGAGTTATTAGAGAAAACTGAAGGTATTGAAGTATTCAGCGGGAATGATTTCCCCACGCAAGTTCGCGATGCGGGAGGGAAGGATACGGTTCTTGTAGGGCGTATTCGCAACGATATCAGTCACCACAGTGGCATTAACATGTGGGTAGTGGCAGATAACGTGAGAAAAGGCGCTGCAACAAATGCGGTACAAATTGCGGAAGTGTTGATTCGAGATTATTTCTAATTAATACCTAGTAAAAAGGAGTGGCTTACCACTCCTTTCTCTCTACACAAAAAAGCCGAGTGATTGATTCACCCGGCTTTTTTATTATCGTCCAGCTCAAGGCTGAGAATGATGGCTATCTTTTTGACTTGTGCGCGTTAGGGTTCTGCTTGCAACTGCCGTCGGCACATTTACCATATAGATAAAGGCTGTGATTGGTGAGCTGTACATTATATTGCTCAGCAATCTCTCTTTGGCGTTGTTCGATCACCTCATCTGAAAACTCAATCACTTCACCACAATCTAAGCACACTAAGTGGTCGTGGTGGTGTTGTGTTGAAAGTTCAAAAACGGATTTTCCACCTTCAAAATGGTGACGAGTGACAATACCCGCATCATCAAATTGGTTTAATACTCGATAAACAGTCGCGAGACCGATTTCTTCACCAAGATCAATCAATTTCTTATACAGTTCTTCAGCGCTGATATGTTGGCATTCAGGCTGCTGTAGCACTTCTAAAATTTTTAGCCTAGGAAGGGTAACTTTAAGACCTGCATCCTTGAGCGCTTGGTTATTATCTGACATACACTTTCCTGTTGATGATCTGCAGCAGTTAACAGAATTCATAATTGCGATCATTATAGGGGAGTCACTGCTAACAATAAACCACGAAGTTCAAAGGGTTACTTTATATTTGTCACAAAGCCGCGCAATATCACTGATATAACAGCTCTTACCAGTTACAATTGCGTAACATTTATTAGTGATTGAGTCGATAGGTTTAAAAGGTGAGCACGGAATGAATCACTCTTTAGCAAGATTTTATAAGCCAAATATTGTTAAGTGGGCGTTAAATAGCTGGCCCCCTTTTTGGGGCGCTGGTATCCACATTGATGAAATTAGTAGCGACTTCCGTCAGGTGAAAATGCGCCTAAAGCTGCGGTGGTGGAACAAAAATGCCAATCGCACTCAGTATGGTGGCAGCATTTTCTCTCTCACGGACCCTGTTTACTCTTTGATGTTAATGGGGATTTTGGGTGAGCAATATTATGTATGGGACAAAGAGGCCAGCATCAACTTTATCAAACCGGGCCATTCTGATTTGTATGCGGAGTTTCTGATAACGCAAGACCAACTGGATTCAATCTTAGTGAGCACGGCCAATGGGGATAAATGCTTTCCGGAATTTGTTATCCATGTTAAGGATGCCAAAGGCGAAGTGGTCTCTGAAGTGCAACGTAAATTGTACGTGCGCAAAAAACCTAAATACAGAGAAGAGAGTGATGCAGACAAAATGGTTACTTTTTGTGACCGCTAAGGCTGTTCATTCTGCATTTGGCACAGCTCAATCCAAGCTTCGGCGGTGCGAGAAACGTACCGTTCCGCGTGCCATATTAATCCTAAGTGCCAATCAATACTGGGTGTCATAGGTTTGACTAAGACGCCTTCTCCTTGAATTCGTCGACAAAGTGGTTCGGGTAGAAAGGCAACACCTACGCCACTTTTGACCAACGCGACTAAAAAATCCCACTGGCTACTGCGCGCTGCAACTTGTGGTGTAAATCCGTGTTGTAGGCAGAATGAGTGGATGTAGTCACTCAGCGTAAAATCATGGGTATAGAGGTAAAATGGCTCATTTTGTAGTTGCTCCCAACCGATGGCTTCTTGCTGCTTCCAAGGAGATGAATCGGGGAGTACGGCGCAAATTGGGTAACTGTCTAAGGAGAGTGACCGCAGATTGTCAATCGGATGAGGCGAAAGCATGGTGACGGCTACGTCAATTTCGCCATTGAGAATAGCTTGCTCTATTTTACGTCCGCCATACTCAACGATGGTGAGCTCTACATGAGGGTAGGTTTGACGGTATTGGCGGATCAGACCTGCGTAAAGGTGTCCAACCATTGGTGGAATACCGAGATGCAGTTGTCCCCGCTTTACCTGATTGAGATCGACCAATTCGGCTTCTAACTGAGACATCTGCGCTAAGATCTCTAGCGCTCTTTGATAGACAACCTCTCCTGCATCGGTAAGCCAGAAACGTCGACCTTCACGATGTAATAGTGGCTGTTCAATTTCCTGCTCTAGACTGCGGATCATCTTACTGATGGTGGGTTGGGTGACGAACAGTTGCTCGGATGCGCGGGTAAAGCTTTGTTGATTGACCAATTCAACAAAATAGCGCAGTGCTTTAATATCCATAATATCTCCTTTTTATCATTCCATTTTGGCATGAAAATGATAATAAAAAGTCATTTTACGATGGTTTTATGGCTTAATATAATGTGACTAATTTCACAAAACGGCATTAGTCTCATCATGCAAAGAATAAGAAACAGCCAAAGAGTAAAAAACAATCTGCAAACAGTGGTACAAGTTGCTGCGTTATCAATGATCTGGTTTTTGGCGGATTTTCTAGTCAGCACTTTTCATATTCCTTTACCAGCAAATTTAACTGGCATGCTATTGCTGTTAACTTTAGTGATTATGCGAGTTGTAAAAGTTGATTGGCTGCGCAAGGGAGCAACTTGGTTATTGGCGGAAATGCTGTTGTTCTTTGTACCAGCGGTCATTGCGGTCGTTAACTATCAAGAGTTAATGCAACAGCAAGGGTTACGAATTATGGCGGTACTTGTCATCAGTACCATCATGGTCATTGCTATTACTGCTTGGACCGTTGATAAAATGTATCGTTTAGAGCTGATATTAGCGCGTAGAAAAAGCAACCGGGCAATACGCCTAACCAAAGTGGAGCGTTCATCATGAGCTCACTACTTACCACAACGCTGCTTGGTGTATTTTGCTTGCTGTTAACCTTGGCTTTTTACTATGGCAGCAAGTGCCTTTATCAACGTAAACGTTCTATTTTTTTAATGCCGCTGCTATTGGCCCCTATATTGTTAGTGGCTGTTGTGATGATCTTTCACATCCCTTACCAGACCTATATGGCAGAATCTCATTGGTTATTGTGGCTACTTGGTCCGGCGACAGTGGCTTTTGCTATTCCGGTCTATGACAACCGATTGTTGATCAAGCGCCACTGGCTCTCTCTATCCGTGGGAGTGTTCGTATCGGTTGTGGTGGCTGTGGGAAGCACGGTTTTATTGGCTCGTTGGTTTGAATTACCCGATATGCTTCAGCGCAGTTTAGCGATGCGCTCGATTACCACGCCTTTTGCTGTTGAGGCAACGAAGTCAATTGGTGGGCAAAGTGATCTGACTGCTCTGTTTGTGGTACTTACTGGGGTGATAGGCATGGCGGTAGGTGAAGTGGTGTTAGCGTTATTATCCATTCGCTCTGGGCTTGGTAAAGGAGCCAGTCTTGGCGCTTCCGCGCACGGTGCAGGAACGGCAAAAGCGTATCAAATTGGCAATGCTGAAGGGGTAGTGTCGAGTGTGGTGATGATGATTGCAGGTATGGTCACTGTGTTGCTTGCTCCATTTATCGGCCGTCTACTTTGGTAAAGAAAAGAGTGCTGTTGTATACGGGTCAATAAAAAATCCCCTCGCAAGGGGATCTTTTATGTTTAAGAGATTAGCCTTCAAGTTCGGCTAAACACATCTCTTCATAAATCTGCTTAACCCATGTGCTGACGCGCTGTTCAGTCAGCTCTGGTTGACGATCTTCATCGATGCATAAACCAATAAAGTGGCTATTGTCACCCGCAACCAAGGCTTTAGAGGCTTCGAATTCATAACCTTCAGTTGGCCAGTGGCCAATAATCGTTGCACCTTTGCTTTCGATAATGTCACGCACTGTACCCATCGCGTCACAGAAGTATTCAGCGTAGTCTTCTTGATCGCCGCAACCGAAAATAGCAACTAATTTCGTCGAGAAGTCGATCGCTTCTAATTCTGGGAAAAAATCATCCCAATCACACTGCGCTTCACCGTAGTACCAAGTAGGGATACCCAGTAACAATAAGTCAAAATTATCAATGTCTTCTTTGCTGCTTTTCGCAATATCTTGAACGTGAACGAGCTGCTTACCCAGTTGCTTTTGAATCATTTTCGCAACGGCTTCAGTATTACCGGTATCGCTACCAAAGAAGAGGCCTACACTTGCCATAGAATCATTACCTTTAATTTGTCATTTTCTGGCGGATGAGCGTGCTCTTTACCCCAGTCCGGTGCCTTCCCAACTGAGTTGGATAAGTCCTTTAAGGATAAAGCCAGCACAACCTAAAAACAGAACTAGCCATACAATACGGCGCCCAAATGGCGGTACATTACCTTGCTTAAGGACATCTTTTATTGCCATACCGATAAGGAAAAATATAGACGCAAAAAGAAGATCGAGTCCAATCGACTCAAGCATGTTCATGTAGTCGTACAGCATGGGTATCCTTTATGCCAATTTGCTTGAGCGCACTATAACACTGTTATTCGTCAAAGTTAATGCGCGCATTGGTACCTATTTCACACTTGTTGTTTCACAGTAAAGCGACTAGCTGCCAATGAACTTTCTGATCGCTCGTAAAACTTCAACGGGCTTTTCTGCGTGTAGCCAGTGCCCTGTGTTGGCGATGACGTGTGCTTTCGCTTGGCTAAACTGCTGCTGGATCATTTCTTGGTGTTCCGCTAGTAGATAGTCAGAGTTGCTGCCTTTAACCAATAAGGTTGGAACAGAGCTGCAAGGGATTGGTTCCCAGCCTAAAATATTCCAGTAATTTTTTTCAATGGCGGGGACATTAAAACGCCAGCTCATTACACCATCTTCTCGTTTAAATAACGATTTACTGAGAAATTGTCGTACACCTTCTAGCTCAATATGTTGCGCTAAAATGGCCATGACCTCTGCTCGCGAGGTAGGCTGCTGCGCAATAACCGCGTTGAGCCCCGCCAGTACGTTATCATGTTTCCGATGCTGATAGCTAACGGGTGCCATATCTAAAACCACCAGTTTGGCGACTTTGGATGAGGCGATGTCAGCCAGCTTCATGGCAACTTTACCACCCATTGAATGGCCAATCAGCGTGACTGAATCACAAGCTAACTCTTCGAGTAAACTAGCAACATCGAATGCCATACTCGCGTAATCATGTTCCTCACTGTGAAATGATTGACCGTGATTACGCAAGTCAATACTCAATACTTGGTGATCGGCTTTTAGGTCTCTTGCAAGTAAACCTAGGTTGTCTAAATTGCCGAATAAACCATGGATCAAAACAACGGTGTGACCTTCACCTTCGAGTTTGTAATTAAGAAGTGCTGACATTTTATCTTATTAGTGATTGGTTTAACGTAGAGTATCAGTGAAGATCTCGCTATAATCCCTCAGAGTTTAAACATTGAGATTGTGAAAAGCGAATGAAAACAATTGAGGTTGATGAGGATCTATACCGTTATATTGCCAGCCAAACCCAACATATTGGAGAAAGCGCGTCGGATATTTTACGCCGTTTGCTCAATGTTGACGGTAAAGTGTCTGCAGCAGCGGTCGTGACGCAAGTAAGTACCGAGCCCAAGGGCATTGTTGTGAGTAAAGATGCCGTACAAGAGATACAGATTGATAGCGTAAAAGAGATGCGTTCTTTGCTCATTTCTGATGAATTTGCGGCTTTGAAAAAAGCAATTGATCGTTTTATGTTGGTGCTTTCAACCTTATACCGTATCGATCCAGTAAGTTTTGCTGAAGCGACCTTAGTGAAAGGACGTAAGCGTGTGTATTTTGCTGATAACGAGCAAACCTTGCTTGCTAGTGGGCAGACAACCAAGCCAAGAGCGATTCCAAACACACCATTTTGGGTCATTACCAATAACAATACTAGCCGCAAACAACAGATGATCGAGCAGCTGATGGTATTGATGAATTTCCCGAGTGACATTATTGAGAAAGTGACGCACTCAATCTGATTTGTGCCCATTCATAGATAAAAATCTGATTCAAGCCTCATACTGCGGACCACTAAGTCCGTATCATGAGGCTTTTTATTTCGTTGTTATTTTAAGAAAGGATGTCAAAAATGGCTATGCACCCACGCGCCGGACAAAAAGCACGGCAGGAAGACTTACATAATATCCCTGCGCTCGTTGCAAACTACTTTTTACTTCAACCTGATGCGGCTAACCCAGACCATAAAGTGCAATTTGGTACTTCGGGGCATCGTGGTTGTGCGGATAAATCGACATTTAACGAAAACCACATTCTTGCTATTGCTCAAGCGGTAGCAGAAGTGCGCGCTCAGCAAGGAACCACTGGGCCGATTTTTGTCGGAAAAGACACGCACGCACTCTCTGAGCCTGCTTTTTCTAGTGTACTTGAAGTACTGATCGCTAATGAAATTGAAGTGATCGTTCAACAGGATAATGGCTATACGCCAACTCCGGGTATTTCACACGCAATCTTGACTCATAACTTGAAGCACGCGCAAAAAGCTGATGGCATTGTGATCACACCTTCTCATAATCCACCACAAGATGGTGGTATTAAATACAATCCTACCCATGGCGGCCCTGCTGAAGGGGAAATCACCCAAGCGATTGAAAACCGTGCCAATGAGATCATTGCAGAAGGCATGCAAGGCGTGAAGCGTCTGCCTATTATGTCGGCAAAGCAATCGCCGCTGTTTAAACAAGTTGATCTTGTGAAACCTTATATTGATGACTTAGTGAATGTGATTGATATGGAGGCCATCCAAAAAGCCAATCTAAAACTGGGTGTTGATCCGCTCGGTGGCAGTGGTATTGATTACTGGCGTCAAATTGGCAAAGCGTATCAGCTTGATTTAACACTGGTGAGTGAAGCGGTGGATCCGACATTCCAATTTATGTCACTCGATAAAGATGGTGTAGTGCGTATGGACTGTTCTTCTCCTTATGCAATGGCGGGGTTATTAGCGTTAAAAGATCAGTATGATCTCGCGTTTGGTAATGACCCTGACTACGACCGCCACGGCATTGTCACTCCGAAAGGTTTGATGAACCCAAACCATTTCTTAGCCGTATGCATCGATTATCTGTATCGTCACCGCAAGCAATGGCGTAAAGAAGTAGCTGTTGGTAAAACGTTAGTATCAAGTGCATTGATTGACCGTGTGGTCGCCGATCTTGGCCGTGAGCTGTGTGAAGTACCTGTCGGCTTTAAGTGGTTTGTTGATGGCTTATACAGTGGTCACTTCGGTTTTGGTGGTGAAGAGAGCGCAGGTGCGTCATTCCTGCGTAAAGACGGAACGCCTTGGTCAACGGATAAAGACGGTATTATCCTTTGCTTACTGGCGGCGGAAATCACCGCTGTCACAGGTAAAAATCCGCAGCAATATTATGAAGATCTGGCCGCGAAACATGGAGAGTCTAAATATAGTCGTATTCAAGCTGTCGCAAATGGCCCACAAAAAGCAGTGCTGAGCAAATTGTCACCAGAGATGGTCTCTGCGCAAACATTAGCGGGAGATGAGATCACAGCCCGCTTGACGCATGCTCCCGGTAATGGCGCAGCCATCGGTGGATTAAAAGTGACCACTGATTATGGCTGGTTTGCTGCTCGTCCATCAGGCACAGAAGATATTTATAAGATCTATTGTGAAAGTTTTAAGGGCGATGAGCACCTCAAGCAAATCGAAGCGGAAGCGCAACAGATTGTTAATCAAGTCTTTGCCGACGCTGGTTTGTAAGCAAACTTATCAATTAAAATAGGCGGCCAGAGGCCGCCTATTTTATATTTAGTCGTCTATTATCTTGGTTAAAGCTGAGGCCAACTGTCGGGAACGATGAACCAGAACTTTCCGCTGTCACTTTGGCAATGCACAAAACCATGCTCTTCATTTGCTGTGTAACGCGTGCAGTTTTTACCTTTCCCGCTAATCCATTGAGGCTTTTCCAGTAAGAATAATGCTTCATCTATTTGATGTGACTGGCTTTGATAACACCAAAAACCAGCAATTTGTGACAGATTGAGTTTATAACCTAGGCATTCACTAGGAACAGGCTCATCGTGAAAAGGGTTTACATACAAGCGCCCTTGCATTAGTAAATGACGGCTAACGTCACGCCAAAGTGGGTAAGCCGCACTAAATTGGGCTGATTGGGAAAGGGTCAATTGGTGGTTCAACATATGTTCAAGTTTGAGATCTAATCGATCTTGAGCATTGGGACCATACCACAGCCCTTGATGTAGCAGGTAAAACTTCACTGCGACTTCCCAATGCTCATAACGCTGACTGCGTTTATTTTTGATGACAAAATCTAGCGAACCTAGTGTACTTCCTGCTTCGTTCAATTGAATTTCTTCAGAAACGGCGGAATAAGTGGGGTTTAGCGTAAACAATAAAGAACATAAATGCTGGTAGAGAAAGCCTAACCTAGGGTTCCCTCTATATTCTTCTTTTAATATCGGAACATTGGGTAAAAAAGGAGTACGCGCCGCGACTACACCCTCTCCTTGGAAAAGAGTAGGGGTTGTCGACACCCAGTGTGCCAGTGTGTTGAGGTCCATTGTCATTAATTGTTCTCGTCCTTATTTTTCGACATTCTAGCTTGAAATTGTTATAACCACGCTAATGATAAAACTCAATTTTGGAATGAAAGATGGATAATTTAAAACTTGAAGCTCTGCTCAATCAAAAGCTTAATCCTCAATTGATTAAAGACTATTGCCCTAATGGATTGCAAGTTGAAGGTCGCACTGAAATCAAAAAGATTGTGACGGGTGTGACGGCCTCGCAAGCGCTGATTGAACAAGCAATTGAACGAAATGCTGACGCTTTATTAGTGCATCATGGTTATTTTTGGAAAAGTGAGCCTGAGTCCATCCGTGGAATGAAAGGCCACCGGATCCGAGCTTTGATACGAAATGATATAAATTTATACGCATATCACTTGCCGTTAGACATCCATCCAGAATTAGGCAATAACAAATTGCTAGCTGATTTGTTGGGGATTCATGTTGATGGCGGATTAGAAGGACATCCTCAGTCGGTCGCTATGTTCGGCCATTTTGAACAAGCGTTGACAGCCGATGAACTCAGTCAACGAATCGAGCAAGCTTTACAACGACGGCCACTGCACGTAGCTCCGAGCTCAAACAAAATCATCAAAACGGTGGGTTGGTGTACTGGTGGTGGGCAAGATTACGTCGATCTAGCGGCGCAGCACGGATTAGATGCGTTCATCTCTGGTGAAATATCAGAGCGGACTACCTACTCAGCAAGAGAGCAAAATATTCATTATTTTTCTGCAGGGCACCATGCCACAGAGCGTTATGGCGTTAAGGCTCTGGGAGAATGGTTAGCGAGCGAATATGGCTTTGAGGTTGAGTTTATCGATATCAATAACCCTGTGTAGTGGGTTTGTTTCTGATCAATGTATCCAATGAAAAAAGAGCGAGTGGGAACTCGCTCTTTTCTATTAAGTACTATGACTGGGTTTGCTATTCGCGTTCGTGTAACGGTTTAAAGTTACGCATTTTTTGACCAGTGTAAAGTTGGCGAGGACGGCCAATTTTATTATCTGGATCACTGTGCATTTCATTCCAGTGGGCAATCCAACCGATAGTGCGAGACATTGCGAAGATAACGGTAAACATAGAGATTGGAATACCGATAGCCTTCAGAATAATGCCTGAGTAGAAATCAACGTTAGGGTAGAGTTTTTTCTCAACAAAGTATTCGTCAGAAAGCGCGATGCGCTCAAGTTCCATCGCCACATCTAACAGTGGGTCTTGAATATTCAGCTCTTTGAGCACTTCATGGCAAGCCTCACGCATTACCGTCGCTCTTGGGTCGTAGTTTTTATAAACTCGGTGACCAAAACCCATCAAGCGGAATGGATCATCCTTATCTTTTGCTCTGACGACATACTCAGGAATGTTATCAACGTTGCCTATCTCTTCTAGCATACGCAGACAGGCTTCGTTAGCCCCCCCATGAGCAGGCCCCCACAAAGAGGCAATACCAGCCGCAATACAGGCAAACGGGTTAGCACCAGAAGAACCGGCAAGGCGAACCGTTGAGGTTGACGCGTTTTGTTCATGATCGGCATGCAGTGTGAAAATTTTATCCATCGCGCGTGCAACCACAGGATTCACTTCATACTCTTCACACGGCGTTGCAAACATCATGTGTAGGAAGTTCTCGGCATAGCTTAAGTCATTACGCGGGTAGATAAATGGTTGGCCGACAGAATACTTGTAGCACATCGCCGCCAATGTTGGCATTTTTGAGAGTAGGCGGTAAGCCGCTATTTCTCGGTGTATATCATTATTAATATCAAGTGAATCATGGTAGAACGCAGCAAGCGCTCCAACCACACCACACATTACAGCCATTGGGTGAGCGTCACGGCGGAAACCGTGGAAGAAACTTGCGATTTGCTCATGAACCATAGTGTGACGCGTCACCGTATGTTTAAACTCTTCATATTGCTTACGATTAGGGGCTTCACCGTAAAGAAGAATATAACAAACTTCCAAGTAATCAGCGTTATTGGCTAATTGATCAATAGGGAAGCCGCGGTGCAGTAACACCCCTTTTTCGCCATCGATATAAGTGATTTGAGATTCACAAGATGCAGTGGCAAGAAAACCAGGGTCAAAAGTGAAGTATCCGTTGGCTCCTAGTTTACGAACGTCGATTACTTGTGGGCCTACAGTCCCATCCATAATCGGCAGCTCGATTGGCGCTTTACCTTCAATATGAAGGGTCGCTTTCTTATCTGCCATAACAATCTCCTTTGTTTATTATTTAATCCGTCCAGGATGTTT
>Ga0075011_10000027_pt1 | contig 76368 bp, 63 predicted proteins | sample TARM_MetaG_T_14_FD_72354 | JGI IMG/M metagenome (GOLD analysis project Ga0075011, IMG submission 72354) | Freshwater microbial communities from Pennsylvania, USA, analyzing microbe dynamics in response to fracking - TARM_MetaG_T_14 | ecosystem: Environmental > Aquatic > Freshwater > River...
TGATCAAGTTTACGACCGTCATCGTGGCGCATGTGTGTAAATATCCGATAAGCTTGGCGAACGGAGCCTACATTATAAATGATGTTCGCTTACTTTCGAACCCATTAGTAGATAACCCATTTGAAGAATGGTCACAAACTGTCTGTTCGCTAACGGCAGAGTCTTCTCGCTCAGCATTAGTTGGGAAACCCGCAGATTTTATCTTGTTTGACCACGGCAATAAGCATATTTGGCCTGAATATCAGAGCGTTCATATTATGCGTAACGGCCAGTGGTTGAAAGACGCACACAACGAATTAGGGAAAGATTAATGGAACAAACAGCAAATGGTGCTCCGCTTGCGCGTTACGCATCACACCGCAGAGTCGGGGATTTTATTTTTTTCTCAGGAGTCATCGCAGTAAACCCCGAGGAAAAAAAGATTGTGAAAGGGTTTGATGATATCCCGGCAGAAGCGGCACAGCTGATTGGTCAGACGGGTGAGTTTTCCAGTGATATTAAAAAAGGACCGGTACTGGCACAAAGCTGGTACGTGTTAAATGCCATCAAGGGAATGATTGAATCTCAAGGTGGACAAATGAGTGATGTATTTAAGCTGGTTCAATACTTCAAAAATCTGGACCACTTCCCTTACTACAGTGAAGTTCGCAAACAGTTCTTTCCGGGCGAATCACCGATTTCAACCATTGTTGAAGTCAGTGCAATGTTGCCGACTGAAGACATTTTAATTGAAGTAGAAGCGACAGCTTATTTACCCATTAAATCATAAAGCATCAACAGAGGACATAATTATGCTACATGGATATACACCGGCAGAACGATTTTTGCCTTACCTCACATGGACAGATATTGATGCGATTGAAGACAAAGAAAATACCGTTATCGTGTTACCTGTTGGTGCATTAGAACAGCACGGCCCACACCTGCCTTGCTCTGTCGATGCGACGGTTGCGGCTGGCGTGGTTGGGAAAGCACTGAGCCTATTGCCGGACTCGGTTCCGGCTTATGGTTTATCACCTATTGTTTATGGCAAATCTGACGAGCATTTGCATTTCCCGGGCACAGTAACGCTTACTGGCGAAATTCTGTTGCATACCATCATTGAAATTGGTGAATCGGTTTATCGCGCCGGTTTCCGTAAACTCATCATGGTCAACGCCCACGGCGGACAGCCTCAACCTCTGGAAATGGCGGCACGGGAACTCCGACTTCGTCATGGTGATTATATGGTTATTCCTCGCTCTGCATGGAGCGTTTCACATGACAACAGTACTTTCAGTGAACAGGAAAAGCAGTTAGCAATGCATGCCGGTCATGGCGAAACTTCGATCATGATGGCACTGCTTGGCGATTATGTTCACATGGACAGAGCCGAGTGTCATTATCCTGAGCCATTCCCATGCCCGACATTAACCACTGGCCGACCTGCAGCAGCATGGGCAAGTTTTGATTTTGGTCCTACCGGCGTGATTGGCGACCCGACACAGGCAACCCAGGAGTTGGGTGAACAACTGCTTGAACAATTGGGTGGACAGTGGGCGAAAGCCATTACCGAGATTCATGAGGCGCAATGGATAAAACGTTCAGAGCCATCTTGGGGTAAAGGACATTTCAGCGGGCACATTCAGCGTAACGTTTAACAGCACAACTAACAACAGTTTCATTTTGATTATAACGACAACATAAATGTTTAACCGTCAGCAAACAGAAAGGAAGCAACATGGAAATTAAAAAATTAGTTAATCGCTCATTACTTGCAGTATTGGTAGCCGGAGCAACATCTTCAATCGCGTACGCAGAAGATTCACAATTCACTTTTATTACTAACTGGTATGCACAGGCTGAACATGGTGGTTATTACCAGGCTAAGGAACAAGGTCTGTATAAAGAGAATGGTCTTGATGTCACTATCAAGATGGGTGGCCCACAGGTGAACAACACCCAGTTACTGGTTGCAGGTAAAGCGGATTGTATTATCACCGATGATATTGGTGTGATGATGTCACAAAAACGCGGGCTACCAGTACAGCTTGTCGGTACCAGTTTTCAGTACGATGCAACGGTCGTCATTACTCACGATGATGTTGATTCACTGGATGAGCTAAAAGGTCATACAGTATTGATCTCAACGGCAGCACACTCCAGCTGGTGGCCTTGGGCGAAGAAAAAATATGGTTTCACTGATGCAATGTCACGTCCATATACCTTTAATGTTCAGCCATTTGTTATGGACGACAAGGTTGCTCAACAAGGCTTTATGACTTCAGAACCGTTTGCGTTAGAAAAAACAGGTGTCGGATTTAATGTTTATTCGATTGGTCAGGAAGGTTACCCACCATACGGTAACTCTTTAGCATGTCGTACAGACGTGATCGAAGATCACCCTGAGAAAGTGAAATCATTCCTGACAGCATCAATGAATGGCTGGAAAAGCTATCTTGCTGATCCGAGCTTAGGTAACAAAGCTATTAAAGAAGCGAACCCGAGTATGGCTGATGATCAAATTGCTTACTCAGTGGAGAAACTTCGTACATCCGGTATCGTAACCGGCGGCGATGCAGAGACAAAAGGCATCGGTATCATTACTCCAGAGCGCATGAAGAAGACATGGCAGATGGCAGTGGATAATGGCTTGTTCGCTGCGGATGACGTGGAACTGAACAAGGTATACACCACAGCATTTATTAATGATGTGAAGGTGACGCCATGAGTCTAGCGGTTAAAAAAGAGCAGAGCGAACAGGATGTTCGCTTCTCTGTTGTCGAAGAACCCATGCCCGCGATAGAGCTTCTGTCGACGGAAAAAATCTATAGTAACGGGACACGGGCACTGTTGCCTGTGGACCTTAAAGTAAAGCAAGGTGAATTCGTTACCTTATTGGGTCCTTCCGGCTGCGGTAAAAGCACACTGTTGAAGATGGTCGCGGGGCTGGAGGCCCCGTCTGACGGACGTTTGTTATTATGGCGTAAACCGGTCGATAAATTGGCGAGTCAGAATCGTTCACTCTCATTTGTATTTCAGGAAGCCTCTCTGATGGTCTGGACGACGGTACGTAAAAACGTCCGTCTGGCGCTGGAACTTGAAGGAGTGAAAGGCGAGGAAGCGGAAAAACGGGTTGATCAGGCTTTAGAGCTGGTGGGTCTATCGAAATTTGCGGATGCATTACCCAAAGAACTGTCGGGTGGTATGCAGATGCGTGTTTCTATCGCCCGTGGCCTGGTGGTTAACCCGGATCTTCTATTGATGGATGAGCCGTTTGGTGCACTGGATGAAATCACCCGTTTTAAACTCGATAGTGAGTTGTTGGATCTGTGGCGAAAAAATGGTCTGACGGTGGTGTTCGTCACTCACTCAATCCATGAAGCGGTATTTCTGTCACAACGTGTGGTCGTGATGGCAGCAAGACCGGGGCGTATTATTGATGAAGTGAAAATCGACGAACCGTTCCCTCGTTCTGAAGACTTCCGTTTAACGGCCAAGTTTTCAGAGTACTCAATGACATTACACCGATTACTGAGTAAGGCGTCTGTTGAGGAGGATCTATGAGTACAGCGGTAAAAGACGGTGCATTTCCTTTAATGAAGCATGAGAAGTTTCGCAAAATTGCGTTTCCGACTCTGGTAACTCTGGTGTTGCTGACGGTATGGCAACTAACGGTAGAGATGGCTCAGATTCCTGAGTACATCCTGCCTTCACCCATCAGAACGTTAGAAGCGATGTGGGAGGATTGGGGCTTATTAGGTCCATCACTACTGTATACGCTAAAAATAACCGCGTTGTCTTTCCTATTAGCTATCGCGATAGGTGTGATTGTTGCGTTCTTTTTTGTACAGAGTCGCTTTATTGAAAGTGCATTTTTTCCTTATGCGGTTCTGTTGCAGGTAACACCTATCGTCGCGATTGCACCTCTGATAATTATTTGGGTCAACAACACCACACTGGCACTTGTGGTGTGTTCAACACTGGTGGCAGTGTTCCCGATTATCTCGAATACAACGCTGGGCCTGAGAAGTGTCTCTCCCAATCTGCTTTCGTATTTTAAATTGCGAAATGCATCAAGAGTTCAGGTTTTACTGCGTTTGAGGATCCCTTCTTCTATGCCGTACTTTTTTGCGGCGTTAAAAATCGCTTGTGGTCTTTCTCTGGTTGGCGCTGTGGTTGCCGAATTTGTTGCGGGAACTGGTGGCGCAAATACGGGCTTAGCTTATCAAATTTTACAGGCTGGTTATCAGCTCAACATTCCGCGCATGTTTGCGGCACTTACTCTGATTTCATGGACGGGTGTCGTGTTGTTTGTTGCGATGTCGATGTTAACCAAAGTATTTATCGGTCATTGGCACGAGAGTGAAGTTCACTAATTCGTGTGTTAGGTAAGGATAAAAGAATATGGATATAAAACAACGCTGTATTAAAGTAATGAGTCAGTTATCTGAGCTGGAATGGGTAAAAACGCCGATTCACGTTAAGCGTCTCTCTAAAGATTTTCACTGGTTTAGTCCGGTACTGGCTGAGCAACTTGCGGGCAAAATAGCCGATACTATTGTAAAGCCTAAGTCGCTCGAAGAGATGAAAGCGTTAGTGGCTAAGTGTGCTGAACTTGATGTACCTATGACTGTTCGTGGTGGTGGTACGGGTAACTATGGTCAGTCTGTACCACTTGCTGGTGGTATTGTGATAGATATGACGAAATACGCGAGTTTGCTTAAGTTTGATGAAGGGATTGCAACGGTTGAGCCCGGCATTAAGCTCTCTGACCTTGAATCAAGCATTGGTGAATTGGGTTATGAAATGCGCTGTATGCCTTCCACTTACAGAATGGCGACCGTTGGTGGTTTGTTTGCAGGTGGTTTTGGCGGAATTGGTTCAATCAATTACGGACCTGTTGCGGCGAAAGGAACCATCCTGAAAATTAAAGTATTAACCATTGAAACTGAACCTAAGTTGATTGAGTTTACCGGAGATGACTTGCTCCATTATCATCACACATACGGTACTAATGGTATTGTCGTTGAGCTGGATATTGCGCTAGCACCTAAGCGCAACTGGGATGAGTACATGTTGGCTTTTCCAACGCTGGACTCTGCCTATCAGGCGGCATACACACTGGCGTATAGTTCAGGAATTGATAAGCGTAACGTTGCGTTATTTAACTATGAAGGCGCTCAGTACCTGCCTCACGGCGACAAGGTAACAGAAGGTGAGTATCTGGTTATCGCGATTGTTGCCAGCAATGGTCGTATGCCGCTTGAGGATATTATCAGTGCGAATGATGGACGGATAGCATGGAATCAACACTATTCTGAAATGACTGAACATTCAGAAACCATGATGGAAAGTTGCTGGAACCATGCAACGCTGCATGCGTTGAAATACGATAAGTCACTGACTTATTTACAAGCAGGTTATGATGCAAGCCGTGTGGTAGAACAGCTGCAATCTATTGATTCTGAAGCTGGTGATGAAGTGTCTATCCACCTGGAATTCATTGCAACGGCCATGAAAGAGCCGTTAATTACAGGATTGCCACTGGTTAAATACACCACCGCAGAGCGCCTGCAGCAGCTCATCGAATTACATCGTGCTTGTGGCATCACTATTAATAACCCCCATGTATTCACGCTTGAAGATGGTAAACATGCGGGCTCACTCAGTGATGAGGTGATAACGAGCAAACTAACCAATGATCCAAAAGAATTGTTGAACAGAGGGAAGATTAGAACCTTGTCTGATGCTGCATGAAAGTCAACTAAGTAGTATTCAGGTGAGTAATATGGGAATAAAGAAAAGAGGCCACTTGGCCTCTTTGTACCACTCTGGCAGTGAAGAAATTAAACCTGCATACCAGCCAGGTAACCTTCCTCAATGGCTTCCATTGCTTTCCTGACCTGCTGTGCATCACCGACAGTGATAACGTTGTCGACGCTCTCTTTGATCTGTTCAAGAGAGTCATTAACCGGTCTTGAACCAATTGCCATTACCACCGTATCAATGTGCTCAAGCTCGTGCTGGCCTTGTTTTGTCTCGATCAAAACAGAATCTGCGCGTATTTCTTTAACGGTTGTTTCCGTCATGATGGTGACATTGTGCTGTTTTAAGTCCTGAATCAGGTATTGCTTGGTCGAAGACGGGCCACCTGCAAAAATATCTGCATTCATTTCAACAATCGATACGTCATGACCATGGTTTGCCAGGTGAGCGGCGGTTTCTGAACCAACCAGACCACCACCAATGACGACAGCACGTTTACCCGATTGAGCGGTTCCCTGCAAAATGTCATTGGCAGTAACAACGTGAGTCAGCTCATTTCCAGGAATGTTCGGGATGAACGGACGAGCGCCGGTAGCGATAATGAGTGAATCCGGCTTAATGGCCTCAACCATTTCCGGAGTCAGTTCAGTATTCACATGAACGCGTACGCCTAAATTGTTCAGTTTATTAATTTGCCAGGTGGTAAACGCACCCAGTTCTTCTTTTGTCGGTGGAATAGAAGCAAGAATCCACTGGCCGCCTAAACGGTCATTTTTCTCAAAGATATCGACCGAGTGACCTCGTTGAGCTGCGACTATCGCTGCTTCCATTCCGGCAATGCCACCACCAATGATCACGACTTTTTTCTGCTCAGATTCTTCTTTAACCTGTCGTTCTGATTCGTGGCCCGTTAATGGGTTTACCAGACACTTGATAGGGAGTTGTTGACCATTACGCTGAATACAGCCCTGTAAACAGCCTATACAACGGATGATATTATCGAAATCACCAGCTTTTGCTTTATTTGGCAAGTGAGGATCGGCCAATGACGCTCGGCCCATTGAAATTAAGTCAGCCTGATTTGAACGAAGTACCGATTCCGCGATAAGAGGATCGTTGATGCGACCAACCGCGATCACCGGAATAGAGACCACTTTCTTGATTTGTTCACTGATGGAAGCACTCCACGCATGACCAACTGCGGTTGGAGGGATGATTTTATCGCTGGAGGCGTAGACACCGTTAGAGGCATGGATAGCATTGATGCCTGCGTCTTCAAGCAGCATAGAGATAACTTTACTGTCTTCAGTGGTTAAGCCACCTTCTACGAATTCATTAACAGACATACGGTAGATAAGAGGGTAATCGTCTCCCACTTTTGAGCGAATGTTAGCAATCACTTCAAGAGCAAAACGAGCGCGATTCAGAATGGTGCCACCGTATTTGTCGGTACGTTTATTTGAAAAAGGAGACATAAACTGGTTAACCAAATAACCGTGTGCGCCGTGTATTTCAACAGCATCAAATCCGGCAATTTTTGCACGCAGAGCGGTATCGCCAAATTCTTCGACAAGTTGCTCGATCTCTTCAATCGAAAGCTCGCGCGGCATCTCATTGACGACAGGATCTGGAATAGCAGAAGGAGCAACCGGCTGTACACCTGTGATTGCTGCACAGGTTTCACGACCTGCGTGATAAATTTGAGCTGCGATTTTTGCGCCATGCAGATGAACACGGTCAGTAAGTTCTTTGTGACTTCTTATTTGATCATCGTGCCAAAGTCCCGGTAATTTAACGAAACCACCTGACTCAGGGTTAATTTTATAGTCTTCAACAATGATAAGACCCCATCCACCTTTGGCTTTTTCTTCGTGATAGGCAATGAATTGTTCGCTACAGGTTCCATCTTCATTCGCGTAGTTGGATACCATCGGGGGAACGACAAAGCGGTTTTTTAATTGCAGAGTGCCGATATTTAACGGTTCAAAAATATTTTTTAACATAGATCAATTTTATCCGTATTAATAATAAACTGTTTAAATGGTTAATATTAAAAACTGGATTAATTTTATATTTATAAAATGTCGCTATCCATATTAAATAATGGTTTTAATTATATTTATATAGTTATTAATTTGTTTTATTTATTACGTTTTAAATGAGGATTTTGGATAAAGTTACTTTTATTCAGTGAGTTATTGGTTTTGTCGTTTTTAGCAATATTAACAAAAACAGTGAATAATCACGTATTGTAGCCTCAGGTTCCATAGTGAATAGCCTGATACTCTTGTATAGAGGTTCGGTTTTTCTTAGTTGTTATATTAAAAAATAAATATTGATTTCATTATGGAATAGGATTCCAGTCTATATGGAATTAAATGGGCTTTATCTTTGTTTTTTCATTTCTCATAGTCACTTGAGTATATTTTTATTCAGATTAATAATAAGGAGTTTAATATGAGTAATGTAGTTATGGTGACGGGTGGAACTCGCGGGATTGGTTTTGAAACTGCGAAAAAATTCCTGACTAAAGGCTATAAAGTTGCCATTGCAAGTATTGATTCAGAAGAAGTGATTGAACAAGCAATGTCTGAGCTTTCTGCATTAGGAGAGGTCGCTTTTTTTGAATGCAATATTGCAGATGCAGAGCAATGTCGTCTTGCGGTGAGCAAAACCGTTGAACAATTTGGCACGGTTGATGTGCTGGCGAATGTTGCAGGTGTGGTTGGTCAGCGGGTTCCTCTCATTGAGGCGGACACTTCTGATATTTTAAATACTATTCAGATTAACCTGATGGGAACCATACAGCTTTGCCAGGAAGTCGGTAAAGTGATGGTGAACAACCGCTCTGGTGTGATGATTAATGTTGGTTCCATCTGTGGTTCGATTGCGAATACCGAAAGCATCGGTTACCACGCCAGTAAAGGTGGTGTGCGTATGGCGACTCAGGCGATGGCAAGAGAGATGTCACCTTACGGTGTGCGTGTACTGTCAGTTGCTCCGGGCTGGGTAAAAACAGCAATGATTGATAAGCCGATTGAAGAAATCGGTAGCAAATTGCACATGAAAGGCAGAATCATTGAACCGAAGGAAATTGCTGATGCGATTTATCTGATGTCACTGCCTGAAGCAAGTGCTATTAACGGTTCAACAGTCATGGTAGATGATGGTTACTCTTCTTTCAAAGGCGTTGATGGCTATATCGCTTAAGATAGTTTTACTATCAATCTACATAAGTTCAATCGCTCGTATTAGTGGGCGATTGAACTTTCAGTATTAATCTTGGTTGATAACGGGCAGAACAAATTCGCCCATTTCAGCGATCACTTCCTCTGCTGGTCTGCGTGATGGCTTAAGGTTCAGAGCAATATGGCTCACACCAATTTCTCTGTGTTTTCTTAAACGTTCAATTAGTGCGTTGCGTCCTATTCTGACCACGTTATAAAAACGTTGGTAAGGTGCATCAGGATTGGCATCAAGATCGAAAAATGTCGCATAACCGTATTTGGTGGTCGGTTTGTCTCCTGCGGCAGCTTTGAGGCTCGCTACTATTTCTTTAATTGCATTTTCATCATCCACTGACCAGATCCATGAGTCGACGTTGTTCGCTAACCACTCGATAGGTTGGCGAGAGCGTCCCACAGCCATAAGCGGCATACGCCCATGGATTGGCTTTGGATGCAGATCCAGGTTACCTCTTAAAACACCGTAATGCTCGGTATTCATCTGTGGAAATGAGTTCTGTTGTAAGCGATTAATAACCTCGACCGATTCTCGGTACAGCTCTGCCCGGTTATCAAAATCGACACCAAAAGCGGGGTACTCAACCGGACGATCTCCGGTGGACAGACCCAGTACAAAACGTCCACCTGAGAGTAAATCGACGGAAGCAGACTGCTTTGCCACTGAAATTGGGTCTCGCAATGGTAATACGATACCGGCTGTACCCAGGGTTATTTCACTGGTCACCGCTGCTAGGTATCCCGCATATACGAATGGATCAACGATCTGAGCCGCATCACCAAAGTTAGGATCATAAAATGGCACATCACGAGCCCAGATACTGGCAAACCCTGCCTGTTCTGCTTGTTGAACAATATGCTGGTGGTTCTTCAATGTCGGGAAGGGGCTACCCGGATAAGCTTCCAGTGGTGTGAGCAATCCAACAGATAACCGGTTGTCGGAAAACACGCGTTGAAAACTGACGGGTAATGGCTGATTACTTTTATTTATTGTGTTCATATGTTTAATACTTAGGATTTTGAGGGAGGGTTAGTGAGACTCTTCTGGCCACAATACATCTAATGCACTGTGTGAAATTCTCCACTCACCGTTGACACGAACGTATTGATCGACGTAGTGGCCCAACAGTAAGAATGGGTGAGCAGAAGCTTCACGGTCAGTGACAAAATCAAGCAGGTAACAGCTACCTGAAGCGTTGTTTTCGTCAATCAAAGTAATATCGTGATTGGTTACAGCATGCACGAAAGGAAAATGCTCGCGTTTTTTGCTGTCAAATGCATGGTAAGCGTCTTTTAAGCTTTGTTTTATTTCCGCCAGGCCTTTCATTGACCCTACAGTCACTTTAACTTCTGCATCTTCGGTAAAGACTTCACCCATGCGTTCTGCCTGACCACCATCAAGTAGCTGGCTATAACGTAGTCGTAATGCGCGAATTTCTTCACGGTCAAGCAGGGCATTGATGCGTTTGTTATCTATCATAATATCTCTCCGGTTTATGGGCGTAACAGATGGCTCTGTGTGATGAGATATATTGTATTGACTTTTTAAAAAACTATAATAGAGTTTAAATTCCATTTATTTCATCCTATGGTTCCATAATGAAAGTGAACGAAACTCAGTTTTCTGGTGTGATTGAATACGTTGAAACCCTAAGAACCGGTTCATTTACCGCAGCAGGAGAACGCTTAGGGCTGACGGGGTCGGCTGTGGGTAAAAGCGTTACCCGATTAGAAAAAAAATTAGGTACCAAACTGCTGCACCGTACCACGCGTAGTTTAACTCCGACTCCGGAAGGTCAGCGTTACTTTGATGGCTGGATTGCGATTCTGGATGAGATAGACAGTCTGGAGCAGGGCGTTGTTGCGGGAAGTGTACAAATTAGCGGTAGTTTGAATGTGCATCTACCGGCGGCATTTGGCAGACGGCATGTTATGCCTTTATTGCTTGGCTTAACCAAAAAGCACCCTAATCTGGATTTGTCGGTCGCCTTTAGTGAGAAACGGATCAACCTTGTGGATGAAGGGGTCGATCTGGTGGTTCGTATCGGTGCGCTGGAAGATGATGCCGATTTAATTGCACGCCGATTGGGGAGGCAGCGTTTAGTGGTATGTGCCAGTCCTGAATACCTTAAAAAGAGGGGAACACCAAAGCTAGTGGCTGAGCTTACTGAGCATGATTGTGTGGTAGGCGGACAAAGAAGTAATCAGCCAGCCTGGCTGTTCAGACATTCTAATGGTGAAAGTTTTTCGCAGGTGGTGCATGGCCGGTATTGCTTTAGCGATGGTGATGCGATGTTGTCTGCCGTACTCGATGGGATGGGGGTATCACAACTTCCTACCTGGCTAATCAACGAGCATTTGGCAACCGGTGCTTTAGTGACCATCCTGGACGAATACGCTGGTGCTGAAATGCCGATTCATGCGGTATGGCCGCGTTCACGTTATTTAAAGCCCAGACAGCGAGTTGTTATTGATGCTTTGGTTGAGGATGCGCATAACCCTACGTCTGTCTACCAGTTATAGTTTTTACATTGAAGCTATACCAATTTTATCAGTCAGTTAGGTCAGGGATATTGATAAACAAATAAATGATACGGCATCATTGACCGTGAACTTGCAGATAGTGAATATTACGCGACTATATCTCAGATTTAATGATTTTTGCTGGCACGCCACCCACGACACTGTTGTCTGGTACGTCATTAGTGACCACAGCACCAGCAGCAACTACTGAGTTTTCACCAATAGTTACACCCGGCAGGATGGTTGCGTTGGCTCCAATCCAGACGTTCTTTCTAATCCAGACTTTACCCGGTACCAGTGTTTTTCTTTCTGCTGGTGAAACGGGATGATTTTCTGAAGTGATACTGACCCTTGGACCAATCATTACATCATCTTCGATTTCAATGCCACCCAAATCAAGGCAAGAGCAATCGTGGTTAATAAATACATTTTTGCCCAGCGTAATGTTTTTACCGTAGTTAGTATAGAACGGTGGATATACCCTCGAACTTTCATCAAGAGGACTTCCGGTTAACTCACTGAAAACATCCCGAGCTTTGGCTATATCGTATTCTTGGTTGAATCGGTTCAATATTTTGAATGCCTCTGATGCCGCTTCGGCAAGGCTTGGCATATCAGGATGATTCATTGGAACGGAGTGACCTGACACTAACGTCTCAGTAATGTGTTGTTTTGACTTGTTCATGAGGCTCCCGGGATGTTGATATATGGAATAAAACGCCCCACTGGTAGCTGTGGGGCGTTATTGTTTTATTACAAGTTTTCGCCAAAGAAGGCTTCGATGCGGTCAAATGGGATATGTTCGACCTTATCGTATAGATCTGTGTGAACCAGACCGTCCAGAATTAACATCTCTTTCGGTTCAGCTGCGGCTTTGTACGCATCTTCAGTAAAGTAGCGAGAGTGCGCATTTTCACCCGCAATCAGAAGGATTGGACGTGGTGTGATCTCATTAATGTATGTCAACAATGGCATATTCATGAATGGCAGGAAGTTTGTTGCTGTCCATGAACCATTTGAGTTGATAGAGCGTTCGTGGAAACCACGAGGAGTGCGATAGTAGTCTACATAATCGGTGACGAATTGTGGCTCTTCACCCGTGAGATCATCTGGCTGTGGCAACCCTTGTGGTGCTAATGCCTGTTCTCCGTTTTTAGCGTCAACCCAACGCTGCTGGTTTAGTTGTTCCAGAGTTCCACTGCGCTCTTCAGCGGTTAGTGAATCAAAGTAACCTTTAGCAGACACGCGAGACATATCGTACATGCTAGTAGTAACAACTGCTTTAATGCGTTTGTCCACTGCTGCTGCATTCAGGCTCATTCCACCGAAACCGCAGATGCCGATAACGCCAATTTTGTTTTGGTCAACACTTTCATGCAGACCAAGATAATCGACGGCGGCACTGAAGTCTTCAGTATTGATTTCCGGAGAAGATATATTACGAGGTGTGCCTTCACTTTCACCAGTATAAGAAGGGTCGAAAGCAAGTGTAACATAACCACGTTCCGCCATTGTCTGTGCATACAAACCGGATGCCTGTTCTTTTACAGCACCATATGGGCCGCTTACAGCCAATGCTGGAAGTGAAGATTGATCTTTGTTTTTAGGAGTATAAAGATCAGCGGCTAGTGTAATACCGTAGCGATTGGTAAATGTGACTTTTTGGTGGTCGACTTTATCACTTTGCGGAAAAGTTTTATCCCATTGTTGTGTTAGTTGCATGACGCCTCCTACGGCTTAAATGACAGACTTTATTGAACTGTAGTTGTTAGAAGTTTACTTCGTTATCTCAGTGTGTGTAGTCTGCCATCAGGTGCTGGATAAGCGGTACAATAATCATCCTTGTTTTTTGCCTGATATTCCATTTTATAGTCAGGGAGAGTGATAGGGTGAAGGTGGATCATAAGTCAAAGTGTTTTTAATATGATGCGTGAACGGTATCCATTGAGTTATTATTATCTGAAAGGTTTTTATACTTTTACATTGATAAATAATGGTTTTTTTAGATCTGGTTATGACTGTTAACGTATATGCTATGTATGAATTAGTGCTCTTTTAGCTTAAAAGCTAAAAAGATGGGTAAGGTTGCTGATTACTTATTAGACTGAAAAATAAGCAATGTCTGTTAGTTTTATTTCACAAACATTGCCTTTTATTCCAAATTTATTCTTCTTTTCAGCATCTTTGTCGAATAAGAAACATGGCTTATTTTATGTTGTGTCTTATCATGATCACCCCAGCGTGGTATCTAAAATCATCATTAGCGCAAAACCAATCATAAGACCGATGGTTGCCAATGTTTGGTGACCGTTCCTATGGGTGTCTGGAATGACTTCATGAGAAACCACGAACAGCATAGCGCCACCTGCAAGACCTAACCCTATCGGGTAGGCAATAAGTAAACCACCAGCCAAACTAACACCCAGCAATGCACCTATCGGTTCAAGTAGCCCGGTTAATGCAGCAACTACAACCGATACTTTAGCGTTGAAACCGGCTGCTCTCAAAGTCACAGCTACTGCTAAACCTTCGGGAATGTCTTGCAGTGCAATGGCTGACGTTAATGGAATACCTACAGATAAATCCCCCTGAGCGTAACCCACGCCGATAGCCATACCTTCAGGGAAATTATGCAGAGCAATTGCGAATACAAATAACCATGCTCGGCTGCACCTGTCGTGACCTGGTCCGCATGGACCTGTTTCAAGGTGTTCATGAGGCGTAAAGGCATCTAAACCAAGCATCAGCGCAACACCGATAATCATCCCCAGAATCACAACAACACCGCCAAAAAATGCGTTGTCAAAAAACTCTGTACCGGCTTCTACACCTGGTAGTAATAGTGAAAAAGCGGAAGCGGCAAGCATCATTCCAGCGGCAAAACCCAGCATACAATCGGAAAGTTTTTGGGGAATATTGCGAATAAAAAGAGCAGGTAACGCCCCCAATGCTGTTGCGCCAAAGGCGATGCTACCACCGGTTAACGCATATTGACCATTGACTTGTTGTTCACCGGTGAGCGCGTGATAAACAAAAAATGTAATTAACAGCAGAGACGCGATTAAACCGCCTGCGATGAGTGGGTGCTGGTTGGAATGTCCTTTTATTAAGGTAACCCATGATTGATCATGTGTGTGGTTCATATGCTTAATCCTGATGAGATATTTTATCGAAAATCATAATGCTCACACGAATTTCACTTCACTGTTGTTGAACAACTAACCCAGTATTTCGGCTTTATCCTATTCTTTTAATTAGGATATAGTGAGGTCAATTATTAAAGAATGCTTTTATTATCATAATTTAACGCTTTACTAAGGGCCATAATGACACAGTTTGTCTATTTGTCTAATGCATTATCAGGTACGATTACCCGTTACCAGCTTTCCCATGGAGTGCTCACCTTTGTTGGTGAAACTTATGTCGGGGAGATGGTGATGCCTATGACCATCAGTCAATGCAAAAACTTTCTCTATGCGGCTGTGCGTAGTCAACCTTATCGTATTGTTCAGTTTAAGATAGAACGAAAAACAGGGGCGTTAACAAAAGGCTCTGAACTGAAAGTCGATGAAAGCATTGTCAGTTTAGACGTTGATTCAAAGAACAGGTGGTTGTTAGCCGCTTCGTTTAACCACAATAGATTAAGCGTTAAAGCGTTGCAGGATTCCGGGAAGTTATCAGGTAATACAGCTGTGGTGCAGCATCAGGCACATTGCCATATGTTTCGCTTTAGTCCAGATGAAGAATGGATGGTAGCGACAGAGTTTGGGCGCGACAAAATCTATGTTTATCCATCTCCGAAAACGGATGAAATGGTAGCGGTTGCTGATTTTGAATACGATTTTCCTAAAGGTTCAGGCCCTCGCCATCTGGTATTTTCTCCCTGTGGGTCGTTCTTATATGTACTGACTGAGATGAGCGCAACGGTAACGACTTTTGCGTTTGATAAGGTAAATGGAATACTTAATTTTGTTGCGGAAACCCCGATCCTACCGCTGGACGATTTGGGGTTAGAAATAGGCTTACCACCTGCAAAAAGAATCGAAAATGATGTTCCGCGAGTTTGGGCTGCAGATATTCATATCACACAAAGCGGGCGCTTTGTCTATGTATCAGAAAGGACATTAAGCGTGATTTCCTGTCTTGAAGTGACAAAGACAGATCCGGTACCCCAATACCGATATCATCAGGCTGTCGAACGCCAACCTCGTAGTTTCATGCTAACTCCGGACGATAAGTTTATGTTGGTTAGTGGCGAGTTAGCTGACGAGTTAGGTGTTTATGAAGTTGATGCCAGCAACGGAACAATGGTCCGAGTATCTTCGGCTCAGTGTGGTGAAGGGGCCGCGTGGGTTTGTGGAATCAGCATGGGGTGATTGTTGTGCTACAAGTTGCTTGTGTTGTTAGTGAGTTTCGGGCAATCTGATTTTAAGTAATTGGCCTGTTCAGGCCTGTTTTATCTGGCAGAAAATGGACGCTTTCGCTGGCGCTGTTTTAATTTTGTAAGGATACATAATGTCGTTTCGTGACAGGCTTTTGGCTCTGACCATTGTTTTGGTGTGGGGCGTTAATTTCGTGGTAATCAAAGTTGGTCTGCAGGGAATGCCGCCTTTATTGCTTGCTGGACTGCGTTTTGCACTTGTTGCACTGCCAGCAATTTTCTTTATTAAACGACCTCAATTACCTCTAAAGTGGCTGGTGGCTTACGGGTTAACCATCAGCTTTGGTCAGTTTTCCTTGTTGTTCTGGGCTCTAAACGTGGGACTTGCTGCCGGGTTGGCATCTCTTCTGTTACAGGCTCAGGCTTTTATTACTCTGGCTTTTGGTGCCATTTTGCTGAAAGAAAAAATACGTTTGCATAATGTGGTTGCTGTAACCATCGCCGGAAGTGGAATTTATATGCTTGCTGCGGCGCAGGGGCATTCATCGACATCGTTAACTCTGCTGACGTTATTGCTGATAATTGGTGCAGCGTCCTGTTGGGCTATGGGAAACATAACCAATAAAGTGATCATGCAAAATTACTCTGTTCCTACCATGTCGCTTATTGTGTGGAGTGCTCTGGTTCCCACGCTTGCATTCTTTATCGCGTCATTTTTTATTGAAGGGCAAACGGTTATTGTTAGCTCATTGACGAATATAGAGTGGCATAACGTGTTTTCTATCATCTACTTATCTGTGCTGGCGACCATAGTCGGTTATGGTGGATGGAGCTACTTATTGAGCCGTTATGAAACATCGATGGTGGCACCATTATCACTGCTTGTTCCTGTTTTTGGTTTACTAAGTGCCTGGGTGTTGTTGGGTGAGAGTTTGAGCTTATTCCAGATTATCGGTGTAATGGTGATCGCCATTGGACTGGTGATAAATGTCTTTGGTAAGAAGTGGTTTAGCTTAAGAGCACAGGTGACGACTTCAGTTGCTGATAAATAAACGCTCAAATCAGAAACGCTCCCTCACAGGAGCGTTTTTGATTGATGCGACAAACTCATTCATTTCGTCTGTTTTTGCACACTGTCTTCGATGGTTAAATCAAAGCCAGAAAGAGCTCCGTATTTAACATCCGTTGATGTGAGAAGTCGCATTTTGTGAATGCCCAGTTTTTGTAAGATCTGAGAGCCGATTCCTATCTCACTGCTAGCGTTATGTGCAGGAGAGAGATTTAAATCATTGGTTAAGTGAGCGATAATAGATTCATTAGATAGCGGCTTACCAATCACAACTAATACACCACCTGACGGGCTAGCCTGAATTTGTTCCATCGCATCCTGAATGTTCCATTTGTTTGAATCGATATTAAATAGATCAAGCGGATAGTTGAGGGCATGTACCCGGACCAAAGGTGCGCAACTATCATCATTGATGTTTAGGTTTTTGCTTTCCAGCGCATAGTGAAGCTGATTGTTGATGGTGTCTTTATAGGTTGTGAGCTTAAATGAACCTTGTCTTGTTTCCAGATCTTGTTCCAGTACAGTTTCAACCACACTCTCTGTTTGCAGGCGGTATTTGATAAGATCGGCAATAGTACCCAGTTTAATGTCATGTTCCCCTGCAAACTCTTCAAGTTGTGGTCTGCGCGCCATTGTACCGTCAGGATTCAGTATTTCGATAATTGCGCAGGATGGCTCAAAGCCCGCAAGCTTAGCTAAGTCACACCCAGCTTCGGTATGGCCAGCGCGGATTAACACGCCCCCGGGTTTCGCGATGATGGGGAAAATGTGGCCCGGAGACACTATATCTGATGCTTTTGCGTCTGCGTTTGTTGCCGTTTTAATGGTGTGTGCTCGATCCGTGGCTGAAATTCCGGTACTAATACCAGAAGCCGCTTCAATTGATACAGTAAAGTTTGTTCCGAACTGTTCAGTATTTTTTCGAACCATAACCGGTAAGTTAAGCTGTTTTGCACGTTGTTCTGTAATTGTAAGACAAAGAAGGCCACGACCCTTTGTTACCATGAAATTGATAATCTCGGGGGTGATCTTTTCAGCGGCAATAAGAATGTCGCCCTCATTTTCCCGGTCTTCATCGTCCATTAAGATAACCATTTTTCCTAGACGAATATCTTCAATAATGTCTTCTATTTTACTTAACGCCATAATGGATTCCTGAATTAATTTTTAACACTGCATATATATTCCTTGGGTTTATATTAACACTATAACTGCAAAATTTCATACGGTTATTTTTATCCGGTTTATATCGCTATTTATAACTTATTTTATTACTAATCAATTAGTTATTGGTGGGCGCTATAAGGTGCTAGTCGTTAAATGATAAACAAAATGGCCACTACTCGTCGCTTCTTCTAGGTACTTCTCGGTTAAATTTTGAATGAATTTCGTACAGTGATTGTGATGGTGCTCAGGTTTTATACAACATAATCTGGACACCGTTAGGATCTATTATTAAGCTGATATTGAATAAATAACGTGAAGTGAATATATATTCAAAAGGTGATTATAATGAAAAATAAACTACTAACTATTAGCGCTTTAGCAATCGCTACTGCGTTCTCTGGCTTTACTATGGCTGATAATGGACTTATAGCCATTATTACCCCTTCTCATGACAACCCTTTCTTTAAAGCGGAAGCTATGGGTGCGCAGGCTAAAGCAGAAGAGTTAGGTTATACCACTCTGGTTGCATCTCATGATGATGATGCAAACAAGCAAGATCAGTTAATATCTACGGCGATCGCACGTAAAGCGAAAGCGATCATTCTCGATAACGCGGGCTCCGACGTAACCATTGGTGCGTTAGAAAAAGCCAAGAAAGCAGGTGTTCCGGCATTTTTGATTGACCGTGAGATCAACAAGACAGGTGTTGCTATTTCTCAGATCGTCTCTAACAACTATCAGGGTGCTCAGCTTGGTGCTGAAAAATTCGTAGAGTTGATGGGCGGAGAAGGTAAATATGTTGAACTGTTGGGGCGTGAGTCTGATACCAATGCTCATGTCCGCTCTCAAGGCTATCACGATATCATCGATGACTATACCGATATGGAAATGGTTGCTCAGCAAACAGCGAACTGGAGCCAGCCTGAAGCCTTTACTCGTATGGAGTCAATTTTACAGGCTAACCCTGATATCAAAGGTGTGATTTCAGGCAATGACACTATGGCGTTAGGTGCAGAAGCTGCGCTTAAAGCCGCTGGTCGTGATGATGTCATCGTGGTTGGTTTTGATGGCAGTGACTATGTTCGTGATTCTATCCTTGCTGGCGCAAACATCAAAGCCACCGTTTTACAGCCAGCATGGGATCAAGCTCAAATGGCGATGGTTCAGGCTGATCAGTACATCAGAACTGGTTCAACAGGCTTAGATGAAAAGCAATTGATGGACTGTATTTTGATTGATGATTCTAACGCTAAACAGCTAGACACATTCGCAATGAAATAAGCAATGCAGGTAGGGCCATTTGTTGGCTCTACCTTTGCTGAGCGATATCCAGTGGTATGTAAAGGATAGAGAAACATGCGTGTAATGAATTTAACCAAATTATCGCTGATCCCAATGTTTTGTGTGGCGTTGCTAGGCTGTGATGTTGTGAAGTTGGATCAAAACGGTAACCCTATAATTCCAATGACTGCTGAAGAAGCGGCTTCATTAACTAACCTTAGCCCTGAAGCTCTGGCTGACAGGTTTTGGGCAGACATTCTTCGGGAGGCTAATACAGTTTCTAAAGCTTTTGAACAGAAACAGGTTGAGGGTAAAAACAGCGAGTTTGTTCGTATTAGCGGTATTGTGGAGATTGTCGATGACAGCAAAAAAACTGCCACTATGACGGTCGCAACCGGCAAAGAAGATGTTGTTTTGCAAATAGGTCCGATTATCCGTGGTAACGCAATCCGTGATGCGGCTAGTTTCATCAACTTTGATGATTTTAAAAATCAGGTGCAATTTGCACGGCTTTCAAAGGCTCTGAATAAAAAAGCGATGACGAATTTTACTCGCCCGGACAGTTCATGGTCTGGGAGTACCGTTGATGTCTTGGCCGCCGTTACCTTTAAAGGGGCGTCTGTATCGGAAGTGGTTCCTCTGGAAATCGTTAAGAGGTAGGCACAATGAATGATAATAAAAAAGACGTAATCATGAGAGCGGAAAATATCTCGATGGTGTTTCCGGGAACAAAGGCGCTTGATAACGTTTCATATAATGTGTATCGCGGTGCGGTAAACGTCATTATTGGCGAAAATGGAGCAGGCAAATCTACCCTGATGAAAATCCTTGCAGGAGTTCAACAGCAAACTGAAGGACAGATGTACATCGAAGGCAAGCCCGTTGCATTTGATAGTACCCGCAATGCTGCTGAGCATGGTATTGGTATGGTTCACCAGGAGCTAAATCTATCAGAAAACCTGACGGTGGCAGAGAACATATTTCTCGGCAGAGAAAAGCAGAAAGGCGTTGCGCCCATTGATAACGAAACACAATGCAAACTTGCTTCTGAACTGATGAAGCGTCTTAAACAGGATATTGACCCCAATGAGTTGGTTTCAAACCTGAAAGTCGGTCAGAAACAGTTAGTTGAGATCGGTAAAGCTTTGTCAGGGAAGGTGGACATTCTCATTCTCGACGAGCCGACTTCTGCCTTAAGTAAAAAAGAAGTTGAGATTCTGTTTGATGTCATCCGCGACCTGACGGCCCAAGGGGTTTCCATTATTTATATCTCTCACCGTTTGGAAGAGTTGATGGAAATCGGTACTTACATAACGATTTTGCGAGACGGAAAATTCCAGTCAGAAGCGGCAGTTGAAGATATCAGTGTCCCGTGGATTGTCCGCCAGATGCTGGGGAGTGACCCGGTTACTGACTTTCTTCCGGAAGAGCGCAATTACGGTATAAAAGTGCTTGAAGCGGAGGGTATTACCTATATCAATGAATCTGAAGTAAGTGTTGTCAATGATGTCTCATTTGATGTCCGTGAAGGTGAGATTGTTGGTATTTACGGCCTTATGGGCGCAGGACGGACAGAGTTGTTTGAGTGCCTAGTTGGTAAAGCAACCTATTCTGGACGTTTTTCTTTGAATGGCAAAATCATTGGTCATAAAACCACAACGCCTGACCGGGTCAAAATGGGGATTGGTTTAGTGCCTGAAGACCGCAAGCATTCAGGAATATTTCCGGTGAGTTCAGTTGCAAATAATTTGACGATTTCCAGTCTGTGGAAGCGATTAAAAGGCATGGCAATTTCTGAACAGGACGAAGAGAAAGCCGTTGATGAAGCCATTGGCAGGCTTTCGATAAAAGTATCTTCACCAAAAGTAGAAATTCAGGCTTTAAGTGGCGGTAATCAACAAAAAGTCGTTATTGGACGCTCGTTACTGACTGAACCGAAAGTTCTGTTACTGGATGAGCCAACCCGGGGGATAGATGTTGGTGCTAAGGCCGATGTATTTGAAATGATGGTGAAGCTTTCTCAGCAGGGGATTGGAGTGTTGTTTTCGACCTCTGATTTGAAAGAGATTATGGCGGTATCTGACCGAATATTAGTTATGTCAAACGGAAAGTTAACCGCAAACGTGCTTCGTCGTGAAACCACTGAAGAAGATTTAGTATTAGCAAGTGCGCAAGGATTTTAATTATGAAAGCCAAAGCAGCAGCAGAGGGCATGGCGATGCCAACATCTCAATTTAACACAGCCAATATCGGTTTGATGTTACTGAAGTTAAGAACATTTATCGCATTGTTCATTATCTTAGGATTCTTCTCATTTACTGTAGATGGATTCTTGGCTCCGAACAGTTTGATCATCATGGTCAAACATATTTCTATTAACGCCTTTCTGGCATTAGGTATAACCTTCGTCATCATCACCGCTGGTATTGATCTCTCTATCGGTGCTACGTTGGGGTTCTGCGGTATGGTTGCGGGTTACATGATCTCTCACGGTATTGTACTGCCGATGTTTGGAATTGCAATTTTCCCAAGCGTCTGGGTGATTGTTCCTACTGTGTTAGTCATTGGTGGTCTGATAGGTGCAGCAAATGGCATTATTATTACACGTTACAACGTGGCGCCATTCATATGTACTCTGGGTACTATGTATGTCATCCGCGGTGCAGCAATGCTGCTCTCCGGTGGTGAAACGTTCCCGGGTTTGCAAGGTAACCCTCAGTTGGGTAATACCGGGTTTGATGCTATCGGTGCAGGATACTTATTTGGTATTCCTTACGCGATCTGGCTGATGTTCCTAGTTGCAGCCGTGATTGCTTATGTAGCGAAAAAGCTCCCATTTGGGCGTCATGTATATGCTATCGGTGATAACGAAAGAGCGGCTGAACTTTCCGGTGTTAAAGTCAATAACGTTAAAGTCTGGGTTTACACCATTTCAGGTTTTTGTGCAGCAATAGCTGGAATAGTGGTAACGTCTCAGTTGGTGGCGAGCCATCCGGCAACAGGTACCGCATTTGAAATGAATGCTATCGCAGCAGTTGTTCTTGGGGGCACATCTTTAGCTGGTGGTCGCGGTACGGTAACAGGAACAATTATTGGTGCATTTGTTATCGGTATTCTCGCTGACGGTCTGGTTATGATGGGTGTAAGTGAGTTCTGGCAAATGGTTATTAAAGGCATCGTAATCATTATTGCTGTCATTATCGATCAGATGCAAAGCAAGATGCAGTATAAAGCTGCAATTACGTCTCAAAAGTCTGTTGACTAGATTTAGTGTACCAAGAGCAAAAGTTAGACACCTTCACACTTTGATGTTCTGAAGCTATTTTTTTGCTCTTTATGAATATATATTCAATATTGAATATATTGGAGGTTTGTTATGAATCCGTATCGTTTATCGACTGATGAACTTGTTAAGAAGGCCACCGATATTCGCAAACGAATTGTGGTGTTGAACTCAGAAAGCCCAGCGGGTGGGCATACTGGTGCAGACTTGTCGCAAGTAGAAATCGTCACATCGTTATATTTTAGAATTTTAAATTGTGCGCCGGACCGTTTAGATGATCCTGAACGTGATGTGTACATTCAGTCCAAAGGACACGCTGCCGGAGGTTATTACTGCTGTTTGGCTGAAGCTGGCTATTTTCCGACAGATTGGTTACCGACTTATCAACATGCGGATTCCAAACTGCCGGGTCATCCGGTCAAACATAAAACACCGGGCGTTGAGTTAAATACGGGTGCTTTAGGGCATGGCCTACCGGTTGCCGTTGGGTTGGCATTAGCAGCCAAGAAATCGGGCAGTAAACGTAAAATTTATGTGCTGACCGGTGATGGTGAGTTGGCAGAAGGCAGTAACTGGGAAGCGGCATTAGTCGCCGCTCATTATGGTCTCGATAACCTGATTATTATTAACGACAAGAACAAACTGCAACTCGCCGGTTTTACTAAAGACATTATGAAAACTGACCCACTCGATGAGAAGTGGAAAGCATTCGGTATGCAGGTTACACAGTGTGAGGGTAATAACGTGGAGTCAGTGGTTTCAACGTTAGAAAGCCTGCAGCAGGAAGGTAAGCCTCATGTGGTTATCGCAAATACGATTAAAGGAGCCGGCATTTCCTTTATCCAGGGGCGCCCAGAATGGCACCACAGGGTACCAAAGGGTGAAGAAGTATCATTGGCGTTGAAGGAGTTAAGTCATGGCTAATGCAGAACATTTTGCAAATATTATGGTTGAACGTTTCATCTCAGCAGTAGAAGGCGGTGTCGATCTGGTACCTGTTGTTGCTGACTCTACGTCTACAGCAAAAATTGCTCCTTTCATCAAAGCGTTTCCTGATCGTTTAGTGAATGTGGGTATTGCCGAACAGGCTCTGGTTGGTACCGCTGCGGGTTTAGCGTTGGGCGGTAAAGTTGCCGTAACCTGTAATGCTGCGCCATTTCTAATTTCTCGTGCCAATGAGCAGGTGAAAGTAGATGTATGTTACAACAACACAAACGTTAAGTTGTTTGGTCTCAACTCAGGTGCTAGTTATGGTCCTTTAGCGAGTACGCACCATAGTATTGATGATATCTCGGTGATGCGTGGTTTTGGCAATATTGAAGTTTACGCGCCAGCATCACCGATTCAGTGCCGTCAAATTATCGATTATGCGATAAATAAACAGGGACCGGTTTATATCCGTATGGATGGCAAAGAGCTACCGGAATTGTTTTCCGATGATTATCAGTTTGTGCCCGGAAAGGTTGATGTGCTTTCAGAGGGCGATGATGTTCTGCTTATTGGCATGGGTTCAGCGATGCATGAAGTTGTTGACGCTGCAGCTTTACTTCGCGATCAGGGCGTTTCGCCTCAGGTTCTGTGTATTTCTTCAATTCGTCCTTGTGATATCAATCAGTTGGTGAAAAATCTCGTGACAGCCAAATCAGTTATTACTGTTGAAGAGCACAATGTGAATGGTGGTATCGGTGCCTTAGTCTGTGAGGTGATTGCTGAGTTCGGTACGGGCAATCGTATCAGGCGTTTGGGGATTTCAGACGGTGGTTACGCAATGGCTGGTGATCGAAAATCTATGAGGGCGCATCATGGGTTCGATGCAAATGGTATTGCTAAAACAGCGTTAGAGATGGTGAAGGAGAATTAGCATGTCTCAGCCGTTTATACTGGCAATTGATGAGGGAACGACGAATGCGAAAGCTATCGCTGTGACTCAATCCGGTGATGTGTTAAGCAAAGGAAGTGTACCGGTTCAACTGGTACACCCTCATCCGGGGTGGGCAGAACAAGATCCTGAGGAAATATGGGCTGCAACCGAGGAAGCGATAAAATCCTGTTTGATTCAACAGGATCATACTATGTTGGCTGGCATTGCTATCAGCAATCAACGCGAGTCGGTACTGATATGGGAAAGAAGTAGTGGTGAAGCTATTACTCCCTTGATTAGCTGGCAGTGTCGTCGTTCAGAAAGTATTTGCGCTGAAATTGCTAAAAAGCCAGAAGCTGAAGAAGTGAAAGCACTGACAGGATCGGTGATTGATCCATTATTTCCTGCTTCAAAAATCCGCTGGTTGTTAGACAGTATCGATAATGGTACCCAACGAGCACTGAATGGTGAACTGTGTGTCGGAACGGTAGATAGCTGGTTGGTGTGGAAACTGACTGGTGGTAAGCAGTTCGTCACTGATGCTTCCAATGCATCTCGCTACCAGTTATTTAATATTCATACCTTCAGTTGGGATCCGTTGCTACTCGACTTGTATCAAATCCCGGATAAGTGTCTGCCTCAAGTTAATCCATCAATGGGTGAGCGGGGGGTGACATCTGGAGTCTCCTGCATTGCCGATGGCGTACCGATTTTATCTCAGGCGGGTGACTCACATGCCGCTTTATACGGGCAAGGTGGATTTAACCCGGGTGTAGTGAAAGCTACTTATGGTACCGGCAGCTCACTGATGGTTCGTATCGATGAAACTCCAAAATTTGATTTAGGTGTTTCTACCACAGTCGCCTGGGATGACGGTAAGCCAAGTCTTGCCATGGAAGGCAACATTACTCATACCGGTTCGGGGATTAAGTTTATTTCGCGAATGCTGGGTATTGAGGATATTAACCAATTGAGTGATATGGCCTGGTCTGTGGAGGATACAGGCGGTGTTTTCTTTGTTCCCGCATTAGCCGGTTTGGGTGCACCTTACTGGGACGTTAAAGCCCGGGGGGTGATTACAGGTTTAACTGATGCGGCAACTCAGGCTCACATTGCTCGCGCTGCATTTGAGTCGGTGGCGTATCAGGTAGCTGATTTGCTTTTCGCGATGGAGGCGTCTGCTGAAATATCACTTAAAGAACTTTCTGTCGATGGTGGCCCGACGAATAACCGTCAATTAATGCAGTTCCAAGCGGATCTGTTGCAGAAAAGAATCGTAAAGCGTGATGTTGTTGAGGTTTCCGCTTTGGGGGCTGCTTTCCTGGCAGGTAAAGCCCTTGGCTGGTGGCCGAACGATGATGCTTTATCCAAATTACTTCCGGCAAGTGAAGTGATTGAACCAAATCCAAATGCGGAGTTGATTCGCAATAATTATAAGTCGTGGAAACACGCGGTAAGCCGTGCTCGTTTTCAATCCAATGACGAAGAGGCAATATAATGAAAAATACACTGGAACAATCGACCCTGGCGGTACTTTTTGGTAATCGTGATTTCTTCCCCAGCTATCTGTTAGATGATGCGCGTAAAGGCATGCAGAAAGTGTGTGAAGAAGCCGGTATTAAAACCATTATGCTATCAGATACGCAAACACCCTACGGTGGTGTACAAACCTATCAGCACGCAAAAGTTGCAGCTGAAATGCTCAAGGAGCATAAAGATGAGATTCAGGGGATCGTCGTTTGTTTGCCAAACTTTGGTGATGAAAAAGCAGTCGCAGATGCGATTCGCCTCTCTGGCGTGAATGTGCCTGTATTGATTCAGGCTGAATCAGATTCATTAGATAAAATGGGGCTGGCGACTCGCCGTGACAGCTTCTGTGGCAAAATTTCATTATGCAACAACCTACGTCAATACGGTATCCCGTTCACTCTTACTAGCAAACATGTGTGTGAGCTGGAAGGCGATATATTCAAGCAAGATTTGGCGAATTTTGAGAATGTATGTCGTGTGGTTGATAAAATGAAAGGTTGTCGTGTTGGTGCTATCGGTGCGCGTCCGGCCAGCTTCAACACTGTTCGTTACAGTGAAAAAATGCTGGAGCGAATGGGAATTACCGTTGAAACAATCGATTTATCAGAAATTTTCGCCAGTGTAGATAACATCAATGATGATGATTTACGTATTGCGGAAAAATTATCGTTATTAAAAGCCAATGCTGATACGGCAGATATTGCAGAAGATAAATTGATCACGATGGCGAAACTGTTTGTAGTTATCAGCCAGTGGATTTCAGATAACGATATTCATACAACGGCGATTCAGTGCTGGACTTCGTTACAGAAAACATTGGGTGTGAACGTATGTTCGATCATGAGTGTGATGTCTGGTCAATTGATTCCAAGTGCATGTGAAGTCGATGTTATGGGGGCACTTTCAATGTATGCATTGACTGTAGCATCGCAGAAACCTGCTTCAATTGCGGACTGGAACAATAATTTCGGTGATGATGGTGATAAATGCGTACTGTTCCATTGTGGTAACTTTGCGACATCTGAACTGGATAATCCGTTCATGAGCACAGCCGATATTATTGGCACAACGGTTGGTTGCGGTAATACCTGTGGCGCAATCAATGGTCGCATGAAACCGGGGCCTTTAACCTACTTCCGTTTATCGACTGATGATTTTACGGGAGCGGTTAAGTCTTACGTGGGTGAAGGTAAATTCGTTGATGATGAACTGGATACGGTTGGTTGTCGTGCTGTTGTTCAAGTAAAAGGACTTGAAGGTTTACTTTCTCATATTTGTAACAATGGTTTTGAGCATCATGTCGCGATGAATCATTCGTCAAGCGGTGCCGTATTGTACGAAGCATTTACTAAATACTTAGGTGTGGAGTGTTACCAACATAGCTAAAGCTGTTTTGTGTAGAGAGAAGTTAACCCGCTGGGGGTTAATAAGCGTTGGCCAACTTGTCTCGCAAGTTGGTCTTTTTTCTTACTAAAAGTCAGGGTATTATGAATTTTTATTCGAATTTGAATATAATGTCGGTGCTGATGTAGTACCTATTTTAGAACTGAGGTTTCAAGATGTTAAAGAGAGATGAACAGCGCTTGTTGGTTAAGATTGCTACGCTTTATTATGATGAAGGTAAAAAGCAGTCGGACATTGCTAAACAGCTGGATCTTTCCCAGTCTTTTGTTTCTCGTGCGCTTTCCCGTTGTACTAAAGAAGGTATTGTTAAAATAACGGTAGTGCAACCTTCGAATGTTTATCTTCATATTGAATCTGAACTGCAAAGTAAGTATTCGTTAGCACAGGCGATTATTGTCGACGTGCCGGAAAATGCCAGTGAAGATATTATCAAACGGGCTATAGGTTCTGCCGCTGCACATTATATGCAAACATCTTTATCGGCCAATTCACTGGTTGGGGTCTCTGCCTGGAGTGGCACGATTCGAGAGATGGTTGAACAGTCTCATCCGTTAAGTATTAAAGCGAAAGGTGTCGTGCAGTTACTCGGTGGCGTGGGGGTCAATGGCAACGCTCAGGCTTCTATGCTGACGCATTCTCTGGCTGAAATGCTTAACTGTAAAGCGTATCTATTACCTTCTCAAAGTATTGAGCGAACAGTCGATTACAAGCAGATGTTGCTTAAAACCGAAGAAGTAAGTTCTGTAGTCAATATGTTCGGTGAAGTAGATTTTGCTTTGGTCGGTATTGGTATGCTCGAGCCTTCTCATTTACTGAAATCATCAGGTAATTACTACAAGGACGATATGGTTGAAGATTTGGCTGCCCGTGGTGCGGTGGGGGATATTTGCCTGCATTACTTTGACGAGAATGGTAAGCCAGTGCTTGGTCCGGATGAAGATCCTGTAATCGGTATGGATCTTGAAGTTGTAAAAAGTTGTCCGAGGGTTGTCGCTTTAGCCGGTGGGATGGACAAATTAGCGGCTATTAAAGGTGCACTCACTGGTGGTTATATCGACATTCTTATCATCGATGTACACACCGCTAAAAAGCTATTGTAGATTTCTCTGCAGAGAGTCGCCTAAAACGACTCTCTATATTTAAAGCTAAATTCTAAATTGACAATTGAGTCCTGCAGGGGCTTCCCTTCTATTCTGTCAGCAAGCATGGTCGCGGCTTTTTGTCCCATACCTACACGATCGATGTTTACGGTGGTAATTGAAGGAACACTGAATTCTGCAACATCTAAGTCACCAAACCCTATTAGAGCAAAATCTTCTGGAATACGCAGTTTTTTCTGCTGTGCTTCGGCAATGCAACCTTGCGCAAGAGTATCAGAAGAACAGGCGATAATATCAAAGTGCTGCTCAGCCTCTAACAGTTCCAATAACCCCTCACGACCAGCCTTAAATTTGGCAGGGCTCGGTACATTAGCCACCGTATAACTAATGTCATTTTGCTTTAACACTTTGATAATTTCTTTTAGACGCTTTTGGGCGCGTGAATCTTCGGCCCAGATAAGGCCTACGTCCTTAGGTTCTTTGTGTGCAATTTCATGGCCGATAGCTTCACCTATTTTGTCATGCGATAAACCAACGAGCATATCGATAGGTGTTGGGGTTGAATCCCAAATTTCTACTACCGGTACCGAAGAGTTAAGCAATATTTTTTTTAGCCTATTATCGTGATGAACACCTGTTAAAACAATGCCATCAGGACGATGTGACATTAGTGATGAAATAATATCGACTTCGCTGGCAGAGCTATAATCAGAGACACTAAGAAGGACATGATATCCGCGCTCTGCCAAGCACTCCCGCAGAGCTTCAACCGTTTCAACGAACATACTGTTGTTGATTTGCGGAACGACTACGCCAATTAAACCACTTTTACTGGATGCGAGGCTCCCGGCTGCTTTATTGGGTATATAGCCGGTACTCTCCACTGCAGCTAATACGCGGTTTACCGTTGCTTCTTTTACTTTAGAAGGGTTATTTAAAGCACGGCTCACTGTCATTGCAGATAAACCAGCAACGCGAGCAACGTCTTCTAATGTAGGGGATTTACTTCGATTCGATTTCAAAAATGTATTCCTATGCATCCGGCAGTTTTGCGATGTTACCACGAATAGTGACTGATTAAGTTTTCAATAGTTTGTATTAGATCAAAAATGTTAGCGTAATACAATTTTTGTTAATAGATTATTCTAAACTTAGACATATACGAGCAAATATCCTGTTTATAATGCTTTTTAATGTGACAGGTAAGGCAAAAATTGTCCTTTGTCATAGTATTCCTCACTATGAAAAGTTATAAATGTTTGCGCTAACATTTGTAATGAAAACGAACAGATAACGTTTTTATTTGAACAGTAGAGCAACTAAAAGTGCGAAGAGTGCACTTATAAGCTAAGAATTAATGGTTGGCTGCCTGGGCGGCCACAGTCATTGCTCCATGCGGAGCCCAATACGTAAAAAGGTATAAGATATGACATCTCCAAAAGTTACTGACGTTAAAGTTATTCCTGTTGCTGGCCGTGACAGTATGCTGCTAAACCTAAGTGGTGCTCATGCGCCATTCTTTACTCGTAACATCATTATTATTACTGATGAATCGGGCAACCAAGGGGTTGGTGAGGTTCCTGGAGGCGAGAAAATTCGTCAGACTCTGGAAGACGCAGCGCCACTGATTATCGGTAAAGGCATTGCTCAGTATAAGAACATTAAAACTGCAGTTTCAAAAGAATTTAACGATCGCGATGCTGGCGGTCGTGGCAAGCAAACTTTCGATTTACGTACAACTATCCATGTTGTAACAGCAATTGAAGCGGCACTACTTGACCTTCTGGGCAAACACTTAGGTGTGAATGTAGCATCTCTGCTTGGTGACGGTCAGCAACGTGATTTTGTTGAAATGCTGGGTTACCTGTTCTTTATCGGTGATAAAGATGTGACTGATTTGCCTTATCAAAATCAGGATGATGATGAATGCGAGTGGTATCGTGTGCGTCACCAAAAAGCAATGACACCAGAAACGGTTGCCAATCTGGCCAAAGCATCTCACGCTAAATATGGCTTCCACGATTTCAAACTGAAGGGTGGTGTGCTTTCTGCTGATGATGAAGCTCTGGCAGTTAAAGCAATTAAAGCTGCATTCCCGGAAGCACGTGTCACGCTTGATCCGAATGGCGCTTGGTCTCTGGACGAAGCTATCCGTATCGGTCTGGAACTGAAAGATACGTTAGCATACGCAGAAGACCCATGTGGTGAAGAAAATGGCATGTCAGGCCGTGAAGTTCTTGCAGAATTCAAACGTCGTACTGGTCTTCCTACTGCAACAAACATGGTTGCAACTGACTGGCGTCAAATGGGTCATTCACTAAGCCTTCAATCAGTCGATATTCCACTGGCTGACCCTCACTTCTGGACAATGGAAGGCTCCGTACGTGTTGCTCAAATGTGTCATGAGTTTGGTTACACTTGGGGTTCTCACTCAAACAACCACTTTGATATTTCTCTAGCGATGTTTACACACGTAGCTGCGGCTGCACCTGGTGACATCACAGCGATTGATACTCACTGGATTTGGCAGGAAGGTAACCAACGCCTGACGAAAGAACCATTCCAGATTGTTGATGGTAAGGTTCAGGTTCCAAATAAACCAGGTTTGGGTATCGAATTGGATATGGAAAAGGTAGAAGAAGCGCACAAGCTATACATGGATAACTGTCTGGGTGCTCGTGATGACTCAATTGGTATGCAATTCCTAATCAAAGACTGGAAATTTGATCCAAAGCGTCCTTGCTTAGTACGAGATTAAGCTCTAACCAATATGGATATACAGAGTAATAGTCTTGAAGTGATGTTCTGACGTTAGTTCTGTATATTGTGCCACGGCTCTAAAGGTTAACTTTAGAGCCGTTTTTGATCTCAGTCGACTTAAAAAAGATGGAATACTGTATTGGTGAAGCAGATCAACCACAAATAGGAGTGTAAATACTAGCTATTATCATTTGCAAGGTGTTAATATCCATTACCTGTAAATTGATAGCAATAACTTTAAAGTGGACATTGCTTAACTAACCATAACAGTTGTATTTTGGTGGAATTAAATGGCATCGGACGTGTTGCAGCAAGCCATAGCGGCTCAGCGTAAAAGTGAAAAGCGCCGGGGGATGATCTTAACTAGCTTTGGTTTGTTACTCGTAACCTCATTCATTCTGGATATTATGACAGGACCATCAATGATTGATGTAAGTTCTGTACTTTATGCACTTCTTCAGTGGGCGGGCTTGCCTTTTCAGGTCGATGAGTCAACCCAAATCATAGTCAGTAATCTTCGTTTACCTATTGCGTTGATGGCGATTTTTGTCGGAGGCTCTCTCGGAATGGGTGGGGCTGAAATGCAAACTTTGCTTAACAATTCGATGGCAAGCCCATACACATTAGGTATGGCAGCGGCGGCCGGTTTTGGCGCAGCGCTGGTTCTTTATGCAGGTTCTTTGGGAATAGACAGTAACCTAGCGGTACCCATTGGTGCTTTTGTGTTCTGTATGATTTCAGCCTGCTTTCTGTTCGCTTTGGCTTCGGTACGTCATATTGGTTCCGGGCAATTGATTCTTGCCGGTATTGCACTGTTGTTCTTGTTCCAGTCTCTGCTTTCTCTCGTACAGTTTATTTCGTCACCGGAACTGAGTCAGCAGATCTTATTCTGGTTGTTTGGCAGTTTATCGAAGGCGACCTGGACTAATCTTGCTATTACTGCTGCTGTTGTCATGATTAGTATGTTGTTATTACTGCAAGATTCATGGAAGTTAACGGCACTAAAACTCGGCGAAGAGCGTGCTAAAAGCCTTGGCGTCAACATCGTAAAATTACGTCTTAAAACACTTTTGATTGTTGCAGTCATGACGGCAACAGTTACAAGTTTTGTCGGTATTATCGGCTTTATCGGAATTGTTTCACCCAATATTGCCAAAATTCTGGTTGGTGAAGACCAACGTTTCTTTCTACCTCTGTCGTTCCTGATTGGCGCGTTTTTACTTTCTACAGCCTCAGTGCTTTCTAAAGTGATTGTGCCGGGTGCTTTGTTCCCAATTGGTATTGTAACAGCGATCATTGGTGTGCCTTTCTTCTTCTGGCTCATCATTGCAAGGAGAAGATAAGATGCTGGAAGTGAATCAGTTAAATGTCCGTTTAGGTGACTTGGTGTTAGCCAAAGATATCAGTTTTAAACTGAATACTGGTGAAGTGAACGTTATTCTGGGGCCAAATGGTACCGGTAAGAGCACGCTGTTAAAGACTCTGTTTGGTGATATTAAAACAGTGAGCGGTGATATCCGTTATGAAAATGACCAGTTGTGTAGTAAAACCATCGGTGCATGGCGAGCTAAGTTTGGGTATATGCCCCAAGACATTCACCTTGATGTCAACATGACCGTTATGGAGGTGGTTTTGCTAGGCCGCCTCGATGCGTTGAGTATGCGGATTGAAACCAGAATGCTGGAAGAAGCGTTGTCGATCCTTACAAGTATTGGTTTGGAACACCTTGCCAGCCGAGATGTCAGAACACTCAGCGGTGGCCAGTGTCAGATGATTTTGTTTGCTCAGGCGCTAATGAGACAGCCTGAAATACTGATGCTTGATGAACCTGTCAGCGCATTGGATTTACACTATCAGCATGTATTGCTCAATCACTTGGTAACGCAGACCAAACAGCAAGGTTATACCACGTTAATGGTTCTGCATGATCTTAACTTAGCTGCTCAATATGCCGATAATCTGCTTATTCTGAAAGATGGTGATTTAAGAGCATTTGGTTCGCCACAGCAGCTACTGACTAGCGAGTTGATAAAAGAGTTGTATCACGTTGATGCTGATGTATTAACCGATGATGCGGGTGTCCCCTTTGTAAGAACACGCCGTCCGAGTGCAGCATAGCGGTTTTATCAGTCGAACTTGGAAAGCATAAAGCCAGCAATCTTGCTGGCTTTATTTATTAAAGTGGTAATTCTATGGATTACAGCTGTGTCATGAACGTACCTTCGGGCATGACAGGCATGTATTTCTTATAGAAATCTTTGTAAGCTTGGTTTGGATCGAGATCCTTAAACAACTCTGGGTACATCGCTTTGGCGTAGAACTGGATCATCGCACCATCAAGAATTGTTCGACATGAGCCGTGGTATGCACCGTACATACGGTTGTTTTTAACCGCGTTAATTGATGACCAGCCTGTACGCTGTTTAAAGCCTTCCAGACGTTGTTTTGCTTCCTTTTCGTCTACTCCCTGGCCCATGATCATAGCATCAGCGGCTGAGCCAGTTTCATAGCCTGTCATCACGATAACATCCGGATTCGCTGCGATAATCTGTTCTGGGTTTAATTTGCCCCACCATTCAACATAAGGCGCAGAAATGTTGTCGCCGCCCGCCATGGTAGAGATTGCACCCCACATGTTTTTACCGAACGTATACCCAACTTCATTGACACCTGCCGCACCGTATTCAGTGTAGACTTTTGGTTTTGGTAAGTTAGCTTTTTCAAGGCGCTCAGTGATCATTTCCAGATTTTGTTTATATTCATCTGCAATTTTAGCGGCACGTTCTTGCTGACCGGTAATCTCGCCAATTAGCTGCGTACTCTTAATATGGCGCTCGAGTGTTTGAGCATTGTAATCGACAACGACAATAGAAATGCCGGCACTTTCCAAACGTTCAATATCGCTGCCTAGTGCTTTGTATTGCCAATCAGCAAGCATAACAAGATCGGGTCTCAGGCTTATCACTTTCTCTACTGAAAATGTGTTGGTATCAACGCGACCGATACCCGGAATACTGTCGAGAGAAGGACGGTGCTTAACGTTCATTTCCCAGTTAGCTGAGCGAGCTTGCCAAATGTACTTAGACATACCAACAACATTGTCATAGGCTGACTCAGTACCAATCGCCATGTAGTCTTCAGGATAGAAGCCCACGATAACACGCTGTGCCGGAGATTCGAATGTAACTTCACGATCGAGAATATCAGTGACGGTCGTTGTTTGTGCAAAACTTGCTGAGGCAATCAACAGCGCGCTAAGGCTAAGCAGTTTTTGTATCATTTAATGGAACCTTATTATGTTCTTTATTTTTGGATAGTTTATGCAGCGATACTGCGTTTTTGATTGTTTTGATTATATTGCTAAGGCAAATGTACATGCAAACAATTATCATTTGTTTTGTGGTTAATGGCGACATTTTTTTATTACGACGATTTGTATGTTTATACAAATCGGATTGTATAGCTCAAAATTATGCTTGTGACTCAACCCCTTGTTATGGATAGCCGTTATTCTATACAGGATTAGGTATCGAATTTTTAGGAGCCAGATGATGAAAGATTTTATTTTGCCCAGTGGAAACTCAATGCCGCGACTTGGATTGGGCACTTGGTATATGGGAGAAAATCCTCGTACACGGGCACAAGAAGTTGAAGCTTTGCGTTTTGGCATTGAGTATGGTGCACGCTTAATTGACTGTGCTGAAATGTACGGTGAAGGTGAAGCCGAAAGTATCGCGGGTGAGGCGATGGCTGGTTATCGCGATAAGTTATATGTAGTCAGTAAGTTTTATCCTTATAACGCTTCACGTAAAGGGGTTATTTCAGCCTGTGAGCGAAGTTTACGTCGTTTGAATACGGATTATCTTGATATGTACCTGCTTCACTGGATGGGGGCAGTACCGTTCGAAGAAACGTTAGAGGCGCTGTATCATTTGAAGGCGCAGGGCAAAATTCGTGATTACGGTGTGAGTAATTTGGATGCTGACGATCTGGCCGATTTTTGTGCAGCAGATACCCAAGCCTTATGCGCCACTGACCAGGTTTTGTATAATCTTGCTCAACGTGAGCCTGAATGGGCGGTAAAACCGTTGTGTGATCAGAAAGGTATGTCAATGATGGCTTACTGTCCACTCGATCAGGGACAGTTACTATATGAGCCGGTTCTTCAAGAAATAGGCAGCCGACACAATGCAACGCCTGCGCAGATAGCTCTAGCTTGGTTGCTGAATCAACAAGGCGTTATAGCGATTCCCAAGTCGAGTACAATTGCGCGTGTTAAAGAGAATCTGGATGCTGTCAATATTGTTTTGACCGGTGATGATCTTGAATTATTGAATCAGGTATTTCCTGCTCCTCGAAATGATTTTGAAGGCCGTATAGGTATTCGTTAGATGATAGGTTGGTAAAAATAAAAAGAGCCGCATCATCGAGTGATGCGGCTCTTTAGGTTGGTTTACTCAAAACTTAATGGAAGAAATCGACCTGTTGTTTCAGGCTCTTCGACAGTTCTGATAATTGCTGTGCGCTTTGAGATGTTTGAGCACTGGTGTCTCTGCTTTGGTTATTAAGTGTGGAAATTTCTGAAGCGCTTGCTGCAACTTCTTGTGATACCTGAGCTTGTTGCTCTGCAGTAGTAGCAATAGCTTCAGACTGACCTGAAATTCCACGAACTTGTTCAGCAACAGATTCTAGCGAGCTTCCTGCTTCCTGCGCTTTATCCAGTACCTGATTAGCGTTCTGCTGGCTTTTATGCATCAGTGATACAGCGTTATTTGTTGAACTATTCAATTTATCGATGATTTTTACCACGTCTTTCACTGATACTTGTGTACGGTGGGCCAGAGTTCTGACTTCATCTGCTACGACGGCAAAACCACGACCTTGTTCACCGGCTCGAGCGGCCTCAATGGCGGCGTTAAGAGCGAGAAGGTTAGTTTGCTCAGCTATATCGTCAATCATCTTAGTGACACTTTGGATACTATTACTGTCTTCATTAACCTGATCAATTGCCTTAGAGGACTGTTCGAGCTGGTCATTGAGTTGGGCAACATCAATACAAACTTCTTCGACTACCCGCAGACCGCTCTGCGTACTTTCGTTTGCCTGACGAACATTTTCGGCAATGGCTTCGACTTGCTGCGCGACGGATTTGGCTGATGTGGCCAGCTCCTCTATTGCGGTAACGACTTGCTCTGCTTTTTGTTGCTGTGTATCAGATTGATTCAGGTTCGTTTGTGCATCACTTAGCACGCTATGTGACTGACTATCAACTTGATCGCTGGTGGTTCGTATCTCATCAACCAATGAATTCAGACGTTGCGCCATCTGGCTAACACTGTTGGTCAGGCGGGTAACTTCATTTTGTGAATTGTTGCGACCTTCTTCAACCTGAATACTGACTTCTCCCTCACCAAGACGTTGCATATAGCCACTCAGTGTGGTTAAAGGTTTAGTGGTACGATTGATGAACACCGTCATGATGGCAAATGTAATGGCGCCGATAATCAACGAAATGATGGCGATAAGTTTAAGTAGTTCATTACTTTCTTTGGTCACTTCATGGACGAATGTTCCACCCAGTAGTTTCCAGTTCCAACCCGGTACCGTGGTATAAACGACGTATTTTTCACCCACTGTTCCATTATATTCCCAGGGATACATCATGACACCGCTCTTATCGTCAAACAGAGCGGAAAAGGGCTTATCGCCGTTGTAGTCTGCGACGTCCAGGATCGAAGGGTCGGTGACTGTGAATTTAGGGTGAAGCAGATAATGGCCTAAGTTTTGTTGGCTGTTATCTAAAACGATAGTATAGCCAGTATCGCCCCATTTGATTTCATCCAGCGCTGCGTAGATTTGTTGGGTTGCATCCTCTACTGGCAGTGCGACGCTGGTTAGTGCGGTGATTTTCCCTTCATCATCGATGATAGGTGCGTAATAAGCAATATAGCTAGTGCCTGCTATTGAAACGATATCGTAGTAGGGTTCGCCGTTCATCATTTTCGCATAAGCCGGATGATCTTTACCTAGCAGTGTTCCAATTTCACGTTGTCCTTCTTCGTTGCGCAGAGAGGTGGTGATTCTAATCCAGTTATCTCCTGTAGGAGCAAAAATGGTTGCCACCGCGCCGGTTGCTTCAGTAAACGCATCAGGCTTGCGGGTATCACTGATTAAGCTCTCTCCCCATACTGTTATATCGCGCACATCATACCCGTTGAAAGGAACGACATTATCTTCGACATAGATGCCTTCTAAATATCCATTTCTAAATGTAGATTCGAGAATTTTAACCGTTTCTAAATAGGCGTTATATTGGCCCTCGATGGTGGTTCCAATGGCTTTGATTTTTGATTGCTGCTCTTTTAATGTTGTGTCTAGCAGAACATTTGAAGCATTGCGGTATACCAGTGTAGCAATACATGCGAACGCAACAATTAAACACAGTGTAATGACTGATCGTAATTGAAAGCTGACGCTTTTGTTTTTGTAATATTGGATCATAGACATTCCTTAAGGATGAATGTTTTTATCGTTTTAGTATCAGAGGCCTGTTACATTTTGTTATTACATTACTTAGTACTGTACAGATGCATTTTGATTGTGGTTAATAATAACTTCATCAATAGTAGATATTTGTAAAAATGTGGATTGAAGCCATTTTTTTACTTTCACCATGTCACCTTAGCACAATACATAGCACTCTCTTTTGATAAAGTTATCGGTTTAGCCTCGTTATTACTTTAGCTCTAAATAGAATAATCTTGACACACTTAGTTAATGAAAGTTGTGTAGGTCACATTTTCAATTTATCAGCAGGCTTATTGGCTTGTGCACAAACCTGCTGTAAATATCGTTGAGAAGAGTCTACTTAAGCCGATTACTGTTTGCACAGTTTTTCGAATAATCACCTTGTAGCGCAGCAATGAGGTTATCAACGGCACAAACGACCATACTATGACGCGTTTCAGCGGTCGCTGAACCGATGTGAGGTAGTAGAAAAGCGTTGTCGAGTTGATTCAATGGTGAAGAAGGCGATAGGGGCTCTACTTCGAAAACATCTAATCCGGCGGCTAAAATGGTTTTGCTGTTAAGCGCGTCAATCAATGCTTTTTCGTCGACAACTTTACCCCGTGCCGCATTGACAAAAATTGCACTCGATTTCATGCTCTCAAACTGCTCTTTTCCAAACATTTTCTCTGTTTCAGGGGTGAGTGGTACCAATACAACAACGAAGTCGGATGTTTTAAGCAGCTCATCCAAAGGTAAGCGTTTCGCAGCAAAATCACTTTCAGCTTCGGGGTTGGCTGAACGATTGTAATAACAAATATCCATGCCAAACCCCATATGAGCGCGCTTAGCAACGGTGTAGCCAATTCTTCCCATACCAACAATGCCCATTGTTTTATGGTGCAGGTCTACGCCGAATAAATCAGAGGTAAGGCTCTTATTCCATTGCCCTTGTTTGACCATATTAGAAAGTTCCACTGCTCGGCGGGCTGCACCTAAAGCGAGTAGAATAACCGTATCTGCTACTGTTTCATTGAGGACGCCTGGTGTATGCATTAATGCTATGTTTCTATTACTCAGGTAATCGAATCCGAATTGGTCAAAACCTACTGAAATTGTTGAGATTGCTTTTAGATTTGGTGCTTTATTGAGCAGTTCATCCGGCATAATTAGGCCCGATCCGATGATACCATCAGCGTTAGATAAAGAATCGACAAATTCCTGAAAGTTATTATCATCAATTTTATTGAATACAGTAACATCAAAGTACTCTCTAAGCCGTTCGAGTTCTGTTTCGGGAATAGAGCTATAAAGCGTAACCTGCTTGTTCATTTATTTTTTCCTTAGGGCTGCGAGTGTACGAAATGTTATTTACGTAAATATGATCTTTATTAGATACCAATATGAGTATTGAAGCGAGACCTTAACTAAAAATGAATATAACAGTAATTATTAAGCCTGTATTTGTAGAGATTTACAATCATTAGCGTTATAGCGTTTATAATACTGAGTAATTGATTCTGTTTAATGACATGACTCTCATAAATCTTTGGTTGAAATCATAAGAATTGGCACTGTTTTTATGGACAATAGTCATGCTTTTTAACAGAAGTTGTTGTGGTCAATATAGGGTCTTGCAAATATTTTTTAATAGTTAAAAAATATTTGCACCCCAAGAAGTTAGATTAAAGTCTGATATTCTCCTTTTGGTTGTGACTTAAATCTCTACTTTTGTAATTTCGAACAAATCCAGTCTAAATAAAAAGCAAAAGTTTTGATAATACTTATGATGTAAGCGATGTAATCATGGATTAATTTTTACTACATAGAACATTACTTGAAGAAGCTTACAAAATGAATCAAACGTTACCTCGGTATATAAAAGTACACGCTAGCGATAACGTCGCTATTGTTGTCAATGATGGCGGGTTACCGAAAGGAACCAATTTTAATGATGAGTTTCAGCTACAGGAAGATATTCCTGAAGGCCACAAAGTTGCTCTGGTCGACTTAGAGCCTGGTGATAAGATTCGCCGATATGGAGAAGTGATTGGGTATGCCAATACAAAAATTGTTCGAGGTGGATGGATCAATGAATTCTTAGTGGATATTCCCGAGGCTCCACCGCTCAACGAAATCCCACTTGCAACCGCTGTACCAGAAGCTCTACCACCTTTAGAAGGCTACACATTTAGAGGTTATCGCAATGCTGATGGTAGCGTTGGCACTAAGAATTTGCTCGGTATTACCACTAGTGTTCATTGTGTGGCTGGCGTTGTTGATTATGTCGTTAACATTATCAAACGTGACTTGCTGCCTAAGTACCCGAATGTTGACGGTGTCGTCGGACTTAACCACCTTTATGGCTGTGGCGTTGCTATCAATGCACCAGCTGCCGTGGTACCCATTCGTACAATTCACAATATTTCACTCAACCCGAACTTTGGGGGTGAAGTCATGGTGGTTGGTCTGGGGTGCGAAAAGTTGCAACCAGAGAAGCTGCTTCAAGGTACTGATGATGTTAAAGGCATTGAGGTCGATCCTGACGACATTATCTCCCTGCAAAGTGAAAATCACACTGGTTTTCAGTCAATGGTTCGCAGTATTTTGCAAACGGCTGAGAAGCATCTTGAAAAGTTGAATGCCCGTCAGCGTGAAGAGTGTCCAATATCAGAATTAGTTGTTGGTACACAGTGCGGTGGCAGTGACGCTTTCTCAGGCGTAACAGCAAACCCGGCGGTTGGTGTGGCAGCGGATTTATTTGTACGTGCTGGCGCAACCGTTATGTTCTCAGAAGTAACAGAAGTGCGTGATGCGGTTTACCTGCTTGGCCCTCGTTGTGAAAGTAAAGAAGTGGGTCAACGTTTAATGGATGAAATGGCTTGGTATGATAACTACTTAAGCCTGGGGCAAACCGACCGAAGAGAAAATCCTTCTCCGGGTAATAAAAAAGGAGGTTTAGCTAACGTAGTAGAAAAAGCTCTGGGTTCGATTGCAAAATCCGGTAGCAGCAGAATAGTCGAGGTTCTTTCGCCAGGACAACGTCCAACCAAGAAAGGTCTTATCTATGCTGCAACGCCTGCAAGTGATTTTGTGTGCGGTACCCAGCAAGTGTCTTCCGGTATTACCGTTCAATTATTTACCACAGGTCGTGGCACACCGTATGGCCTGGAGGCTGTTCCGGTTATTAAAGTGGCAACCAGAACACCTTTGGCTAAGCGCTGGCATGATTTGATGGATATTGATGCAGGTACTGTAGCTACCGGCGATAAAACCCTGGAAGAAATGGGATGGGAGATTTTTAATACTGTTATTGCCGTCGCAAGCGGTGAGCAAAAAACATATTCAGACCAATGGGGTCTGCATAATGCGCTGGCAGTATTTAACCCGGCACCAGTAACCTAAACAACAATTTTAAGTACACCTACATTTTTAAAAATAAGTGAAACGAGAGGAATTTATGAAAAAATTCGTAAAGAATGCTATTGCACTTTCATTAATGGCTTTACCAATGGTCGCTATGAGTGCTCCTAACTTTGGCAATATTCGTGTTGTAATCGGTTCAAAATCAACCGGTGGTGATACTTATCAATCGTCTGCGATTATTTCTGAAGCATTAGCTGAGAAATTAGATACCAATATTAAAGTAGATGCTGTGGGTTCAAGTGCTGCATTTCAAACTCTACGCCGTGTGAAGAATGGTAGTACTATCATGATCTTCCATGACCAATCTTATCTGGGCAACCTTTATGGAACACGAGGATACTACGACATTTTCAACGAGTTTAAGATTGGTCCAACTTTCGCGATTAACCCTGCGAACGCATATCTAGTACCTAAGAGTTCCCCATACAACACGCTTGATGATGTCATTAATGCTGTTGGTAATGGTGAAACTGTGCGTGTTGCGATTCAACCTGGTGGTGTTTCTGAGATCGGTTACAGTGCTATGAAGAACGCGATCAAGATGAAGTTCCCGGGTAAAGAAAAGAACTTTGTTGCAGTTAATACAGGATCTCAAGCAGATAAAAACCAACAGTTGTTTGATGGTTTAGCTGACGTTATTCAGGGTAGCTTACCAGCAAATGAGCAGTTTACTCGCTTGGATGCATCAGATCAGAAAGCAATGAAATTCATTTGGTTAACATCAACTAAAGACACTATTGCTGATGTGAACAAAAATGGTTTCGGTAGCCTAAGTAAAGAGCAAATCTTCTCTTATGCAGAGCCTGAAGTTCAAGTACCTATGGATGCATCGACAAACTTTACTTTCGATAAAGAATTCTTCTTCTTGTACAACAAGAGCATGCCTCAAGATAAAATTGAATATATTGACCAGGCTCTTAAAGAAATTTTTGCTGAAGGTGAAATACAGAAAACACTGGAAAAAGCGTTCTTTGTTCCTAACTACCGCGGTTCCAAAGCTGCTTATGATCACCTGAAAGCTAAGAATGATAAGTACAAAGTTGTTCTTGATAATATTACAGACTAATTTAACGTTTGTATCTGATAGATAGCAGAATGCCCACATATGTGGGCATTTTTTTCGTCTGTAAAGTAGTGATAAGAATATTGATTGGAATAATCTTGTGTCTCCGAAGTAAATTAAACCATCTTGTTAAAAAATATGATTGGTTAGCCTAATTCCCTGAGAGCCGGATTATAAAGTTCAGAGATGATTCGTCATACATATGATAAATACGGGTGGAGAAAATATAAATAAGAAAAATGTCTCACAAACGACAGCAGTTTGACGTTTAAAAATCAGACATAGAAATCAGTTTGAATTAGCCGTTGATGAAGATTCTCGCCTAATTTTTTTAGTGATAGATCACGTTAAGAAAAAATGACGATACGATGTGTCTTTGTTCAAATGTACAAAATCCCACCTTTGGCCAGTGGGGCACTTTTATGTGGTGAATAATTATTATAAAACAATGAGTTAAGTGGTTTGTTTTAGCGTCACACTCGATTGTTTATTTGTACAAAAAAATCAGGTCAGATAGGTGAATTTTTGTAAATATGAATAAAGCGCAGTCCCACTATGACCCTCTATACTAGTTGCATCAAAATTCTGAAATTACCCTATATAAGGAAAATGCTATGCTGAATGTGAGTATTGATTTTGCAGAATCGCATTGGTTTTTCCCCAAGATCGTAATCGCGTGTATCTTGCTTGTACTCGCAGTGATCCTGGTGAAAGAGAGAAAAACTATTGCTCAAAGTATTGCTGGCTTCTCTGTTAAATCACTTATTAATCATGAAAATTACAAAGCGTATATTTTTGTTGCGTTAATCAGTGTTTATATATTGCTTATGGAAGCGTTAGGAGAGGTTTTTCCTAATACTGGATACGCTTTCCTTATAGCAACAATTCCTCTTTTGTTCATTATCCCATTATTAATTGAAAAAGACCTTACCAAAAGAAAAATAACAATTATGGCAATTAACGCGGTTGTATCTCCAATCGTTGCCTGGGTGGTTCTAGGGCAAATGTTTGGAATTACACTTCCTTAAATCAATATTTATATTTGCAAATTAACTTGAATGTGGAACCTGTTATGGAATTATTATCACATTTGTCTATTAATATGTTTTTTCTGAGTTCAGTAGGTGTATTAATAGGTATTATTTTCGGTGCAATACCGGGTATGACAGCAACGCTGGCTGTTGCAGTATGTCTACCTCTAACTTATTCGCTTGGTCTCACTGATGGCCTGGCGCTATTATTGGGCTTATATGTCGGTGGGATTTCTGGTGGTTTAGTTCCAGCTATCTTGCTAAAAATACCGGGTACACCTTCTTCGATTACTACGACCTTTGATGGTTACCCCATGGCTCAGAAAGGGCAGGGTGAGCAAGCGTTAAAAATTGCCGTTGTTTCGTCTTTGTTCGGCGGTGTGTTCAGTGCGGTTGTTTTGTATTTCTTTGCTCCGTTCCTGGCTAACTTTGCAATTAAGTTTTCTACGGTTGAAAAATTCCTCCTTATCTTCCTGGCGCTAACGGTAATTTCGTCACTGTCTAAAAACGTATTAATGGGTGTATTCAGTGGGCTGTTGGGTATTCTGGTTTCACTTATTGGTGCTTATGACATTTCGGTTGGTGGTAATGGTGAATACCGACTAATGCCACAGGCATTGGAAGATCAGTTGAGTTTTGGTTTCTCATTACTGCCTGTACTTATTGGTATGTTCGGTCTGGCAACCATCATCGCTGCTTGTGTAAATAAGAAGAATAGCGACGACGTGACCAGTGAAATGATTAATCTGGACACTAAACAAAAATTCAGTTTTAAAGTATTCAAAGGTCAGTTCTTCAATATGTTCCGCTCAGGTTCGATTGGTACTTTTGTTGGTATGCTGCCGGGTATTGGTGGTAGTGCTGCATCTGTATTGGCTTATACACAGCAGAAGAACATCTCTAAGAATGCAGATCAAATGGGCAAGGGCGCTCCGGAAGGTATTATTACATCAGAATCAGCAAACAATGGTTTGACTGGTGGTGCATTGATTCCATTGCTTTCTCTGGGTATTCCTGGTGACTCAACCACAGCGGTACTGATTGGTGCGTTTACTCTGCAAGGTATTCAGGTTGGTCCATTGTTTATCAATGAAAACCTTGAAACCTGGGACTTCATGATCATCTCACTGTTCTTCGCTAACTTTGTGATGTTTGCCATTATGTTCTTCGCGATTCGTTATGTGGCAAAAGTGGTTCTGATTCCGAAGTACATCCTTTACCCAATCATCGTAATGATGTGTGTTATCGGTGCTTACGCAATCAATTACGGCGTAATGTTCGATGTATGGACACTGCTATTGTTCGGATTGTTCGGTGTTCTCGCGCCGAAGATAGGACTGGAAGTTGTACCGTTTATTATTGGTTTCATTCTTGGTAAGTCTGCGGAAGTGTACTTTGTGAAGAGCTTGGAATCTTATGGTGAGCTATCAATCTTCTTTACTAAGAGTCCGATTGCGGCTGTCCTTTGGGTGATTATTTTTGTATCCGTTGCGTTTTCTATTCGCACAGCGTTTAAATCCAGCAAAAAAGCGTCATAGAAGGTAACGGTGATGGGTCCTGCTAGTTTTATGCCAATTGTCGAGAGTATGACTGTTATTCCAGTTGCAGGATATGACAGCATGCTACTGAATCTGAGTGGCGGACACGCGCCATTTTTTACTCGCAATATCGTAATTATGCAGGACAACTCAGGAAACATCGGTCTAGGTGAAGTTCCTGGGGGAGATAACATTCGTAAAACCCTAGAAGATTCAAAAGGTTTTATTGTTGGTCGCAGTATCGGCGAATATAAAAACATTATGAATCAGGTACGTGAAGCGTATGCCGAGCGTGACCAACATGGACGTGGTTTACAGACGTTTGATTTGCGAACCACTGTCCATGCTGTTTCCGCTATTGAGTCAGCAATGCTGGACTTAATGGGACAAGCTCTGAATGTATCAGTTGCTTCACTTCTTGGTGAAGGGCAGCAACGAAATAAAGTCGAAGTGTTAGGTTATCTGTTCTTTATTGGTGACCGGAATAAAACAGATTTGTCGTATCAGAGTCAGCTTGATAATAGTTGTGACTGGTACCGAATTCGTCACGAAGAAGCATTCACTGCGGATGCCGTAGTTCGACTGGCCGAAGCTTGTTATGAAAAATACGGCTTTAATAGCTTTAAGCTAAAGGGCGGTGTATTTCGGCCGGATGAAGAAGCGGATGTGTTAGCGGCATTAGCCAGTCGTTTTCCGCAAGCTCGCATGACGATCGATCCGAATGGTTCCTGGACGTTAGAAGAAGCCATTCGAATCGGAAAAAACCTGAAAGATGTCCTTGCGTATGCAGAGGATCCTTGTGGTGCTGAACCCGGATATTCCGGCCGAGAAGTGATGGCTGAGTTCCGTACCGCAACCGGATTGCCGACGGCAACCAATATGGTTGTTAGTGACTGGAGAGACCTTGGCCATTCAATTGCGATGAAAGCTGTGGATATCCCTTTGGCTGATCCGCACTTTTGGACGATGGAAGGTTCTGTGCGTGTGGCCCAGTTGTGCCACGAATGGGGCCTGACATGGGGGTCTCACTCAAACACACATTTTGATATTTCTTTGGCGATGTTTACGCAAGTTGCGGCCGCCGCACCTGGAGAGATTACTGCTTTAGATACGCACTGGATCTGGCAGGAAGGTAATCAACGTTTAACAAAAGAGCCATTACAAATAAAAGGTGGCTTTATCACGGTACCGGACAAACCTGGTTTAGGTATCGAAATCGATATGGCTCAGGTTGAAAAAGCGCATGAGCTTTATAAGAACATGGGGTTGGGTGGGCGTGATGATTCCATCGCTATGCAGTACCTAATCCCGGATTGGAAATTCGACAACAAAAGACCGTGCTTGGTTCGATAAGCGCAGGTAGAGGAAAGCTACATGAATGAGAACATTTATCCAAATCACTTTAGACGCGCAATGATCAATCAAGAAAAACGTATTGGTTGTTGGAGTGCTTTGGCTAGCCCAATTACCACGGAAATTCTTGGTTTAGCAGGTTTTGATTTCATCCTTCTGGATGGCGAACATGCGCCAAACGATGTGCAAACATTTATCCCGCAGCTAATGGCATTAAAAGACAGCCGTAGCGTACCGGTAGTTCGTCCACCAGTGAATGATCCTATTGTATTGAAGCGTTTATTGGATATTGGTTTCTATAACTTCATCGTGCCTTTTGTTGAAACGAAGGAAGAAGCAGAACAAGCGGTGTCAGCAACTCGCTACCCACCAGAAGGTACACGTGGTGTCTCTGTTGGTCACCGCAGCAACGCTTACGGCACAATCACTGATTACTTCCAAAACATTAATGAAAACATTTGTGTGGTTGTACAAATTGAAAGCCAAGAAGCGTTAGACAACCTTGACGGTATTTTATCTGTTGATGGTGTTGACGGTGTATTTGTTGGCCCTAGTGACTTAGCAGCAGCACTTGGCCACTTAGGTAATGCAGGCCACCCAGATGTGCAGGCAGCAATCAAAACTGTGTTTGAAAAAGCGCAAGCAGTAGGCAAAACAGTTGGAATTTTAGCACCAGTTCAAGCAGACGCTGAGCGTTATCTTGAGTGGGGTGCAAACCTAGTCGCGGTTGGTAGCGATCTAGGTGTGTTTAAAGCAGCGACACAGGCACTGTGTCAAAAATTTCTTAGTGAATAAGGGCGAAGAGGAATAGTTATGAAAATCGGATTTATTGGCCTAGGCATCATGGGCAAACCAATGAGTAAAAACCTACTTAAAGCAGGTTATTCATTAGTTGTACTAGACCGCAACGAAGCAGCGGTAAAAGAATTAACGGATGCAGGGGCAGAATCAGCGACTTCGCCTAAAGCAGTTGCACAGATGTGTGATGTTGTCATCACAATGCTACCAAACTCACCACACGTTAAAGAAGTCGCTCTGGGTGAAAACGGTCTGGCCGATGGTGCGAAAGACGGTCTTGTGTTTATCGATATGAGTTCTATCGCTCCACTTGCTAGCCAAGAGATCGAAAAAGGTTTGGCTGCTAAAGGTGTGAAAATGCTGGACGCTCCTGTCAGTGGCGGTGAACCGAAAGCAATTGACGGAACACTTTCTGTGATGGTTGGTGGTGACAAAGAAGTCTTCGATAAGTACTACGATGTTATGAAAGCGATGGCGGGCTCTGTTGTTCACACTGGCGATATCGGTGCGGGTAACGTAACCAAACTGGCTAACCAGGTTATCGTGGCTCTGAACATTGCAGCAATGTCTGAAGCATTAGCTTTGGCGACGAAAGCTGGTGTTGATCCTGAGTTGGTTTATCAGGCAATCCGTGGTGGTCTGGCAGGTAGTACTGTGCTTGATGCGAAAGCACCGATGGTTCTTAATCGCAATTTTGAACCGGGTTTCCGTATTGATCTGCATATTAAAGATCTTGCGAATGCACTGGATACGTCACACGGTGTGGGTGCGCAACTTCCTTTGACAGCTCAAGTAATGGAAATGATGCAAGCACTTAAAGCCGATGGCCTTGAAGTGAAAGACCATAGTGCACTTGCTCTGCACTACGAAAAATTAGCTAAGGTTACTATCCAAAGCTAATGGCATAGAAGTTGAGCAGCGGGTTTGTAGGGAACCTGCTGCTGCTTCCTCCTTTTATCGAGTGGTGTCTATTGATGAAAATTGTAATCGCACCAGATTCGTACAAAGAGAGCCTAAGCGCGATTGAAGTTGCTGAGGCCATCGAATCAGGGTTCAAAAAAGTATTTCCCGATTACCAGTATGTAAAATGTCCGGTAGCTGATGGTGGTGAAGGTTCTGTAGAAGCTTTGGTTGATGCGTCTGGCGGTCAAATGGTACACACAGATGTGATTGGTCCTCTTGGTGATCATCATCAAGCGTTTTACGGTATTTCTGGAGATAAGAAGACTGCCTTTATTGAAATGGCGGCAGCAAGTGGTATTGAATTGATTGCTCCTCAAGATCGCGATCCATATACAGCGACGACTTACGGGACGGGGCAGTTAATTAATCATGCTTTGGATCAGGGTATTCGTCACATGATTATCTGTATTGGTGGCAGTGCGACTAATGATGCAGGTTGTGGCATGATGCAGGCGCTTGGCGTGTCTTATACAGATGCTCAAGGTGTAGAGTTGGGCTATGGTGGGCTTGGGCTGGAGAATCTGGCACATATTGACCTCAGTGGGATCGACAGCCGTTTAGAAGAGTGCCATATTGAAGTGGCATGTGACGTGACAAACCCATTAACGGGTAAAAATGGTGCATCACACATTTATGGTCCACAAAAAGGTGCAACACCCGAAATGGTTGAGCGTTTAGATGCGGCACTTTCTCACTTTGCAAAAATAGTCGAACAAGATTTAAATAAAGATATTGATGACGTACCTGGAGCTGGGGCGGCTGGTGGTATGGGCGCGGCATTTTATGGCTTTTTAGGCGCGGAACTAAAACCGGGTATCGATATTATGACACATGCCGTTGGCCTTGAAGACTTAGTCAAAGATGCCAATTTGGTGATTACCGGCGAAGGGCGTTTAGACAGTCAAAGCGTAAATGGAAAGGTTCCTGTTGGTGTAGCAAGAATAGCTAAGAAATACGAGCTACCGGTTGTCGCTATCGCTGGTGCGCTGGGTGATGATATTGAAGATGTATATCGCCACGGTATAGATTGCGCGTTTGATTCGGTTTATAAAATTACTACTTTTGATGAAATTAAAAAAGAAGCAAAAACTAATGTTATCCGCAGTGCGTACAACATCGCTTCTGCTATCAATCTTGGCCGAATATTAGCGTTATAAAATCAAACTAAAATACAATCTGCACATATCCCGGAAATTGTGCAAATCGATGTTACAGATTTCCTCCACCCTTTTCATACGGTATCGCAGTGTGTTGGGGTGGACGTACAGAACATTAGATGTTTTCTTAATATCGCAACTGTTCTCGAACCAACACAGAATCGTATTGATGAGTGTTGGATCGGCCAGCTCTAATTGTTGAACATGGGCCGATAGTTTGTCTCGTTGCCATCGGGATAAACTTCCCTCAAATAATGCTGGTAATTCGTATTGGGCAAAAGGATAAAACTTCTCATCCGGATTTAAGCGTTGACCGGCTTTCATGGTTGCCATCGCACTTTCAAACGCGTAATGCAGGTTTTGAGGTTTGCTATATATCGCTCCAATCGAACAGCGAAAATTAACTTTCAAAGATTCAGACAAATAACTTGTAATACTTCGCCAGTCATCAATGGTTGTATCACTTGCCAGTTCCTTTTCAGTCGCATTCAATAAAACCAAATTTGTCTTATAAGAGTATTCCGCTTTTAACCGTTTGCGTGACCAAGCGTTGAGAACCCGAATGACTTCTTTTTGATCGCCAGAATTTTCAACTTCAATGACACAAATAGCGTGATGATTAAAGATATCAACTTTAAGCTGAGCCGCCATGTTAGCGATATGTTCTTGTGACGCATTGGGGTCAATACATTCCAGAAGCAGCTCTTCCAGTTTACGTTCACTCCAGCGTGTCATTTCCAGCATTGAAGTATATTCAACCACCATTTCGGCAGCCATTCTTACCATTTCACCAAAGGGACGAACTTCTTCCAATGGGCCTGATATACCAATAACCCCAATTGGTTCCTGGTTGAAGATGATGGGCAAATTTACACCGGGTTTAACATGTGGGAATTCTGGCAACATGCCTTCGGAAATTTCTATCGGTTTCAATTCACTTAATGCGAGTACCGCTCCACCATGTTTTTGATATTTACGCGCCGGATTGGTTGAAGCAATGATGATTCCCGTTTCATCCATAACGTTTAGTGGATACTTGATGATTTTCTGTGCGCGATCCACAATGCGTTGTGCTAATTGTTCGTGTAATTGCATATTCTCACTTATGGATGTTTGAATGAGGGAGGTATTGCACCTTTCAATAGTTTTAAGTTAACGACTTACCGTAACCTGTCGCCTATATATTAGCATTGATTTTAGATAGGTTAGACTTAAATTATTCATTTTGTTAGTCAAAGTTGTAACTTGTATAGTCACTGTGATTGCGGCGGGATTACTAGTGTCATTCACTGGTTATTCGGTTTTCAAATAGCTGGATGACATGTTGTTAATTGTTTTCTGGTGAACGGCAATATTCGCCCAATTGAACATTGAGCGCTATCTTTTGTGTAGCGGAAAGTTAATAGGTGTTGTGATGAGAAAGTGGATTTTAATTCTGTTGGTTGGAATACTGTCTGGCTGCGGCACTAAGTTTATATATCACAATATAGACTGGTTTATTATTGATTATCTGGAAGATTACATCACGCTGACAGATAAGCAGGAGGAATTTGTCGCTGAACGAATTGAGCGTTTAAGTGAGTGGCATCAACAACAAGAATTAAGTAACTATGTTGAGCATTTTGATCAGTTACTCGCGATGGACGCAAAATCTCTGACTCATGATCAGCTTGAGCAGCATCGTGAATGGATATATCTGCATTACCAGCGGTTGTTGGATCAGATATTGCCAGATGTTTATCTATTAGCCAGTGACTTGAGCGATGCACAGGTAGAAGAGTTTCTGGAAGCCGTCGCGAAACGTCACCAAAAATACGCAGATAAATATGGTGACCTGAGCGAGCAAGAAGCTCATGAAAGGTATCAGCTTAGAATCACTGAGCGTATGGAAGAGTGGCTGGGGGAGTTAACTGAAGAACAGCAAAAGCTTGTTAAACAGTGGGCTCATGCATTGCAGATAACGACAGATGACTGGATTGCGTATCAATCTGTACTGCGCAGCAGGATCACGACATTGCTCGCTCATCGGCATAACAAAGTGCAGTTTGATAGCCAGTTAAAAAGGTTACTTTTTGAACCTGAAAATGATTATAGTCAGGTCATGGCAGCCAAGCTGAATTATAATCAGCAAACATCAAATCGCTATATCTTAAAAATCGTTCACCTCTCGACTGATAAGCAGTTAGCTCATTTTAAGCAGACGGTAATCAAGTGGCGTAGTATCGCTAGTGACTTACATCAGGATTATCGTCAGGATGCTTTTCGCGGCTAGGTGAAACGCTGTGCCGAAAAAAGTGACAATAGCGTGAAAGAATGTATGATCGATGTCTCAATTATGAATCATTAACATTCTCTTATTTGAGCCATTCCTCAATCTTAGAAGTTAAGCTTGGTTACAATCGGCCGATAACAATAAGACGATGCTCAGTAATTGTGTAAGAAATTACTTACTTTTCGCTGAATGGTAAGCGACCGCCATTTGAGGTTGTTTTTCTTTTCAATTTCGATCATTTGATCAGGAGACCTGATTGAGGTGAATTACGAAGCGTTACTGATATTCCATATAACTATAAATATACTCTATTCACCATAAGCTCACTGTATTTTGCTCGAGGACAGTAGCTAAAAAACTTTGTGAAGGACGCGAAGATTTATGAAGAGTTTTTCTTTTAAAAGTAAAATTATATCGCTAATTGTTGCCATTATCGCTATTACTATTTTGGTCTCTTTTTTAAGCGTAAACCATTTCATCAGTAACTATATCTACAAATCGGATACAGCGAAGATTGAACACAATACAGAACTGGTTAGCAGCCAGCTAGAGAGGGTGCTGCAAGATAAGTTGGCACTGTCACAAAGTCTCAAGTTCAATATGTTAGATATCGGTGCTGCAAAAGACTCTGCCGGGTTTGCCAGTATTGTCCGTGTTGCCACAAGCTACGCATTTGATGACACTGGAGCAATATTAGAGAATGAGGAGGCGCAAAAGTATATTTCACTGGTCGATGGTTTAACTGAAGAACCTTTGATCAGTGAAGTTAAGATGGTTGATGGTCATCCTACGATCGACATTTCGGTAAAACGTCAGGACGGCTCAGCGAACTTCTTCACTCTGGATCTGTCAACGTTGAAGCCGGTGTTAGAATCTTACTCGTTAACCGGCAGTTATATGGAGTTAATTTCAGAAAACGGCATTACGATATATTCTGATAAAACGGGCGAAAATGTTATTCCACTGAAAAGAACGTTTGAGGTCGGTGGACAGACCTGGACACTCAATGGCTACATTGACCTGGATATTATTCAGGAAAACACAGATACGCTGAACTGGATGATTACACTGGCACTGTTAGTGTGCGCCGTTGTGATTATTGGCTTGAGTGTGACGATGTTACATTTTGCCTTTAAGCCTTTGTTGAAACTCAAAGAACTCGTGGCTGATCTGTCTCAGGGCAATGGCGATTTAACGCAGCGCCTTGCTGTTGCCTCACAAGATGAAATTGGTCAGATTTCTCATTCAATTAACCGTTTCATTGAGCAGTTACAGGGGATGTTTATTGAAGTTTCCAGCTCGTCGGAGAAAATTGACTCTGCGGTTAATCATTTGACTACTCAGTCACAATCGAACCTTCAGTTACTAAATGACCACACGGTTGAAACCGAACAGGTGATTACTGCGATTGATGAGATGAGCGCGACTGCTGGTTCAATAGCACAAAGTGCAGCCGATGCAGCGAAGCTGACGGAGCTAACAAATACATATGCGGACGACTCGAAACGCACCGTGAATGAAGCGGTAAGTAGTGTGACAGCACTTGAATCCGATGTGGCTGAAATGTCGCAAACCATCAGCGCAATGAATAACGATACCAAACAGATTGGAACGGTTTTACAGGTTATCGGTGACATCGCTGAACAGACGAATCTATTGGCATTGAATGCGGCGATTGAAGCAGCACGTGCTGGAGAGCAAGGACGTGGTTTTGCAGTGGTTGCGGACGAAGTACGCGCACTGGCTGCCCGTACACAACAAAGCACAGCACAAATTAACGATATGCTGTCTAAACTGAATAACACGTCTGAGAACGTTGTGAGTAAGATGGATTCGACACGTAAGAGCTGTGAAGCAACTTCAACCAGCACTCATCAAGTGATGGAATCGCTGAATACGGTAACCTCCTCAGTTGTTGAGATTAACGATCTCAATACGCTGATGGCGACATCTGCCGAGCAACAGAGCCATGTTACTGAAGAAGTTAGCCGTAATATGGCGGCGATTCAGGCACTGATCGGTCAGTTGAATGAAAGCGCGTCGCAAACCGATAATATCAGTAGAGAGTTGGGTGGTACTTCTGATGACTTATCCCAGGTGGTGAGTCAGTTTAAAGTGCGGTAGCAGAATAATGTAAACAGTATTCAGAGCACCTTTAGGTGCTCTTTTTTTGTTCTCTTTTTAATGCTTTGTTGGCGGCAGGTAAGAACCTTGTCAGGTTTCCAGTTGTGGTATTGAGGGTGTTGTTACCACAAGGTTAAATGGTTTCTGAAGCAACTTATAAGGAATCCGTATGAAACCGTATCAGATAATGACTCTGCTTTTAGCGCTTGGTCCTTTGACTATGACCAGAGCTTATGCTTCCAGCCCCCGGGTGGATATAGATTTAGACTGTATTTCGGTCATAAACAAAGATGTTGCTATAAGAACTGGTGAGTGTGACCGAAATGAAAAGATCGCTAAAGACCGGGGTTATCGTGAACATCCGGTACATGATAAACATCCAGGCAAAAAGAAAGGGCACTATAAGAAGGTTGGTAAGTCGAGGTACAAAGGTAAACAATAGAGTTACAAAAAAGGGATGCTAAAACAGCATCCCTTTGTACATTGTAACTTTACTATGACGGGTTATACGTCATAAGTTGTAGAAGCTGTGTCGCCACCTGTACCTGTCCAGTTGGTGTGGAAGAATTCACCACGAGCACGGTCTGTACGTTCATAAGTGTGAGCACCGAAGTAGTCACGTTGAGCTTGCAGCAGGTTCGCTGGAAGGCGAGCTGTTGTGTAACCGTCAAGGAAGGTTAATGCAGAAGTCATACATGGCATAGGAATACCCACTTCCATAGACTTGGCTGCAACTTTACGCCATGCCACTAAGCTACCTTGCAGGATACCCTTGAAGTAGTCGTCTGAACCTAGGAATGCAAGTTCTGGGTTCTTCTCGAATGCATCACGGATGTTGCCCAGGAATGCAGAGCGGATGATACAACCACCACGCCACATAAGCGCTACGTTACCGTAGTTTAGATCCCAGCCATTCTCGTTTGATGCTTCGCGCATTAGCATGAAGCCTTGAGCGTAAGAGATGATCTTAGATGCAAGCAATGCTTGACGTAGCGCATCAACCCACTCTTTCTTATCGCCTTCAACTGGAGTAATCGTTTTACCAAACAGTTTTTCAGCTTCAACACGTTGCTCTTTCAGTGCAGACAGACAACGAGAGAATACAGACTCAGAGATTAGCGTTAGCGGAATGCCAAGATCCAGCGCGTTGATACCTGTCCACTTACCCGTGCCTTTTTGGCCCGCAGTATCCAGGATTTTCTCAACCAGAGGTTCACCGTCTTCATCTTTGTAACCAAGGATGTCAGCAGTAATCTCGACCAGGTAGCTGTCTAACTCAGTTTTGTTCCAGTCAGCAAATACGGCTTGCATTTCATCGGCAGACATACCCAGACCATCTTTCATGAACTGGTAAGCTTCAGTGATTAGCTGCATGTCACCGTATTCGATACCATTGTGTACCATTTTAACGAAGTGACCAGCACCATCGTTCCCAACCCAGTCACAACATGGTTCGCCAGCGTCAGTTTTGGCAGAGATGCCCTGGAAGATTGGTTTTACCGCTTCCCAAGCTTCAGGAGCGCCACCAGGCATGATAGAAGGGCCAAAACGTGCACCTTCTTCACCACCAGAAACACCAGTGCCAATGAAGTGGATACCTTTTTCACGTAGTTCAGCAACGCGACGGTTAGTGTCTGGGTAGTTAGTGTTACCACCATCAATAATGATGTCGCCTTTGTCCAATAGAGGAACTAGTTGCTCAATAAATGCATCAACTACAGCGCCAGCACGAACCATCAGCATTACTTTACGTGGTGCTTCCAGTTTCTCTACCAGTTCTTCTAGAGAGTAAGCACCAATGATGTTAGTACCTTTAGCTGGGCCTTCTAGAAACTCGTCAACTTTGGACGCAGTACGGTTGTGAGCAACAACTTTAAAGCCGTGGTCGTTCATGTTTAGGATCAGGTTCTGACCCATAACTGCCAGGCCGATTACACCAATATCACCTTTCATTTCTTTCTCTCCTTCACGCAATCTTTGCTGCTGCGTCTAAATCTAAATACCACTCTGTTTCACCAGTCTTAGACTGAATTTTCGCTGCTGGATAAGGAAGCTCTGCAGCTGGAGTAGTGTGAATTTCATGTACGATCTCAGTTTTGCCAGCACCAAGAACGAGGTAGCTAATACGTTTTGCTGCTTCCAGTACTTTCGCTGTTTTTGAAACACGAAGTTGACCAGATTCAGGATGCGATGCAACCAAAGAAAGGTTTGGATCATCGTAATTAGTAACATTCGGAAATAGAGAAGCGGTGTGACCATCGGCGCCGACACCTAAAAGAATCCAATCGAAGACAGGTGTACCGTTTTCAGTTGGGATTACTTCGGCCATCTCTTGTGCAAAACGTTCAGCTTCTGTCTGTGGATCATCTTCGCCACGAATGCGATGAATGTTATCAGCTGGTAGGTTTACCTGGCTAAATAGCAGCGCATTGGCTTCACCGTAGTTGCTCTCAGCATCATCAGGTGCAACACAACGTTCATCACCCCACCAGAAGTGTAGGTTATCCCACTGGATAGATTCAGCGTAAGGTGCGCTGGCAAGAAGTTTAAAAAGCATCTTAGGTGTGCTGCCACCTGAAAGAGAAATGTGTACAGGTTTTCCTTGCTCGCTGTAGCTTTTCATTTCATTGGCCAATGATTCGACAACTTGTTCAGGTGTTTGGAAAATCTTATGATTGATCATAGTTCGCAGTAATCCGTGTCAGTTAGGTTTTTACAAGGGAAGCGCCATTCTCTGCTATCGTTGGTTAACAGATCATCAGACTCTTTAGGGCCCCATGTACCGCATGCATATCCATAGAGTGATTGTGGGTCTTGTTTGAAATCCAGAATGGGTTGTACGAACCTCCAGCAAGCTTCTACCGCGTCAGTGCGCGCAAATAGCGTCGCGTCCCCGTTTAGCGCATCGAGTAGTAAACGCTCGTACGCAGTCAACATCTTGGTTTCTTCCAATGATGTGTAATGGAAATTCATCGACACTTCTTTTGAGTTGAAGCCAGCTCCGGGTTCTTTCAGGCCAAAGCTCATCAGGATTCCTTCATCAGGCTGGATCCGGATAATGAGTTTATTTTCTGGAGCGTTCTTACCAAATACTGGATGTGGTGTGCGCTTGAAGTGTATGACGACTTCTGTCACACGTGTCGGTAGCCGTTTACCGCTACGGACATAAAATGGAATACCGTTCCAGCGCCAGTTATTGATAAACATTTTGAGCGCAACGTAGGTTTCTGTACGAGAGTCTTCTGCGACGCCTGGCTCGTCGCGATATCCTGGAAGGAACTTACCGCGGACTTCTGATTCAGTATACTGTCCTAGTACCAAATTGTTACGCAAATCATCTTCGGAAAGAGGTTGCAGGCTCTGTAGTACTTTATTCACTTCATTACGAATTGAGTCGGCGTTAATTTCGGCTGGTGGCTCCATACCGACCATTGCCAGCACTTGTAGCAAGTGATTTTGGAACATATCACGCACAGCGCCAGAGTTATCGTAATACCCCCCACGCTCTTCAACACCTAAAAACTCTGCGCCGGTAATTTCAACATAGTCGATGAAATTGCGGTTCCACAGGGGTTCGAACATGCCGTTGGCAAATCGGAATACCAGTAGGTTCTGAACGGTTTCTTTACCTAAGTAGTGATCGATCCGGTAAATTTGGTGCTCGTTGAAGTAGTTATGAATTTCAATATCCAGCTCTTGCGCTGACTTTAGGTCGTAGCCGAAAGGTTTTTCAATGATTAGACGCTTCCAGCCATCTTTTTCTTCATTTAGGCCGTGAGCGGCTAAACAAGAAGGGATAACGCCATAAAGGCTCGGTGGTGTTGCAAGGTAGAACAGAGTGTTACGTTGTTCAAAGCTGTAATCATCAGAAAGTACATCTAAACGTTCTTTTAACTTAACGTAATCTTCGACATCCGATGTATTGATTGCCTGATAGTGAATGTGTTCACAGAAAGCTTCAAGAATCTCTGGTTCTGTTTTCTCTAACTCTTGAAGTGAGCGTTTCAATTTTTCCCGGTAGGATTCATCACTATATTCAGTTCGACTTACGCCTAAGATTGCAAAGGATTCTGGCAGTTGGTTGCTGGCATATAGGTGATATAAAGCAGGAATCAACTTGCGGTAGGTTAAGTCGCCCGAAGCACCAAAAATCACGATGCTGCTATTTTCAGGTATTACCATCATCTTTCCCTTAGAAACGAGGTTTACCCTACAACTTATCGTCGTTTGGGTATATTTAGCATGCGCTTACCCTAGCAGCGCAATGCACAAATAAGTAATTGGTTTTTTCTATTGCTGTCATCAGAAAACCCCAAACGTCCTGATTCTCCGTCGTTGTTATATAACTTAGGGTATCGGGACTAAGCTTAGTTTAAAGAACAGCCTGTGAACCTTAAACCGATGCGAGGTTGGTATTGTCTACGACAATTTGACATACATCAACTATTGATAGCGCAATCGATTAACTTTTGTACAAAATGTGGTCGTGCCTTTATTTTATTGAGGTTGAAAAGTGCCAAATTTGTGATTGAGGCTCGACAAACTTTTACCTGCTCAGTGCAAATATTACATTTATCACACCATGTAGGATAGGGCGATTATTAACCCTTTTTTTCAGTTTTTTATTCTAAAACTGCTGTTTCATATACGATTTTACGCTTTTGATATGTTGTTGTTTGTCTATTAGGCTGTGCTGAAATGGCTCCAGGAACATATCCGCATATTTTTGATAAACTTCCTGTTCTAGGAAGAGTAAATACAGTTTGGGGTCAATATGCCCTGATGTGGCCATCTTAGTCATAATATTGATCGATTCTTCAATAGTTTTTGCCTGTTTGTAGGGCCTATCGTTTGATGTTAGTGCTTCAAATACATCGGCTATTGCCATAATTTTTGCCTGAACTGATAGCTCTTCGTCATGGAGCCCTCTTGGATAACCTTTACCATCCATACGTTCATGGTGACCACCGGCTATATCCGGGACATTTTTAAGGTGTTCCGGGTAGGGGAGGCGCTGAAGCATGGTGATTGTCTGCACGATATGATCGTTGATCATAAAGCGCTCTTCGTCATTCAAAGTTCCCGCCCGAACTGAGAGGTTATAAAGTTCACCCCGGTTATAACGATATTTTCCAGGTTTAAGAACGAACTCTTCCTCCCATGTGTCCTGAGGTTTGTTATTTGCTTCCCAGGGTATATGGTGAACTGCCTTATCTGCTAATACGTTCTCCATTATAGGAAGTGTGGGTTTCTCTGTAATACGTTGAGCCTCAAGCCAGGAGATACCGAGCTGGTCATCAATGGTTCGTTTCCACTGGATTTGTGCGATTGATTGAAGACGATTTACATCGTCGTCTGACATAAACTCGCCACCGATATTGCATTTGGCAATAAAGGCAAAGTCATCATCAAGCCGTTGTTGTTTATCCAGCATGGTTTGTTTGAGTATCTGCGCATCGCCACCTTCACTCATTTCTTTCCAGTATTCGAGCTCTGCCTGCAGTTTGAGGAGTTCAAAGCGCATTCTAACTTCGTGTATGCGGTCGTATATCGTTTCCAGTTTAGTCGCTTTGTCTACGACATACTCGGGGGTCGTTACCTTGCCACAATCATGTAACCAGGCAGCCAGATTCAGTTCTTCCCACTCCTGTTTGTCCAAATTGAAATCGCGGTAGTAATGTTTGTCCTTCTCTGCTACTTGGGCAAGAATTTGCGTTAGTACGGGGACTCTTTGACAGTGACCACCAGTGTATGGTGATTTGGTATCGATAGCTGATGCGATAAGTGTAACAAAAGCGTTTAACATATCCTTTTGCTGTTGGATCTTATCGATATTATCTTTGGCTATTTCGGCGAAACTGAGCAGCTCACGTAAGAAGGCGTGCTTGTCGAGTTGTGCTTTGGTAATACTACGTTCATAGCCCAGATTGAGTACGCCAACCAATTGTTTTTGTCTGTTGAGCAGTGGAAACAGATAAATATCGGAGTTAAACAGGCTATCTTGATGCTTGCGAAGGAGATTGTCTTCTCGCTTCAAATGTACGGTTTCTCCTTTGTTCAGCTCGGCTAGCAACCAAGGGGTTCCGCTTACTAAATGATTGAGATCGATTTTGAACGGAATAATGGCGTGGTCAGCGACATTAGTGAATCCATCTTTGTCAGGGTTATAAGTGTATAGCTGGATCGTTTCTGCTCTGGTCACCAGGTAGCTTTGGTGTGCAACTGTCTTAGCTAAGACACTAAATTCCTGGTTCGACGCAGTGTCGCGCAATAGTCGGAGTAGGTCATGCAGGGTGTGCTCCATCAGCTCTATGGATTTAGTTAAATTGGAAACCTCTTTGATCATACTTTTGGGATAACGAGTCTTTTTAAAATCGAAGCGTGCAATGTTATCCGTGAGTTCCATAAGGTTGACCAGAGGCTTGGCAAGTCTGTTAGATATGATCCACACTGCCACGAAGCATATCAGCATCATAAACGCGGCTGCCTGAAATTGCTTCGTCCTCATGGAAAGTAAGTTTGATATGAGATCGTTTTGTGGCGTCGCATCAGCCAGCAGCAGGTGTATTTCAGGTGTTAATGCAACTGGTGTAAGTGTGACAGACCATGCTTGGCCATCTTGTTCGATGGATTGATAGAGCGTAGAGCTACTGATGCGGTTAGCAACACTAGAGAAGATGCTGGATTGCAATTTTTGCTGGGTGGTCTGTTCGTCATCGTTAACATTTAGCGCTGTTCCATGTTCTGCCAGTATTTTGAATTGATGATCAAATAATGCCAGCTTAGCGTTTTGCGAGTAACCTATATTAGCCAGTTCTGCTGAAAGTGAATCTAAAGTGAAATCGGCCCCGACAACCTTTAGTCCATCGGCGGAGCGCCTTGAAAGTGTGATGCCAGGTGTTTGAAACAGATAAAAGGTATACGGATCCGTCATACGGATAACATCGTCATGTTGCGCTGATTTATACCATGGACGGGTTCTGGGATCATACTTGTTATTAGCGTGGGTGATGTGACCGACTTGAGTTAAATCATTGTCGAAAAATATGTACTCATTAGTACCATCTACTTTTGTGTAATTAATGAATAAAGTCGCTTCTTCAGGGGCTTCAACCCGCTGTCGGGATTTTCTGTCAAAAAGAGGGCGGACGATGCTAAATTGGCCTTCTTCGTCTGCAAAGTATAATGCGACTAAACTACGTTGACGTTCGAACAGTAAACGCATTGCTGAAAGCCAGCGTGCTTTTTCCGATGGCGGTTCATCGGCGTCAATAAAGCTACTATAGGCCATGAAATCAAGCGTTGATATGACTGGAGAGATATTTTTCTGAAACGTCGATTCGAGCTTTTTACTGTTTTCCTGACTTAGATTTTGAGCGCTACCGGATAATAACTCCTGAGCGTGTTGGGTGCTAATACCGATGAGAACGAGACCAACGATGACAGTGAGAATTAAAAACAGTGTCCCTATGTGTATACTTAGCGAGTAATGACGACGCTTCATAAATAATTCCATTATCTGGGGTCTCTAGACCTTTTGTTTTAACCTAACGTTAGCCAGTGGCGATAATCCATGTACTGCAGTCGTAAAGGTTTATACAGCGTCATTGCTCGTGTTAATTCATACTGGTAGAGCAGGATAAAAACCATAATTCAACAGACACAATTTACTGATTAAGTATTGTCCAATTTTAATCGGTTGCAAATAAATATTTTCTTAGTACGTTGAAAATTCGGAAAAATTAGCTTTTTGGCTCTAAACGGGTATCAGTTCGGTTAGTGGCTGACATTGGGTTCATTGGCAATGAAAACCGCGACTGTTACACTAACGCCTGTTGCTCTTTTATACCGTGACTAAAACGCTTTTGACTTGAATAAAAGTTAGTCTCAAAAGGTCATTAGGCCCTAATTATTCTCTTATCGATAGGTCTGTAAAAAATGAAACTCGTTGTAGATACACACACGCATACATACGCCAGTGGTCACGCGTATAGTACTCTGATTGAGAATGCCAAATTAGCCAAAGAAAATGGTTTAGTTATGTTCTGTATGACTGACCACGCTGAAACTATGCCAGGTGCTCCTCATTACTGGTTTTTTGCCAATCAACGAGTGATTCCGAGATTTCTTGAGGGTGTGGCTGTTATCCGTGGGATTGAATCTAATATTCTCAATGTTGATGGTGAAGTGGATATTCACCCGGCACTGGATGAAAAGCTCGATTGGGTTATTGCTAGTTTTCACGAAGCGGTGTTTAGGCCATCGAGCAAAGAAGATCATACACAGGCGCTACTCAATGTTATCAAGGGGGGCCGAATCGATGCGTTAGGTCATTTAGGAAACCCGAATTATGATTTTGACTTTGAAACGGTAATAGCGTGTGCCGCTGAGCATAATGTTGCGATTGAAATTAATAACAGTACGTTAAAAGGTCATAGTCGGGTAGGAAGCGTTGAACGTTGCTATCAAATCGCTGAAGTTGCAAAAGCGTACAATGCACGGATCACCACCGGAAGTGACGCGCATTTTTGTCAGGATGTCGGTATCTTGACCAAAGCCGAAGCGTTATTAGATAAAGTGGGTATCGACTCCGCTCAGGTTATTACCCATACTGCCAGCCAGTTTCTGGATTTTTTACAGCTTCGTGGCCGCCAGCCAATAGCAGAGTTTGCGAAGCTGAAATAGCAATAATGTATAAAACGATATTAACTAAGTTATTGAAGAAAAGAGATAGTAAATGAAAAGAATAATGACAATAAGTTTAGGACTCTTACTGTCCACTCAACTGTTTGCTGCTGACTTTGACTTAAAAGCAGCGATGAAACAGATGAAGCAATCTTTCAAACAAGCCGCCCAGGCCCAGACGATTGAAGAAATGCAAACGCCTGTGCAGAAGTTAAGTGATTTGGTTGAACAGGCTAAACAGGGTGAGTATGCTCCAGAAAAACAGCCAATTTACTTGGAAGGTTTTAATAAGCTCACTGTTGCTTTAGATAAGATTGATAGTGAACTGGAAGCCGGAGAACTTGAAGCCGCGAAGAACTCATTAAGAGAGATTGACCGTCTGCGTGAGGAGTATCATGATAAGCGAAACCCAAGCATCTGGGATAGCATTTTCGGATAACACCAATAGCAGCCGAATTGAATAGAAAAGTCGGGTTGACTATCAACCCGACTTTGTTGTTTTAGAGCATCACTAAACTTGCTGTGCCGAGGAAAGCGAAGAACCCGACCACATCAGTTACCGTCGTCAGTATCACTGAACCTGCAAGGGCGGGGTCGAGTTTAAATTTGTCTAGAATGATCGGTATCAGGACGCCAAACAGAGCCGCAGTAATAATATTCACCACGATTGCCAGTGATATAGTCGCCCCCAGAATCGGAGACTGAAACCAAAGTGCAGCCATTCCACCGATGATCACTGCCCACACTAAACCGTTAATTGAGCCAATACCGACCTCATTTTTTAATAATGCGAGACGGTTTCCGGTTGTGATTTGGTTGAGCGCCATGGCCCGAACCATAAGTGTCAGAGTCTGACTACCGGCAATTCCCCCCATAGACGCGACAATCGGCATTAATACCGCGAGTGCCACTACCTGAGAGATGACATCTTCGAATAAACTGATGGTAATGGAAGCCATGATAGCGGTAACCAGATTGATTCCCAGCCAAAGTCCGCGACGTTTTGAGCTTCGGATAACGGGAGCGAACAAGTCATCACCTTCATCCATACCGGTACCAGCCATTAATCGTGCTTCGTATATCTCGCGTTGGGTGCTAAGCGCAAATTGCCAGTCAATTATACCAACAAAGGTTCCGTCGTTATTAATGACCGGAATTGCTGGTAGCTCCGAGTGTTCCAGTGCTTCAACACCTTCAGAAAGAGTCTGGTGAGCGTTGATCTCGGCGACATCTTCTTTAATTAAACTCCGGATGCGTGTTGTGCTTTCCGCTAACAAAATGTCCGTGTAACTCACGACCCCAAAAAACTTCTTCTTTTTATTAATCAGATAGATGTGTTGAGGCGATTCATAATGATATTTGTCGAGCAATAGCTTGGCACGAGCGACAGTGATACTAAAAGGGAGCGTATATATTTTTCTATCTGCCCAGTGACCGATTTCATCGTCAGCAAATTCATTCGCCTGATCGTACAGTTCAAGTTCATCACGGCTAATTAAGCGTAATGCTTCAGAAACGATTTCATCAGGAAGTGAATCTTCCCATTCAATCAGGGACAAATTATCTAGTTTTGCCAGAGTCAGTTTTAACTCGGTTTCAGAAAGTGTACTAATGACAGAGATCCGCACATCTGCACGCATTTCTGTTAATACGTCAATGTGCATTTCTAATGGCAGGCTGCGCCACATTCTTACCCGCTGCTCGACAGGGAATGCTTCAAAAATGAGCGCCAAAGAGCCAGCATCCAGGCCATTTTCAATGAACTCACCCAGCAGTGTGATCTGTTGTTGGTCATCATCTGCTTTTGCTAACAACTCAATTTGTTGTGCTAAGTCCTGATATTCACTCAATGTATAACTCCGAACAATAAGGGTGATTTGTTGCTTTTATTTACGTGTATGTTTCAAAGTGAGGCCGATAGATAACAGAAGATTATAGAAATAATAGCGTATCTACCCGCTCAATTACTTATTGTATAAATATACGGTAAATTTTGCGGGTAGTTTAGCTTTAAATTCTTGCAGTTATAAAAAAATATAGGTGGTGAGAACCAAAAAGGAAGGAATATAACTGCTGGGGTTATCGGTGAGGAAAGCTATGGAAAATCGATGGATTCAGAATCAATTGCGAGCAGCAGTGACTCAGGTGAAATTTCTGGTGCATTCATCATCTGAGACAAACGCTGTAATGATGAAAGCAATAATGTTTGCTCCCACTCGTCCAACGCTTGAAATTGCTCGATAAAATCTTCTTGTAACAGCTGCGGCGCCTGCTGAAGAATGGCCTCTCCTTCAGGTGTTATGTGAGCATGTACCTTTCGTTTATCTAGGGTGTCGCGTTTTCGCTTAACAAAACCACGCTTTTCCAGACGATCAAGAATACTGGTAGCTGTCGCTTGACTCATGTTACTACTCATCGATAACTGACGTATGGTTAACGTCGGAGATGATTGAATCGCACGCATGAGTAATAGTTGTGGGCTGGTTAAGCCATAGTTCTTGTTGAGCTGTTTTGAGTGTAGATCTATGGCACGGATAATCTGCCGAATAGATACTAACACTTCATCATGGATATCCAAGTGTTCCTCCATTAAAGCCAGATACTCAAACCAAACTCGTCGATAACCGATTTGTTGTTTGAGTGAATATTTAACCTAAATTTATTGTGATTGTTATTGAGTTTTCCTCTGCACCTGAACAAACAGCTCGGCTCTGTGACTGGCTGATTTAACCAAGTTTGAGGTAATGCGTTGAACTTACTGAGATGTTTATAAGTGATGAAATAGCTCACTAGCCAATGCTTTCTATTTAGGTCGAATAAAGAGGCTGTCGAAACAGCCTCGAATTAGCAAATAGATTACATTGCCGCTTTTTTAGCAGTTTCAATCCAAGAATTGAACAGTTCCTGGTTAGCTTTAATCCAACCATTTGCGTGAGCTTCGATGTCTTTAGCTGAGTTGTGACCTTGGCTCATCATCATGTTTTCTGCACTAACAGCGTTAATGTCAAGCTTCATGATCTCAAACAGTTTCGCTGCAGCTGGGTTTTGCTCAGCAAACTTTTTGTTCGCTACGATCTTCATTGAGTTCATTTGGAAACCGTAGTTTTTGCCATTTGGTAACGTTGTATCTACGTCGCTACGATCGCCTGGTAGTGATGAGTAAGGTACTTCCAACCATACTACGTCTTTACCCGGAACTAATACACCACTTACCCAGTATGGAGTCCAAGTGTAGTAGAAGATTGAATCGCCTTTTTTATAGCGCGAAATAGTATCAGCAATGATTGCAGCATAGTTACCTTGGTTGTGAGTGACGGTGTCACGAAGTCCGTAACTGTCAAGTTGGTGCTCAATAACACTTTCACAACCCCAGCCTGGGTTACAGCCAGTTAAGTCTGCTTTACCATCGTCGTTGGCATCGAACAATTTGGCGATTTTTGGATCTTTAAGTTGTTCGATGTTGGTGATGTTGTACTGCTCGGCAGTTTTCTTATCGATCAGGTAACCTTGAGCCGCACCAGAGATGTATTCACCTTTACGGTAGAACTTATCGTCACCGCCTGAGGCTTCGTATTTACCTTCGTGAAGAGGTGCCCAGTTAACAGCAAGATACGTAGCATCACCTTCAGCAATTGATGTGTAACCAACGTTGTAGTCTACTTCTTTTGTTGGTTTAACTTCATAGCCAAGTGCTTCCATTGCTTTATTGACAATCAATGTTTGGAAGGTTTCTTCTGCAACCGTCGATTGCACTGGTTGAACGGTAACGCCTTCACCTGGTAACGATGCAGCAAATGCAGATGCGCTCATTACTGAGCTCATAACCATACTGCTGGTTAACATTGTCTTCCATGTCAATTTCATTTCTGTTCTCCTAGTGTTTTATTTCCGTTAGTGTGAGTGAACTTTTGTTTAATTCGGTACAAGACAGACACAGGGCCTTTTTCGTACCAGTGAGATTTCGTATCGCGACTTTCGTTACCGATAGCCTGTGTAATGCGGTCAAGCAAAATCGCCAGAATAACGATACCTAAACCACCAACTGCTGCCAGACCCATATCGAGACGACCGATACCACGTAGAACCATCTGACCTAAACCGCCAACTGCAATCATTGAGGCGATAACCACCATCGATAGCGAAAGCATTAATGTCTGGTTTACACCTGCCATAATGGTTGGCATTGCCAGAGGAAGCTGAATGCGATACAGCATTTGTTTCGGGCTTGCCCCAAAGGCATGTCCGGCCTCAATCAGTTCCTCAGGAACTTGTTGAATACCTAAAATAGTCAGTCGGACAATCGGTGGTAGAGCAAATATAATCGTTACCACAACCCCCGGAACGTTACCGATACCGAATAACATGACGATAGGCACTAGATAAACGAATGCCGGGGTGGTTTGCATCGCATCCAGAATCGGCCTGACTAGTTTAGCTGCAGTGTCGCTCCGGGCCAGCCAGATCCCCATGGGTAGGCCTATCAATAAGCAGAAGAACACCGAAGTCATCACCAGCGCTAACGTTACCATTGCTTCATCCCAGGCTCCGATAAAGCCAATCACAAGCAAAGATAAAAACGAGGCGATACCGAGTCTAGGTCCGGCAAACTGCCATGCTAATAAAAACAGTATCAGTACCATGATAGGCGCTGGGGTATTAACCAGAGCACCTTCAAAAGAACTCAAGATAAAGTCGATAGGAACACGGACAGCCTGGAATACCGGACGGCCATGTGTTACTAACCAGTTCAACGCAGTTTCTACCCAATCGTCAAAAGGGATGATTGCGTCTTTAAATGGATGCAGCCAGTCAAATGCTTCTGGCTGAACTTGTGCTGCATTTAACCAGTCGTTACCAGCGACTGAGTCAGCGGGTGTAGCGCTGGCCCAAGGGTCACTGTTACTGGCTGCATCTGTGGCTGTTGCCCAAGGATCTGCTGCTTGGGTTGAACTTGCATCATTTTCCGTTGACATGATTATTCCCTGTCTAAAGTTTGTAGAAGTCGTGATTTAGTGATTACGCCAAAGTATTGTCCTTCGTTATCTACCACTGGCACTGCGTACGGAACATCTGCAACCTGACCAATTAGGTCTCCGACTGAGATATCCGGATTAATAGTGATAGTGTCTGACAGCAGGGCACTGCTTAGGGAACGCTTTTCACGTTTTGCTTCATTTAAACTGTTCAGTGATACGATGCCACTGTATTTGTTGCTGCGATCAACAACGATGCCGTATTCACGATCGTTGTCGAGAAGAAGTTGTAAGGCGGCTGCAGGGCCATCATTATCGTGCTTTTTAAACACAGCTGCCGGTTTTTTACGCGCAATATCTTTAGCACTGAATACACTTGCTACATTAACACCGCGGAAGAATGAACTGACATAATCATTCGCTGGTTGATGTAATATTTCATCAGGGGTGCCAACCTGAACCACGACACCATCCTGCATGATGGCGATTCGGTCACCAATGCGCATAGCTTCATCTAAATCGTGAGAAATGAATACGATGGTACGTTTATCATCGTTCTGTAAACGAATGAGTTCGTCCTGCATTTCAGTTCGAATTAATGGGTCGAGAGCAGAGAAGGCCTCATCCATCAGAAGAATATCCGGGTCATTAGTAAGAGCACGAGCCAGACCGACACGCTGTTTCATACCACCAGATAATTCATCAGGATAAGAATCACAGTAAGGGTCCAGGCCAACGCGTTCTAGTGCGCTCATCGCGTTCTTATGGCGTGTTGTTTCGTCAATGCCTGCTAGCTCTAAACCAAATGCTGTGTTTTCTAGTACCGTCATATGAGGCATTAACGCAAAGTTTTGGAACACCATGGAAATGTTTTGACGACGAACTAAACGCAGTTCTTCGTCGGATATGTGCGCAATATCCTTGTCTTTCAGCAATACGCTTCCACGCGTGGGTTCTATTAAGCGATTAAGTAAGCGAACTAACGTTGATTTGCCAGAACCAGATAAACCCATGATAACGAAAATCTCACCTTCGTTTACAGTAAGCGAAACATCCTTAACCCCTACAGTCAGGCCTGTTTGCTCAAAAATCTGGTCCTTGTTTAATCCTTTCTCTATCAGTGGAAAAGCCTCGTCCGGTGTTTCACCAAACACCTTGTAGAGGTTCTTCACTTCCAACATGGTAGACATGTGCTACATCCTTTGTTGTCGTTTCTGTACTCAAGTAAAAACTCAATAATGTATAGTACACTAAACATTAATTTAGTAGATATCAAGTACTAACGCTAGGGTTATATTGATTTATTAATATAACTATTTGATTTTTATTGTTTAATAATTTTAACGGAATTGTGTATTTCATTTGAGTTAAAATGTTTTGTCTAGTAACGAGTTCTTTAGGGAAATTGCGTCTCAACCCTGCATATTTAAAGCACTTTAGTGTATTCTTGGATTGGTTTTAGATTCAGCACCGAACAGAGTTTTTGAAGTAGAGTATGAGGAGTGGTTCGTGAAGAAATTTTGGGTATTAATTAGCCTGTTGGCTGCTTTTGGGGTTGCTCCTTCGGTACTGGCTGAGGATGAAAAGGCACCAGCCTATTCGGAAACACCACTGCTTGATAGACCATTGATGGAACGCTATATCCTAGATGAGTTGAAAGCTCTGCGTCAGGATCAGCAGGATTTAGAGAGACGTGTTACCGCTCAGATAACCGACCGTGAGTTATCTGTGGCGGATAAAGCCATGAACTATTCTAGTGTGACAGTGACGTACTTTTTCTACGTTATTGCTGGTGTTGCTTCTCTCGTCGCTCTTATTGGCTGGCAGTCGTTACGTGAAGTGAAACATAACACGCGTGAAATGGCAGATAAGCGTTTAAATAAAATCGCTCAGGAGTATGAAAAAAAATTCTTGTTGCTTGAGCGGGATTTGAAGCGCAAAACACGAATTATTACCGAGAACAACCGGGAAATTGAGATTATCAACGAAATTCATAACTTGTGGCTACGAGCTCAAAGCGTTCAAACTCCTGATCAACGTATTGAAGTGTACGACGAAATCCTCAAAATTCGACCAGGCGATTTGGAAGCGTTAACTTATAAAGCTGATGCTGCAATGGAGATCAACGAATATCACTGGGCGATGAGTTTAACCAACCGTGTTTTGGAACTGGATGAGAATAATGGACCTGCTTTGTATCAACGGGCTTGCGCTTATGCTCGCCTTGGTGCTGAAGAGCAAGCGTTAGAAGATCTTTACCGCTCTCTGGAGACAACGCCGTCGCTGCGTGAGCTCATCGCAGATGAAGACGACTTTGAGTCTCTGCATGGACATAAAAAATTCGACAATTTAATTAATCCCCAGCCTGCAGAGTAAATCTTAGTTATTTGATTAATGGGTGTATTCGATATTGGACGCTGAATACACCCATTTTTTATTACCTGTCGCATTTATTTAGTTGCATCAATAGTGTGCAGTATTTTTGTGTGGTTGCACTATATTGGTTCATCTGAGGATTCAGTTGTATTCATCGTGTCATGTCGTTGGCTTAAAGCGCCTAAAAATAAGTACTTATTCAGGCGTTGATGTTACGCCTTACCTGTCCGCTATCACTGGCGCATGTACACTACGGTTCACAACGATATCCTATTCATTGTTGAACAGCATAGATTGTGGTGAAAGCGCATTTTTTGGCTTTTCGTTAGTGTTAATACTCTAAAGTATAGGGATCTACCATCAATACTGCCAGTTGTGGTGCAAATTCCGCATTGCTCGATAAGTGAGTAATTATGTGGAAATAGCGACTATATAAGCGATCATTTGTGTATTTCTTGCTGATGATAAGTGCTGGTAACAGTGATAAGACTAATTAAATAATTTACTGATTTGATATCTTTAATACCCACCTATTTAAAATCTGAACCTTTCATACAGCAAATGCCATTTTTGGCGGCATTATTGCATTAGTACTTAAGGATATCGAGAGTACTTTAGAAAACCGAGAGTACATAAGGATATCGAACTGGTTGAATCGTCTATTGCACATGATTCGATAATTATTTTCTGCGGATGTTCAATTGAACTTCAATCACGAATGATTTTTGATTCGGGGGTTTGGCTCATCAGGTTAGGCAAAATTGAATATATATTATACATTTTTGGTTTAAAATTCGGATAGTTATTGAAATGTTATTAGATTGTGTTGCATTATTTGTCAGTTTTGATGTTGGCAGCATGCTGCATGACATCTGATACAACATCGTATTTGTCATTGGACGAACAAAAAAATAACAATACTTTTTTAAGGGATATTATGAAGAAGTTAATTAAATCTACCGCTACAGGACTTGTTGTCGCATGCTCTTTATTTAGCGCTAACCAGGCTATGGCGGACTCTGCCCTGGAAGCTGTTCTCAATTCAGGTGAATTGAAAGTTTGTTTTGATGCTGGCTATATGCCTTTCGAAATGAAAACCAAAGATGGCCGTTTCATTGGTTTTGATATTGATTTAGGTAAACATATGGCACGCTCAATGGGGGTTAAGTTTACCCCTGTAAATACTGCTTGGGACGGTATTATTCCAGCGCTGCAAACCAACAAATGTGACATCATCATGGGTGGTATGACAATCACTCCGGAGCGCAACTTAAAAGTCAACTTCGCAGACCCGTATATTGTTATTGGTCAGTCAATCGTGATCTCTCCTGAACTGGAAGGTAAGTTGAGTAGTTATGCGGATCTGAATGATCCTAAGTACACAATTTCGACCAAACTGGGTACGACCGGGGTCGAAGCTGCGAAGAAGTATCTCTACAACGCAAAAGTTGACCTTTATGACACTGAGGTAGACGCAGTGCTACAGGTGGTTAACGGTAAAGCGGACGCATTTGTTTACGATTTCCCATACAACTCTATCTATGCAGCTCAGAATAAAGGCAAAGTGGCTCATTTAGCAGAACCTTTTACTTACGAGCCTTTAGGATGGGCGATTCGTCAGGACGATCCTAACTTCCTTAACTTTTTAAATAACTACCTGCGTCAGATTAAAGGTGATGGTACTTATGATCGTATGTATGACAAATGGTTTAAATCTGACAGCTGGTTGAAAGATATTCAGTAATAAACAAGCCTGATAACAATAAGTTATCAAGGTATGTTTTAGTCTGTTATTGGCCGGGTAACAAAGCTTACCCGGTTTATTAAAAAGAAAAAGAGAAACTGAGTGATGCAGTCAAAATCCTCAAAATGGATTGGACATGGAATTTATGTCCTTATCATGGCCATGCTGATTGGCGCGGTCTACTTTTCCGGGAAAAGTATCAATTATAACTGGCATTGGGATCGTTTATGGCCCTATGTGGTTAACACCGAAATGCAACAGATCAGAGCAAACGGTGACGGCACCGCAGTGGTCAAAGCAGGCCAATTAGTTATCGAATTTGATGATCAGAGCCAGTCTCAGGTCATTGATACCTATACAACTTTGTTAGTTGGCAATGGCGATTTAATATTTCATGGTGATACGGTTGCACATCTGAACGCCTGGCAATTTGGCCCCATTGCTCATGGGCTGTGGATGACGGTTAAAATATCGTTTATTTCATTAATATTTGCTGTGCTGTTGGGGCTTATATTTGGCTTGATGCGGGTTGCTAAAAATCAAACTGCGCGAGATCTATCTCTCACCTATGTTGAGCTTATTCGCGGTACTCCGCTACTGGTACAAATCTTTATTGTTTATTTCTTTATCGGCACCGTTTTAGATTTTGACCGGTTTACTGCTGGTGTTGTGGCGCTTTCGGTGTTTACCGGGGCTTACGTGGCAGAAATAGTGCGAGCGGGGATTCAGGCGATACCAGCAGGGCAAATGGAAGCGGCTCGCTCATTGGGTATGACTTATCCGAAAGCGATGCGCTATATTGTTTTGCCTCAGGCACTTAAACGTACTTTACCGCCTCTGGCTGGTCAGTTTATTAATCTCATTAAAGATTCTTCACTGGTATCTGTTATTTCAATCACCGACTTAACAAAGGCTGGGCGTGAAGTAGTGAGCGGCAGTTTCGCACCATTTGAAGTTTGGTTCACGGTAGCAGCATTATACTTACTGGTAACCGGGACTCTATCTTGGGCAATTCAACGTTTAGAGAAGAGGTTATCTGCCAGTGACTAGTGAATATAATGGCGAAGATATGGTTTACGCCAATAACGTAGATAAATACTACCCAAACGGTTGTCATGCATTAAAAGCAGTATCAACAACCGTGAAGCGTGGTGAAGTGGTTGTTATAATTGGACCTTCCGGCTCAGGTAAATCCACTTTCTTACGTACCTTAAATCAGCTTGAAGAAATCAGTTCTGGAACCATTGTTGTTGATGGGTTTGATATGTATGCAAAATCGACCGATATCAACGTGTTACGTCAGAATGTTGGCATGGTTTTCCAGAGCTTCAATTTGTTCCCTCATATGACAGCATTGGAAAACATTCAGATTGCGCCGCTTAAAGTGGCTAATCGTCCAAAACATGAAGTGGAAGGAGAAGCGAAACAATTGATTAAGCGTGTTGGTTTAGAAGATCGTATGAACAACTACCCAACACACTTGTCTGGCGGTCAGCAACAGCGAGTTGCCATTGCTCGAGCTTTAGCGATGAAGCCTGATTTAATGCTGTTTGATGAACCCACGTCAGCACTTGATCCTGAAATGGTTGGGGAAGTTTTAGACGTGATTAAATCACTGGCAAAAGAGGGGATGACTATGGTGATCGTAACTCATGAAATGGGTTTTGCCCGTGAAGTCGCAGATCGTGTTTTGTTTATGGAAGAAGGAAAGTTGTTAGTCGATGATGACCCGAAAGCAGTGTTCGATAATCCGGCGCATCCGCGTTTGCAGCAGTTTCTGGCCAAAGTGTTGTAGAGTCTGATTTTGGATAATAAAAACCGAAGCATAAAAAACGCTTCGGTTTTTTAATGATTAAAACCTTATGTAGATTGGTATTACAGCGTCCACAATATCAGAGCTAGTATCTGTGGGGACAGTATTCTCAAACACATCACCAGCGGATAAACCGTGGCGTAGGCAAGGGCAGAAGCACCGCTTGTTTCATGCAGGGCATTAGCAAATGCAAGTGCTGGTGGATCCGTCATCGATCCCGCTAACATCCCACATATCGTCAGGTAGTTAATATGGCCCAAAATACGCGCCAGAATACCAACAGTAATTAGCGGAATTGCCGTAATCGCAACCCCATAACCCATCCAGCTTAGTCCATCGCCCTGCACCAGAGTCTCAACAAAATTGCCGCCTGATTTAAGCCCGACTACTGCGAGAAAAAGTACGATTCCAATTTCTCGTAAAGCCAGGTTCGCACTGGGAGGCATAAACCAGTACATTTTGCCGATGCTACCGATACGCGCCAAAATTAAAGCAACGATCAGTGGTCCGCCAGCTAACCCTAGTTTAATTGCTGCGGGAAAACCGGGCAGATAAAAGGGTATCGAACCAAGCAGAACACCTAAACCAATACCGACAAAGACAGGTAACATCTGGACTTGTTGCAGCTTTTGGTGAGCATTACCGACCATACCACTGACAGCTTCTATGGCTTCATGGCGGCCGACTAAGTTCAAAATATCGCCGAATTGAAGCGTTGAGTTGCTGGTCGGAATTAGCTCTACGCCGGCCCTGTTTAAGCGGGATACAACAACATCGTACTTTTCTTTTAGATCCAGATCTCTGATTTTCTTGCCCAGAACGACTTCATTGGTTACGACCAGACGCTGTACTCGCAGCTCCGTTCCACGAGTTGACAGCGATGCATCAACTTCTTCACCGATAACCAAACGTGCTTTTTCCAGTGCGTTTTTGTTACCCACAAGATGGAGAAGATCGTTGACCTCCACTCGTGAGTCGGGTTTGGGCACGTAAAGATCTTCACCTCTTTTTAGGCGAGAGCAGACGATATTGCCATCACTTAGTGCTGGGATATCTTTGAGCAGCAATCCATTCAGGTTGGGGTTTTTAATTGAGACATTGATGGTATGTAAGCTGGATTTCTTGTGACCATTGGTTACTTCAAATTCATCGGCTTCTTTATTTACATTCACACGAAAGATCATGCGTATCAACCACATAGTAAGCAGAATACCACAAATCCCGAATGGGTAAGCGATGGCGTAACCCATACCGGTTAAATCAAGTAGGTTTTGCTTTTCTCCAAGCTCAGTCAAAATTTGCTGTCCTGCGCCAAGAGAAGGTGTATTGGTGACTGCACCAGAGAAAACCCCTAATATGACTGGCAGCGGAACGTCAAAGAGATAGTAAAGCGCGACAGTAACCAAACAACCGAGTAACACAATTAGTGTGGCAAAGGCATTGAGCTTTAAGCCAGAACTACGTAAAGAAGCGAAAAAGCCGGGACCGACCTGAATACCGATAGTATATACAAATAAGATTAATCCAAACTCCTGGATAAAGTGTAAGGTGTGGTAGTTGAGTTCAATCCCCCAATCACTGGTGAAGTGTCCGACAAATATGCCGCCAAACAATACGCCACCAATACCCAAACCAACGCCATAAAGCCGCCAGTTGCCAATCCACAGTCCTAACACCGCTACCAGAGCAAGAATACTGATAGAGAGTGCAATATCACTCATTGTAAACCTCCTGATCAATTATAAAACGGTTGACGGGCAAACGTTATTGAACAGCAGGCAGGGGTAGGCGTAAGAACTTAAACGTGGTTATGTCTACGGCTGGAGGGTTCAATCTGGTTTTGAACGAATACATTCAAAACGCGTCAATCAACATCACTTTATTGCCCAAACTCATACGTTATTAATACTGCATGCGGTTTTGAATGTTAATCCTAGATATACAAAAGTGTGCTGTTTAACAGGTTTTATATTGGTGAGGTAAATGTATGTTAATTAAGGGTAAAAAAAGTTACAAGAAGTAAAAAAGCCATATCAATTGAGATATGGCTTTCGCAAAATGCGTAAGTTAAGAAAAGTCAGTAAAATTTAGTGCTCAGATTAGAACGAATATTTAGCGACAAATTTCACTGCGCTACCGTCTTCATTCGTACCATCTTTATCGATTTCGCCCGTTTGAACGACAAAGTCTGTTTTGAACTCTGTAGTTACATCGTAACCCAGGCCCAAGTAAGCTGTTTGTGCATCAAATGAAGTACCTAGGTAATCTCCTTCTGCATACTGAACAGAACCATAGATGCGGATTGCGTCGATTGTATAAGTTGCTGCAAATGCGTAGGTGTCACCTTCGTTAGGAGACTCTAATTCTAACTCAACGCTATCGTTTGCTGTCAATTTAGCAGCATTTTCAAACTTGATATAAGTCGCGCCCAGTTTTAAATCGCCAAACTCGACATCTGCGGCTAGACCTACGGAGTTTGCTTCATCACCATCTGAACCAAATGCAAATGCAGCCGAGAAGTTGTCTGCTTTATAATTAGCAGAAAGTGCGTAGTTAGATTCGTTGCTAGAGTCACTGTCCGTTTCGTAGTTTGCTGATAGCTCGAGTTTTTCGGCAATCGTTTTCTTGTAACGGATACCTTGGCCATTTACGCCTCCCTGTCCTACAAAAGCAAGATTGGCACCTTCACCTGATTTTGCTTTTTCTAGTACACCAAAAGAGTTACCTGTATCACCCAGAGAGAGGTTACCAAAAGTAACGTGGTCAAACTCTAGCTTAATATCACCAAATGACGCTTTTTTGTCTTTCACGCTGGTATCTTCTGTGTTGAGCGCAAATGAACCGATAACTTTTGCATCTTCATTAAGGAAGTGTGTGCCTTTAATTTTAAGGTGTGCATCGGTAAATACGTGTTCGTCTTTTTCTGCAGAATCAGCATCTACATATAGACCAACGGCTTTCGCCCAACCTGAAAGTTCAACCGTGTTTGTGTCAGTAGCGTAGATTTCTCCAGCTGTCACTGAACCTGCGGCCAGAAGAGATACCACTGCTGCTAATGGTTTGATGTTCATATTGTACTCCATTTTTATATTAATTACTTAGATACGTAATTGTGAATTTGTTTATAAAGTAAATTCATTGGCAAGGATGAAATATATTTATTAATCAAATTGACTTGGGGAATGTTATACAAACG
>Ga0075011_10000028_pt1 | contig 76145 bp, 63 predicted proteins | sample TARM_MetaG_T_14_FD_72354 | JGI IMG/M metagenome (GOLD analysis project Ga0075011, IMG submission 72354) | Freshwater microbial communities from Pennsylvania, USA, analyzing microbe dynamics in response to fracking - TARM_MetaG_T_14 | ecosystem: Environmental > Aquatic > Freshwater > River...
GTTGCAAAGTGTGCGAGAAATTCCGGGGTTTTTAGCCTTTACCGCTGTCTTGTGTTGATGTTTATCCGTGAGCAGCGTTTCATGTTAATCGCGTTAGCAATGCTGACTTTGGGAACCGCAATTACCGGGCTTTTCCCTTCACTGATTGGCTTGTTGCTGACAACCTTGTTGATGTCGTCCGGCTTCCACTATTTTGAGACGTTGAAACAATCGCTTTCATTGCAGTGGCTAAGCAAGGATGAAGCGCCGGAAATGCTCGGTAAGATGATTTCAATTGGGGCGTTAGCTTCCCTTATCACGTATAGCGCCCTTTGGTTGATGCTTGAACAGTTTACAATGAGTTACCAATGGGTATACGGCATTACCGGTGGCGTCGCGTTGTTATTAGTACTTGTGGCTACTTTTGCTTTCCCGGAGTTTAAATCTCACACTCCTCAGACTAAGAAGCTGATACTGCGTAAGCGTTACTGGTTATATTATGCGCTAACGTTTATGAGTGGTGCCCGCCGCCAGATATTCACCGTTTTTGCCGGATTTTTAATGGTGGAGAAGTTTGGTTATACGGCAGCAGAAATTACCTTACTGTTCCTAATCAACTATGCCTTTAACTTCTTATTTGCTAAACGTATTGGCCGCTTTATCGGCGTCGTCGGTGAGCGGAAAGCATTGATTTTAGAATATGTCGGCTTAATTGGTGTTTTCGTCGGTTATGCGCTGGTAACTGATGCTCACTGGGCTGCTGGTCTTTATGTCGTGGATCACCTGTTTTTCGCTCTGGCTTTAGCGGTTAAAACGTATTTCCAGAAAATTGCTGACCCTGCGGATATGGCATCAACAGCTGGAGTTGCGTTTACCATTAACCATATCGCAGCTGTTATTATACCGGTCAGTTTCGGGCTATTGTGGCTTATCTCACCGGCTGCTGTATTTTATATTGGTGCTGTAATGGCGGGTGTTTCGTTATTGTTGTCCATGAATATTCCTAAAAAGCCAGAAGAAGGCAACGAAGTCAGAGTGTTGCGTTGGGCGTAATTGTTCTATTCATTCAACGAGGAATGTTGGTACTGCTGGTAGTCAGGGAGCTGTTTTTTTAAAGCGGAAAAAGTATTGAACGCTGCGGATACAGAAAGAGTATTGGTCAGCCAGTCTGGCAGTAATCCGCCTGGATCCGCATAGGCAGTATAGTCAATGTGAGTGAGGCCATTGGTCAGTTTTTCTAATGTCCATCTGGCCTTAACATCTTTGATACGCACGTAACCAGGCTGTTGTGGGTAGTGTTGTGACGCGTCTGCAATGTCGAGCCGGAAAGCGTTATCTGCTAGCTGATACTTAGAGTAAGTCACCATGTCACGGTTTTTGGCGGGCCAGGGAGCCGCGAAGGTTGTGTAAACAATGTTTTCGGTGGGAGATATCTGTTTAAGTACGAGGCTTTCACTTACATTATCAACCCAGTTCGGGATGTTACTACTATCTTCCAGCAGAACTAAAAATGCCTGATAGCTCGTTGTGAGGAACATCTGGGCACGAATTTCTACTAATCCTCCCTGATGTTCACGAGTGTGAATTCTGATGCCGTCTTCACTTTTCGCTAATGTCCATTTGGGTTGCGTGACAGGTTCTTCAGCCCATGTAAGCGCGTGGACAAAAAGTAGAGTCATTGCAAATCCGCGAGCGGCCATAGAATTCCTTATCTGAATGGTTTCCTTTTGAGTGCAGTACGCTGTTAAGAGTAGAGCGATAATGGTCGTTTATGCAAATAAAGTGATATCCCAATAATATAACAAATGGAAGCAATCCCTCTCACTCCTCCTTTGAAACGAGAGAGGCTTATCTTTTTAGCTTCCGGGCTTAAACGTCACATTAGGTTAAATGTCGAGAGTAAAAAGATACCGAGTGTGCAGGAAAATAATGAGAAAATGGTAGTTAAGCCGATAATGTTAGCTGCGAGTGTAGGGTTACCTCCCATCGCCCTTGCCATCACATAACTGGCTGCTGCGGTTGGCGCTGAGCTCATTAAAAACACCAGACCTAATTCCATACCTCTAAAGCCAAACAGTAAGGCTCCTAATGTTGTAAGAACCGGAGCCAACACTAATTTGAAGCCGGTTGCGTACCAGGCTGACAGATTGTCCTCTTTGAGCGCTTTCAGATCGAGTGATCCACCAGTACATAACAAAGCTAAAGGCAGGGTCATATTTGCCAGATAGCGCCCGGCATCAGTGACAACCTGCGGGATAGGGAGCGATGCGGAGTAGAATAAAATACCTAACAGAATAGCAATAATTAAAGGGTTTCTGGTTAAAGTCCGAAAAATGATTTTTGAGGTAGATGTGCCTTTGTGGTCATTTTTAATGGTTAAAGCAAATACTGCCTGAATATTGTACAGAAGCGTCATGCTGGCGACATAAATTGCTGCTAACGCAACGCCTGTGTTGCCATAAGCATTGGCGACGTAAGCGATAGCAATAATAGCGGTATTAGCACGAAAAGCGCCCTGAATGATAACGCCACGATCGCGTGGCTTACTGAATGTTTTTCTGGTAACGAATGTTGTCAGCAGGAAAAACAAAAAGTTAGCAACGACACCATAAGCGATCAACTTGGTGCTGGATGAAAAGTCATGATTTGAGCTCACTATACTCAAAAACAACATCGTTGGCAGAGTGACTTCAAAAACAATTTTAGATGCGACATCAATGAAGTTTTCATTGATCAGGTTAATACGTTTAAGAAAAACGCCAAGCATCAGCATTAAGCAAATCGGACCGGTAATCGAGGCTGAGAACATCAGCTGTTGAACTAGATTTTCCACGTTCATCCTTTGAACTATCAGTATCTTGGACGGTAAGTGTTCGATTCTAGCATTTTACATTTATACAAACCTCGGGTTTCTTGGCTCTGGTGCGATTTTCTGTAAGCCTGACTGATAAAAAATCCCTCGTCACCTTATGTGAGAGGGATCTGTCAGTTAATTTTATGAACAGCAGCTGGCTGGTTTTGATTTAGGAGAAAACCTTTTCCATAAGTCATTGATAACAATTATAGCCAGAAATATTCCGCTTACCCAAGCCAGACTGTTGGGAAGGAGATCGTTACTCGCAGCCAGTTGAGCATCGATATTGATAGATAAGTTGTCCACCAGGAAGTTTGTTAAGTAGCCGAACAAGATGGCAACCCCAATCACCCCTGTTAAATAGCTGGTTAACGCTCGAGTACCAAGTTCTTTGTGGACAATACCCAGTGTTGCCATATTAGTCGCAGGGCCAGCCAATAGAAATACCAGTACCGCACCCGGTGAAACGCCGGCAAGCATTAAACCAGCTGCGATTGGGGTTGAAGCGGAAGCACAGATATACATTGGCACGCCGATCAATGCCATTAACAACATTGCCCAGGGGCCTCTACTGATTTCAACCAGTGCTTCGGAGGGAATGAATGTAACCACTAAGGCGGAAATAATAATCCCGGCAATTAACCATAGGGAAAGGTCGGCGATAAGATCAGTGAATGCATAGCGTTGGCCTTCCCAGAGTTTTTTCAACCAGCTTTTCGGCTGGTGAGGTTTGTGCTCATCAGCCGGTTTGTTACTACTGCAACAATGACTTGAACAACCTGATGATGTTTGCTTGGAAGCTGCCACTGGCGTGTGATTGTCGTTGTCACTCACCAATACTAAAAATGCGGCTGTAATCGCAGAAGCCGTTGCCGCGATTGGGCGGATGATTGCCATAAATGGGCCGAGTAATGCATAGGAAATGGCAATAGAATCGACACCTGTTTCCGGTGTCGAAATCAAAAATGCGGTAGTGGCGCTTTTTGATGCGCCGCCACGACGGAGACCGACGGCAGCGGGAATCACGCCACAAGAGCACAACGGGAGAGGCATGCCCAGAATAGCCGCTTTAATGCTTGGCCATATTCCTCTGCCAGCAAGGTGCACCGCAAGTCTATCGTTGCTGAGTGTGGCTTTCAAAATACCGGCCACTATCAAGCCGATAATCAACCAGAATGACGCATCGAGCCAGAGATCCAATAATGTATCAAAGAAAAGTGCCATAGTTTCCATATTAGCCCTCGCTGGGTTGCGTTTGAGATAACGCGGTGAGAATGGTGCAGTGCTCAGCAGAGTGCAAGCCGCCACAACACCGTTGATTAATCATGGTGAGCGCCTTTTGCATATGCTGAAGCTGAGCAATGCGCTGTTCAATGTCGATTAGCTTTGCCTGCGTGATATCTTTGACTTCCTGGCAGGTGTGTTGCTCGGGCTCTATCTGAATGGACAGCAGTTCATTAATATCACTAAGAGCCAGGCCAACATCTTTCGCATGCAGGATGAATTTCAGCCTATCAATGCAATTCTGGTCATAAAGCCGGTAGCCATTGCTTGCTCTTTCGGGCTCTATTAACCCCTGCTTTTCATAAAAACGTATCGCTTCTGTGGTTAAATCCAGCTGTTTAGCGAGTTGACCGCGAGTTATAGACATCATACATAACCTTTTGTACTGACTTATGTTGAAGTATAAACATTGTATTTGAGTACAGAGTCAAGAAATTATTTGTGTTTAAGCAGAAATAACGGATTCAATACGACGAATAGGTTGAAAAATAGAACGACCGTACTAAAATTAAACGGATTTTCATTAGGCTATGAGAGTTATGAGTAAAGGAAAAATTACCCGCGAAAACATCCTGCTTAAAGCATTTGAACTGGCGAGTGAAAACGGTCTGGAAAGTCTCACTATTGGTGAACTGGCCAAGCAGTGCAGTATGTCTAAAAGTGGTCTGTTTGCTCATTTTAATTCAAAAGAAAACTTGCAGTTATCTGTGGTTGAGTTTGCTAATCAGGTTTTTATTGCACGAGTCATCGCTCCGGCACGAGAGTTAGGGGATGACGATATTGAAAATAAGCTGCGCTCTATTCTGGACAATTGGATGGGGTGGAATCACTCTTTTCAGGGCAGCTGTATGTTTCTTGATGCCTGGAAAGAATCAGCACGCACAGAGTGTGTGATTCAACAGCAATTGAAAAAAATTATTTCTTCATGGATTCGATATTTACAGATACAAATTGAAAAAGGTGTTGCGAGTGGACAGTTTCGTCCAGAGCTGGACGCGCAACAGGCCAGTTATGAACTATATGGTTTGTACCTGAGTGCACATCTGTTTTACTCCATATATGGACAAGAACAAAGTTATCAACGTTTTTGGCAGGGTGTCAGCGACTTAATCAGCCGTTGGAAGCAATGAGCATTGCTCTGACGGAGTATTATTTCCAGACATAAAAAATTTATTATTAAAAAGCACGACCGTTCGGTTTTAAGGAAAATTATGAGTGAGAAAATTTATTTTAGTACTTCGCAGCGTTTTAACTGGCGCCGAAGCCTGGTGAGTATGACGACTCGGCTGCATCACTCTATTGCTCCAAAACATGCTAAGAAAACGGCAAAAAAGTTGTTTTTAACGCCGTCACGCATGAAGGACAAAAACCAGCAACCCGGTGGGCTGGTGAAATCCCAGGTGTCTTCTCCTGAAGGTATGTTAACGACATATCGTCTGGGAAGTGGTCCGGTATGGATTTTAACCCACGGTTGGTCAGGGTCATCGAATCAGTTTTATCCATTGATGCAACATATTGCTGCGCAGGGGTTTACCGCACTGGCTTATGATCACCCGGCGCACGGGGAAAGTGAAGGAATATTGGGGCATATTCCGGCGTTTGTAAGAGGCCTTGAGTCGATTCTGGATAGTGAAGATGAAGTTGCAGGCTTAGTCGGTCACAGTATGGGCAATGCTACGGCATTAGAATGTCGTCATGCCAAAATCGTGGATAGCCCTATGCTATTGATAGCGCCGGTTCTTGATTATGTTGAAAATTTATTTAGTACCGTGGCGCGGTCCGGGTATTCAATGCGGTTATTTGAAGAAGTGGTTAATGAAGTGCAGGATGAGTACCGCTACCCGATTCAGTCCGTTGATCCTTACCAAAAACTCAAACTTCGTCAGGCTAGAACTATAATTGTTCATGACGAGGGAGATAAGTTTGCCAAGTTTTCAGTCTCAGAAAAAGCGGCTGCGGAAATGGAGCAAGTGACGCTTTATCGCACTCAAAACCAGGGGCATGGACGAATAATGACGAGTCAGGAAGTGATGAAATCATTTGATAGGCTATCCAGACCGGTATGAGTTTTAGATAAGTAACAGCTTGTGATCGAAATTTGAAACGTCTGTTTAATTTTCGAATTTGTAATATATGAAATTTTTATAGTTTTACTATGTTTATCAATAATTTGTTATGTTAATTATATTCGTGGTTACGTTAACAGATTGACAATTTATTATTACTTCCTTGTTTGATTTTATGCAATCATGAGCTTATCTGTACCAGCTCGCTATGTTTTGGGCGGTGCTGGTATCAGAAGGCTTTTATAAGGAAAATAATAATGAATAGAAATGATAGTGTCCCTTTACCCAATAACACCCGAGAATGGTTTCTTCACAGAAATAGCTTAATCGTCATTGCTGACATAGCGCTGTTTTGTGGTTTGTATTTTGCCCTACCGTTTGACCCCGATGTTGTTCTGGGCATCAGCATGCTGGCGTTTATCGCTATTCTGTGGCTGACAGAAGCTCTGCATGTCACGGTGACCGCTATATTGGTCCCGGTTATGGCAGTGCTGTTAGGCGTGTTCGATACTCAATCTGCACTCAACAATTTTTCCAACTCCATCATATTTTTATTTTTGGGCGGCTTTGCACTGGCTGCGGCTATGCATCGTCAGGGGTTGGATAAGGTCATTGCTGACAAGGTACTGGTGTTAGCACAGGGGCGAATGAATATTGCGATATTCATGCTGTTCGGTGTCTCCGCAGGATTATCAATGTGGATCAGTAATACCGCGACTACAGCAATGATGTTACCGCTGGTTCTGGGGGTATTGAGTAAAGTGGATGATGAACGAGGTCACAATACGTATGTATTCGTGTTACTCGGTATTGCCTATAGTGCGAGTATTGGCGGTATTGCAACGGTAGTTGGAAGTCCTCCAAATGCGATTGCTGCCGCCGAAGTCGGACTTACCTTTGTCGATTGGATGAAGTTTGGTTTGCCCACAACTTTAATTATGTTGCCTATTTGTCTGACGATCCTGTATTTCCTTCTCAAACCGGATTTAAGTGGTCACTTCGATACTCATTCTGAGCCGGTAGACTGGGATAAAGGAAAAGTGGTTACCTTAGGTATTTTTTCGTTAGTGGTTTTTTTATGGATTTTCAGTAAACCGGTCAATGCGATGTTAGGCGGGTTTAAAAGCTTTGATACCTTAATAGCGCTGTCGGCGATTATTATGGTGAGTTTCGCTCGCGTTGTTCATTGGAAGGATATTGAAAAAACCGCAGACTGGGGGGTGTTGCTTTTATTTGGAGGCGGCATATGCTTGAGTAATGTGTTGAAGCAAACCGGAACCAGCGTATTTTTAGCTAATGAACTGAGTCAGTTGATTTCGCATTTTGGTTTGTTCTTTATTGTTGCTGTGATTGCCTTGTTTGTGGTTTTTCTCACTGAGTTTGCCAGTAACACTGCCAGTGCTGCTTTGCTTGTGCCCGTGTTTGCCAGTGTCGCCGAAGTGTTTGGAGTTTCTCCAGTATTACTGTCAGTTTTGATTGCGGTATCGGCTTCATGCGCATTTATGCTGCCGGTTGCGACACCGCCGAATGCGATAGTATTTGGTACCGGACATATTCAACAAAGTGAGATGATGCGGGTTGGATTGGTGCTGAATATTGTTTGTATTGGAATATTGAGCTTTGTCGCCATGACGTTGTGGTGATCTGAATCCTGTCACAGCGTGAACAATGAACAAAAGCGTTGAATGTGTATTCAGCGCTTTTTTATATTCGAAAGTCAAGGTAACTGCCGGTAGGTATTAGAGTATATGTGCAAAGTTGGATACTGTTCACGAAACTATTTAGGGGGAGTTTTCATTCTCAGCAATATGATATTCGGTGAAATATATGCGTCACATTTTTAAAGTATTAACCTTTTATCCCTAAATATATAAAGGACAAATTAGTACGTTTGATTTATATTTTTTAGCCTTATACTTATGAGTTAGTTTAGTTGACAGAATGGAAATAACTGAGGAAGACGCGAAAGTGAATTTGCGTCAGGCGCTGCTTGGTATTGCTCAAGCGATCGATGCCGTGGAATTAGAAGCGCCGTATCATGGCTACAATGTTGCTTATATCGCTTATCGTTGTGCTGTGTTCATGGGATGGGATGAAGAGCAGGCACAGCTAGCATTTTCGATTGGTTTGCTGCATGACTGCGGTGGATCTCAATCTCACAATCTTTTGCCTCTTTTTTCTCAATGTCAAACTAGAAGCTTCGCACGTCATTGTGAGAAAGGATACAGCTTACTGACCGAATGTAAGCCGCTATCTTGCTTTGCAAATCCGGTACTTCATCATCATACGCCCTGGAGTGAACTGACTGAGCTGGATATATCAAATACGGATAAGCAATTAGCGGCGATTATTTTTCTGGCAAATCGTTTTGATCATCTGTGCAAAAAGAGCAAAACAGACGCGTTTGGCAACTTGCTGCCAGAGGAAAAGCGTAAAATATGTAACAAGTTACAAAGTCAGTCTGGCAGTGTGTTTGAGCCGAATATGGTTAAGTATTTGCTCAGGCTTACAGAAAAAGATGACTTCTGGTTTGCGATGGAACCCAAACATATTGAAGATATGTATTATTCTATGCAGCCTGTGCCTTTTTTTTCTGCTCGTATCGGTCTTGATGACACCATTTTGATTGCAGAATTTTTTGCCAAAATAGTTGATGCCAAAAGCTCTTTTACTTTTCAACACTCTCTTAAAGTGGCTCAACTTGCACGGTTTATTGCGAAAGATATGGGATATTCGCCAAAAGTGCAGAAAATGCTGTATCTGGCGGGGTTGGTGCATGATATTGGCAAAATACATACTCCGGATTCAATACTGCACAAACCAGATAAGCTTAATTTTGACGAATACAACTGTATTAAACGTCACGCAACGGATACTCGTTATATATTGAAAAATATATTTCGTTCCAACCGGGTACTGGAGTGGGCATCAAACCATCATGAACGTTTAGATGGTTCGGGGTATCCGCTTGGTAAAACTGCCGATCAACTCGACAAACCAAGCCGTATTATTGCCGTCTCTGATGTGTTTCAGGCTTTAACACAATATCGACCATACCGTTCCGGTGTATCTTTAGATCAAGCGTTAGAGACGGTTCGAATGCTGGTGGCAAATAATGAGTTGGATGAAGAAGCGTTTGAGTGTTTAGAAAGAAATGCGGACTATTGTTATACATTGTCTGCGGGGGATCAGCCAGAAGATATGGAATGTGCGGAAGTGCTAACTGTTGGTGAGAACTGATTCGAGTTCGCCAATCAGGGGAGTTCAGGTCTTATCGACCTGAACTCTGGGATATTACTCCGCGTTAACGAACTTTTTAAAGCGTTGTTTGGTTTTTTCATCAGCTTTGTTATACCAGAAATGCAGCATTTCTTCCGCTGAATCACTGCTAACATTTGCCGGTGTTGGCTGACCGGCAACTTTCACAGCTGCAATATCGCCTGTTCGATTGTATTCCAGTGTTTCTTGCTGGTAATCTCTTCCCAACTGCATACCTTTTTTAATTAACCGGTCTTGTTGAATAGTTATTGTCTGCTGGTTTGAGTCTAGTAAAGACCAGTCTAATTTATCTATGTTTTTTCGTGCTTCTGACGCATTACGATATTTAGGGAGTGAGAAGGTTAGTTGTTCATTCTCTGCGGTGAATTTGGCGATAACCACATCGCTTTCAACAATGACACGATCATCGTTTTGAGTGAACGAAGGTTCATAACGGAATACGATTTGATTTTCTCCGTCTTTCAGTTCCAGGTCTGTTGTTGAAGAAAATAGGCTACCAGATGTTTCAGGTTTTTCACCGTTGACGACCAGTAAGTCGATTGTGCTAGGGATTTCTACTGTGACTTTAGCGGCGACAGATGTGCTAAACATGACAGCTAAAGTGAGTGCTAAGGGTTTGAGAATATTCATGGATTTTTATCCTTGTTATGCCAACTGATGGTAGAGGTTGCCGATATATTGTAAAAAAAGCAAGTTTCAATATAGGGTCAGCGGGTAACTGCGATGCAGGTTGAGTAATCAATGAACTGTATTGAACCTTGTAATAGCAATAAACAAACATCGCTCGGCACCACACATGACTTCGTTTATGGGCGATAAGTTTATGTTTATGGTCGATAGAGTTCGTTGCTCTGTTGGGTTTTAAGAGCTGCTAATTTTCTAGATCTGAGTTGTTGTTTAGGCTTTAAAATGACAAACCACTCTGATTCAGAGTGGTTTGTTGGTAGGAAGTAGTAATACAAATCGTTGTAAATAATTGTGATTAATATTATTTAATCGCAGTTATTTTAACTTTGAGGTTGTTGTTTGTTTTCGGTGTTATTTTTTCCAGTTTTACTGCTGAGACTTTGAATTCCGGTATCTTGGCATATGGGTCCCGGGCTTCGGACGTTAGTTTATTGGCCGGAGATTCGGCAAAATGGAATGGAACAAACACAACCCCTGCCTGCATTCGTTTAGTAACAAATGCTGGTGCTTCGATTGTACCGCGACGAGAGTGGAGGCGAACTGGTTCACTGTTGCTGATATTGAGTTTTTCTGCATCTTCAACACTGATCATGATTCTTGGTCCCGCCAGTTTATCTAGCCCTTTGGTTTTGCGAGTCATGGTACCGGTATGGAACTGTTCGAGTAATCGCCCTGTTGTCAGAATCAGTGGGTAATCATCATCTGGCATTTCCGCTGCGTAAACAAATGGAACGGCAACCATTTCACCCCGACCACGTTTAAACGAGCCTTGGTGCATGATTCGTGTCCCTTGCGGTACCTGATCATTACATGGCCACTGAATGCCTTCACTGCTGACTTTATCCCAACTTATTCCCGCATATTGAGGTGTCACTTCACACATTTCGGCATTGATTTGTTCAATGTTTTGATACGACCAGTCTCCACCCATTGCATTAGCAATTTGGCAAATGATCCACCAGTCGTCTTTCGCTTCTCCGGGTGCAGAAATAGCGGGGGAAAGTGCCTGAACGCGTCTTTCTGTGTTGGTGAAGTGCCCTCGCTTTTCGGCAAAAGAATAGGAAGGCAGTACCACATCAGCCAACTGTGCGGTTTCTGACAAGAAAATATCCTGTACCACCAGAAAATCAAGTCTTTCCAGTGCTTCGATGACATGGGTCTGGTTGGGATCACTGAGTACCGGGTTCTCGCCCATTACATATAATCCTCGCAGATCTTTGCGGTGGGCAGCATCGATCATTTCGGTCAGTGTCAGACCATTTTCCGTTGATAGATGGCCGGCATCCCAAGCCTGAGCGAATTTCGCCTGTACGAGAGGATTGAGCACTTTCTGATAGCCGGGATAGTCCGTTGGCAGTGCTCCCATATCGCAAGCACCCTGAACGTTAGACTGTCCGCGTAATGGATTGATACCTCCGCCTTCAACACCGATATTGCCACATAACATCTGAAGGTTAGCTATTGAACGCACGTTGTCATGACCGGTGGTGTGTTGAGTAATTCCCATCGCGTAGTACACAGCAGTGACTTTAGCTGTGCCAATCATTTGCGCGATTTGTTTTATCTCGTCTGCTTTTACGCCCGTGACCAGTTCGACTTTTTCCGGTAGATAGGCATCAGACATGACTTCCATGACCAGATCATCGAAGCCATCGACACGTTCTTGAATATACGCTTCATCATACCAGGCGTTTTGGATGATTTGTTGCATGATTCCGTTTAACAGCATCACATCCGTCCCCGGACGTTGCTGTACATGTAAGGTGGCAACATCGGCCATGCCAATACGTTTAGGATCGGCAACGATTAATCGTGCCCCTTGTTTTACCGCCTGTTTAAGATGCGAAGCAATAATCGGGTGAGCGGACGTTGTATCAGAACCGATGATAAAGATAACATCCGAATGCTGAATACTGGCGATGTCGTTAGTCATCGCCCCGCTGCCAATGGAAGCTTCAAGGCCAGTTACTGTAGAGGCATGACAAAGGCGTGCACAGTGATCGACGTTATTGGTGCCAAACTCCCGGCGAATCAGCTTTTGGAACAGATAATTATCCTGGTTCGTTGTCTTCGCTGAAGAAAAACCGCCTAATGCATTATTGCCATGTTGTTGTTTGATGGCGTTAAACCGTTGCGCGATGATTTCAATGGCATTATCCCATGTGGTGGGAACCAACTTATCCCCACGACGAACCAGCGGCTGAGTTAAACGCTCTGAGCTATGGATGAAGTCGAAGCCAAATCGTCCTTTAACACACAGCATTCCCCGATTTACCGGCGACGCCTTGTCCCCTTCAACGTAGCGAACCTTGTTCGCTTTCTCATCAACATACATCACGACTTTGCAGCCGACACCACAATAGGTGCATACCGTTTTTACTGGTTTAAGTATTTCGACCCGCGAGTAGGATTTATCCCGTTTGTCGACCAGCGCACCTGTCGGGCAGACCTGAACACAAGCACCACACTGAACACAGCTTGAGCTTGCCATTGAATCACCATTCGGGAAGTTCGGTCGCAGTTGCCCTTCAGTAAATTGCAATATGCCGTGTTGTGTGTCTTCCTGACAGGCTTGCACACATGCACCACAGCTAATACAGCGATTGGCATCAAATACAATAAACTCACTGCTTTTATCCACCGCGAAGCGGTGTTTATCTGTGGTTTCTACTTGTTCTGAACGTATGTCAAATTCAGTCGCGTAATCACGTAACTGACATTGTGTGTTTTCCTGACAGCCACATTCTAAACAGCGTTGTGCTTCTTCCATTGATGCGCTGATACCACCATCTAATTCCACTTCTTTAAAACTTGTCGTTGAGTCCGATTCATCCAGATGAGGAAGTTTCATCCGGCGCTTCACTGCCTCTAAGCGGTATTCGACCTGCTTAACCCGGCTTACTGAGGGCTCTTTGCGACTGGTGAATTGATAGGGGGTTGGTTCAATTGCACCCAGCAGCAATTTCTGGGCAATGGCTTCGGCTGCGCGTTTCCCATCAGCTATTGCTTCAATGGCTGTGGCTGGCCCGCGACGAAAATCGCCAATTGAGAACACATTTCTTGCGTGATGTAATGAGTTTTCGGTGACATCGGCTGTACCACGGCGAGTCAATGGTAAGTCTGCATCGGCCAAAATCGCAGTATCTGATTTTTGCGACAGGGCAGAAATCACCGTATCAAATTTTAGTTCAGCGATCTCACCGGTAGGAATCGGTTGCCTGCGACCGGAAGCATCCGGTTTACCCAACTTCATTTTTGCCAGCCGAACCGCGCGTACCCGCCCTTGATTATCAGCAAGGTTTTCAACTGGATTAACCAGAAATTTAAACTGAACGCCTTCGTTTTGTGCTTCTTCTATCTCATACTCTTCTGCCGGCATCTCTGCCATTGTGCGGCGGTAGATCAAAGTAACTTTTGCGCCTAAACGCAGGGCTGTCCGGGCACAATCAATAGCTGTATTCCCGCCACCAATTATGGCGACTTGTTTACCCGTAATATACTTTCGCTCAGTTGCGGCATCTTTTAAGTAGTCGACACCTAGGTAGCATCCTCCCAGATTACTGCCCGGATATTCCGTGCTCACAGCCAGACTTGCACCAATGGCAAGACAAACTGCATCGTAATCATGCTCGAGTTGGTGAAGGGTGTAGTCGGTGCCAATTTTCTGGTTGCATTGAATTTGTAACCCCGTTTGAGTTAACAGCTCAATTTCTTTATCAAGTACATCTTTAGGCAGACGATACTCTGGAATTCCGTATTGTAACCAACCTCCGGCTTTCGGCATCTCTTCGTAAACAGTTGTAGAGAAACCAAGTAGACTCAGGTAGTAACCGCATGCTAAGCCACCCGGACCAGCCCCCACAATGGCGACTTTTTTGCCATTGTTTGCCAGTTGTTCAGCTTGATATGGTGTCGATTCTAAATCGATATCAGCTGCGTGCCGTTTTAAGTGGCGAATTGCAATCGGTTCATCAACAATACTTCGGCGACATTCCGCTTCACAGAATGCCGGGCAGATACGGCCAATTGAAGCAGGCAGTGGTAAATGCTTCTTGATGACTTCGACAGCTTGTTGAGGCTCGCCCTGAGCAATGTGGTGCAGGTAGGTTTGGATATCGACATGAGCCGGACACGCTAACTGGCATGGTGCTTCACAATCTGCATTGTGATCTGACAGGATGCGTTGCAGCGATTTTTGGCGCAGTTTATACAGTGATTCGGTATGAGTCTGAATCTTCATACCAGGTGTGAGTGGTTGCTCACACGCTCTTACGACGCCCAACTCATTGATTTCAACCACACAAAGTCCGCAAGGCTGCTTATTTTTCTGGTGACTGGTCGCGCAAAGACTCGGGACTTCAATCCCTTCGGATTTCATAAATTCAAAGACAGTGCACCCTGCCTGATAGGCATAGGAAACACCATTAATAACCACGTTCATAATTACCTCGTAAACCCCATAGGGGTAAAAAGACCTGCGAACTGAAAAATCTCAACGGGCCTTTAGTTTTCTCTCATTGTTTTGTTACGTATCAAGCCGTTTTGCTCTGTTTGTTGTTCAAGAGTTTCTGGCAATTTTTCCAGTTAGCATCGCTATAAACATTGCCAGAAATAACGGTAATAAAAATGTGGTTACTGCTATTGAGTATAAGCAAATTAGTGCAAAAGTGAACGGGGCAAGATCGCAATTTTTTGTTGTCGTTTTCATGTGCTGATAACATGGTTTTCACTATTTAGTTACATGAAAACCTGGCTTTTATGACACGAATCTTGGTCATGATGGGAACACGATAAAGAATACCGTTAGGCAATTAGTGATGTGGAAGCGGGCCTGAACTAAAAGATGGTAATTTGTTTGTCGTTGAGTTTGAGGTGGATGATTGTTTATGAACGGATTGATGTTGAACGTTGAAGTATAACAATCCCGGGAGTCCTTCTCACCCGGGATGCCTATCAGCGATGATTAAGCGATAAAGGTGGAAATTAAACCGATAATACCACCAAAAATGCCACCCCAAACGACCAGCCAGCCAAGGTGCTCTTTAATCATTTTTTGTACCATCTCTTTGACCAACTGAGGTGTCAATTCACTCAAACGTTGATCGATAATGCCTTCAATATTCTCTTTAATCTCATCCAGCATTTCAGGAGATTCTAGCTGTTCTCTAAGGGCGTTTCTTACTGAGTCACTCTCACTAAGCTCAAGCATTGATTCTTGCATTTTCTCAACGAAAGGTTGTTTAAGAGGCTGAAGCGCTTCTACGCCACCAAACATTGCCAACATGCCACCGAATTGTGAATTGGCAATCACATCCACCAGTTTGTCAAAGCTTGGGTTAAAATCGACTTTGGCAATCACGGGGGTTAGATCGATAGGTTGCTTACCGCTCATTTCCTGATTGAGGAAACGGTCAATGTTAGTATCAGTAAAGAACTGCTCCATCATGAGCGTTTTGATGGCGTTCTTAAATGCTTCAAAACGCGCTGGAATCACACCAGAACCATACAACCCCGGTACTTTTTCAAACAGCATATGGATCGCAAGCCAGTTAGTAATTGCACCCGAAAAAGCAAACAGTCCAGCGTAGAGCGCAAATTGATTTCCGCTGCTGTAACCCACTGCGAGTATGGAAAGTGAGAGAATATTGGTAATAAGACTTTTGTTCATGATTAAAAACTGAGTGAAAACAAATTAGTTGAATTCTAAGAGAAATTGGCAGCAGTTAAAAGATCAAAGCCAGCTTCACAGGCTGGCTTTGTTCATTTCTTTTGATGATTGTCCGAACGACTATTCATCTTTAAATCTGGTGGCGATGTCTGTCGCCTGGTCAATGTTATCGATCAGTGCGTTAACACAGTCTCGGTCTAATTTGCCCTGTTCTGTCATAGAAACTAACTCCTGAACCGCAATATCAATAGGAATAGGCTCTTTGTATGGCCGTTTGCTGACCAGCGCATCAAAAATGTCTGCAACGGTCACGATTCGGGCTTCAATCGGAATTTCATCTCCCACTAATCCTTTAGGGTAGCCACTACCATCAAGAAATTCATGATGACAGGCAACAATGTTGAGCATCAGTTTAGAGTCTGTCAGATGAGACAATTGATAATCTTCGAGCACTTTAGCAATGATCTGCGCACCTTTATCAACATGCTGTTTCATGATTTTATATTCCTGCTCATCTAATCGGCCCGGTTTGAGCAGGATCTTGTCAGGGATACCTATTTTACCAATGTCGTGTAAAGGGCTGAACAAGTACAGGTGTTCAATAAACTCATCGCTGAACTGATATTTATCGGCCATGTGCTTAGCTATCATCCTTGAGAACAGAGCCATACGGTTGAGGTGCATGCCAGTTTCAAAGTCGCGTAAATGAGCGAAGTCTCTGGCGGCTTTCGCGGTTGCAAGCAGTGCCTGAACCGTGGAAATTTCACTAACGATGGTTAATGTGATCAACTTTGTCAGTAGTATTAAGTCGCGCTGTACTGGTTCGTCAAAGTAGCCTTCCTGTTCACTATCAATAAATATGAAACCAATAAAATGGTGATCGGTTGTCATTGGTATCGTGAATGAGGAACGGTATTGTTGTTGTAGTAACCAGTCGGAGTGGGCTGTACCGTTGCCGATTTCCTGTTCAATGTTATTGATAACCCTGCATTTTCGTGTTTCTTTGAGCTTTTGCAGTTGGTAACTTTGTCGTAGAGGAAATTCGTACTGGTTAATGGCATGGCCAGTATTCGTGCTGTTTATAAAAGTTTTGAGCATGTCCGTATGTGAGTCGTAAAGGGCGCAAGCGATACGACACACTCCCGGAGAGCGTTCGAGAATACTGTCGTGAAGTCCTTTTAATCTCTCGCTCAGGGAGTCTTCATTACTACCTAATTGGTGTTCATTAAGTACCTTTGTCATGCTTTACCTTTATGTCACTAGACTGGTGTGGACTGCGCGTTAAGTCAATTTGAGACGAACTGGTTCTGTTAATAAAAATATAAATTACGATTGGACACAGTGTTTTTATATATCAACGAAAGACTGAGTTTCGTGAACTAATGCACATCATGTTGTACATTGGAGCGCAACACTCAAATTAATCTGCGGGATGTGAGCTCAGACCGCACGTAAAGTTCAAGGAACACCCACAATGGCTAAGACTTTCTATATGATGCGCCACGGACAAACACTATTTAATGTTAGAAGAAAAATTCAGGGCTGGTGCGACTCACCGCTAACTGACGAAGGGATTCGGCAAGCGGAGTTAGCCGCAGATTTTTTCGATCATATCGAGCTGGATTTTCTTTACAGTTCTTCTACTGAACGAGCCAGTGATACCGCTGAAATAGTAACCAGAAATCGCATGCCTTTAATTCGTTTGAAAGGCTTAAAAGAGATGAATTTTGGTGTGTTTGAAGGTGAGAGTGAGGATCTTCATCCTGATTACGAATCTCGTGAAACGCACTATCTTCAGTTTGGTGGTGAGTCTCGTCAGCAGTTGAAAGATAGAGTGCTGGCGACTTGTATCGATATTATGGAACAAGAAGGGCACGAGACGGTTTTAGCCGTTTCTCACTCAGGTGCGTGTAAGCACTTCTTATCTTTGTGGCATGATTTGGATGACGTATTGAAAGGCGTAATACCCAATTGCTGTATATTCAAATATGAGTATGAAAATAAGGCTTTTAAACTGGTCGAAATTTTTGATGTAGTCAATAAAAATAAGTAGAGCTTCCAGTCAGCCGGTGAATTAAAACCGTTTGAGGAAAAGGTTTTTAACGTCATAGCCAGTGAACCTGTGCTAATGAGTATAAGTACCTAGGTTTGCAGTGAATCATGCTTATGTCACATTTCTCTTGTAAATTATTGTCTAACCGGGTCACAAAAATCACCAAAAAAGTGCGTTTGGTCACATTTTTGTGCATATAACCTGGGGTGAGAAAACGTAAATTCATTGATATCAACAGGTTATGGTTTGGCATCGCATATGCACGATAACTTGTAGGCACTAATACAGGAGTTAGGTGATATGGAAGCGTTCAACAATAATTTTTTCCTTGGTTTGCTGGGTGATGTGTCGGCAATGGTTGGTAAAGGTTCGAGCCGAAGCTTAATGAAACACAAAGCTTCTATCCAAAGTTTGATGAATGCTATTGAAGTTGTTCGCCAACACCGCTCAATGACCCATCAATACCTATTTCACAAGCAAGATGTTACTGCTGAAATTGATGAGCTGGATAAGCAGATAGTTAAAGCAGCAAACTCGTTGGCAGGTGATCGCTATATTGGTACTTCAATTGAGCGAATATCATTGCGTAATAAGTTATTGCAGTTAACCAGTAGCTACAAGGGGCGTTCTGTTTCAACTAACTTGGTGGCGCACGGTAAAATGATTCGTCAGTTGATATTCCAAATTGACAGCCAAATGATGCTTTCTCTGGATAAAGCAAACCAGTTAGACCTGGCTGGCGATTACAATGATCAGTGGCAGACGGTGATGTCTGGTATTGAAGCTTTAACTCAATATCGTTTATGTATTATGTCAATGAATATGGGATTAAAACCTGAACTGTTAGCCAAGCAGGCTGAAATGCTATATTTGAAGCTGCAGAAAGTCGATGCGGTGTATGATGAATACCACCCGGCACTCAGTGAATGTATTGATGAGTTGGGGAGTTATCTCAGCGTTGAGGAGCCAACAGAAGAGTATCAACAGAAGTTATTTGCACTGTGCTCGATTATCTCTCCAACATTGATCGATGTCTACCAGGCTATTGTCGAGAAAACGTTCTCTAAAGCGATGAGTATTGGTTATGCAGCATAACTGTTATTTATAGATAACGGTCAATTGAATAGGAGGGCTCATGCGAGTCCTCCTTTTGGTTCGTGTCTGTTATTTGTTGCGAATACCGGTCATTTACATTTCTTTTTCGGCTGGAAATGCAGGATTGTCATTGATGAGGGTAACTGCAACAGCTCTCCTTCTGCATGGCCGGGTAATGTGTGGCGCTGGTTTGTATCGCAAATGACCTTCCAGTTTTGATGACGATCATGGGGGAGTATAAATCGGGCCGGAGCGTTGGTCTGGTTGATCAGATACAGCAATTCCTGTTCGTCTTCTCCGATTCCCATATGTAATGCTACACAATTAACACGGTTCCAGTCGTCATGCTCCATGAGCGAACCGTCAACCCGACGCCAGAAAATTCGGTTGAAGTTACGTTCATCACCACTAAATGCTCGAATGAAGGGCACCATATACGTCTGACGAGCGGCAACCATTTCACCCAGCCATTGGGTAAAATATGCCTTTCTCTCTGAAACATCCCAATTTATCCAGCTTATTTCATTATCCTGACAATAGGCGTTGTTATTCCCTTTTTGGGTGTGAGAAAGGACATCCGCGGTCAGCAGGTGAGGGATACCAAAAGAAAACAGTAATGTAGCCATGAAATTTCTTTTTTGGCGCTCACGGGTCGCTTTGATAGCTAGGTTAGTGGTTTCACCTTCTTCCCCATAGTTATCAGAGCGGTTGTCACCGTGCCCGTCTCGATTCTGTTCACCATTCGCTTCATTATGCTTGTGCTTATAAGACACTAAGTCTTGTAATGTATAGCCATCGTGGTACGTGATGTAGTTAACGGTTAGTTTATAGGGCCAGTTAGCGGCACTATAGAGATCGCGCGAGCCCATAATTCGTGTTGCAAATTCTTTTAAGTAGCCTTGATCTCCGCGCCAGAAGCTACGACTGATATCTCGTAGTTTATCGTTGGTCTCATTCCAGCCAAATGGGAAATTACCGACTTGATAACCGTTAGGGCCAATATCCCATGGTTCGGCAATAAGCTTCACTTCTCTCAGCACGGGATCCTGTGCCACCGCTTTAAAAAAAGCTGCGTCACGGCTAAAGTCGTCACCGCTACGACCAAGTGTTGCAGCCAAGTCGAAACGGAAGCCATCAATATGGAACTCTTCTACCCAATAACGTAGCGTATCCATGACCAGATTGAGTGCAGGTTGATACGACAAATCAACAGTATTCCCGCAGCCGGTAAAGTTAGCAAAATGGCAGCCGTGACGCAGATAATACTGTGGGTCGAGCGCTTTGAGATTAAATACCGGTCCATCCTGACCACCTTCAGCGGTATGGTTGTAAACCACGTCCAAAATAACCTCAATACCGTTTTTATGTAGCTCACGAACAACGGTTTTAAGTTCGGTTACCGCATCTTCTACCGCATAGCGCGGATCGGGCGCCATGAATACGTAGGGGTTATAGCCCCAGTAATTCACCTTATCCATTTCCAGCAAGTGAGGCTCATGCATACAAGCTGCGATTGGTAAAAGCTGTAATGTATTAATATGTTGTTCGTGATAGAACTTCAGCATTGGTTCACTGATTAAACCTAAATAGCTACCACGTATCGATTCATTAACTTCAGGGTGCAATTTGGTTACGCCCTTGACATGCGTCTCGAACAGAATCATTTCATCTCTGGGACGTTGCAGGCGTTTGGAGCCTTGCCAGTCAAACTCGTCACTTGTAACGAGGCATTTAGCCAATTCAAAGCTATCTTCGGCAGAAAAGGGTGGGGTATAAGTTAGTTCACCGTCTAACGCCTTTGCGTAAGGGTCGGAAATGTACTGTAAGTGTTCATCCTGCTGAGAGAGAAAACCGTACTTTTGACCAGCTTTTATTCCTTCAACATAGGTATGTTTGATCCCAGCGTATTCACCCTCCAAAGGGTGTGTTTCATAGCTGCCGTCTGAATTGAAAAAAGCTAACACCAAGTCTTCATTCGCTGGCGCGTAGATTGAAAAATTGCATCCATTTGGATCAAGAGTTGCACCTAAAGGGTACGGACGAGAAGCTGTTGTAATCATAGTAAATTTCGTTCTTATTGTCAGTTTTAGATTCACCCACTCTTTTAGTTAAAGACTTAGCTGGTGTTTGGTCAAGCATCGTTCAATAAAATATATCCTGTAATTTCATTACATTTTAATGACTAATTTTTCACCAAAAAGTGATCTAATGCATTTTGTATTCCATTACTTTGGAAGTTTTAGATCACGACTCCCCCTAAAATGCGTGATCAACGTTTTAAAAACACCATACCCTAAAATTTCTCATCCCCAATCATCCCCCCCAAATAAAGTTAGGGTGGAGGAAGTCAGCCCCATGCAACTTATTTAACCTAATTAGTGTTGAAACAACCGGGGACTCAGTCCCATCTTACCTCTTTTTATTGTGACCTGGTTTCTGCCTTTCTGGGCTCCAAATGGAAAGAGGATATAAGACATTAAAAATATAAGACCCTATTTGGAGTTAATAATGAAAAAAGTAAGTGTAATTGCTGCCGCAGTGGCTGCTACATTAGCAGCGGGTTCTGCCCTTGCTGAAGATAAAGTGAATCAGGGCTGGCAAGTTAATGGTTATGGTCACCTTTTATATAATGTAGGCCAATCGTTAGATGTTGATGAAACTTGGCATCATCGTCGTGATTACCGTGCCGCAGGAGCTGCTTTCTCTGGTAACCCTAACCAAGTAGAGTTTACCGTAACCCGAGGAGATAACTACGAGAGTGGTGCATGGTCAAAATATGTGCTGAAAACAGAGTATGGAAATAATGAAGGTGGTAACGGACGAGGTTTCTATACTTCTTCATCAGGTAACGAAGGTCATTTAGAGACTGGTCAGCTTGAGTTTAAAGAAGCCTATGTTGAACTTGGTGACCTTTCATATTTTACTGATGGCTTGAGCATCTGGGCTGGTAAGCGTTATCTAAACCGCCAGTCAGGTATTATTACGAAAGAGTTCTGGAAGCAATCATCTGGTGTCGGTGGTGGTATCCAATATAATGATATGGGTATAGCTGTAGTGTCTGCGGACGCTGGCGAGGGCTCATGTGTAACTACTAATGGTGCTGCTGAAGATTACTCAACAAGTTGTAAAAATACTAAGTTAGATAGTGACGGCAGCAGCACAACAATGACATCGGTTGATTTTTATTATTATGGCGTTGAAGCTTTGGGTGGTCGCTTTGATTTCGATGCTAAAGTAATGTCTCGAACTAATGTAGATGAATCCAATTCGGCTAAAGATGGCTTAGGCTTAGCGATTACTTATTCTCGTGACTTTTATGGTTTTGATGGCTGGTCATTGACTGGGATCACTTATGGTAAAGGTATTGCAGGAACTAAAGGTGTTAACTTTGGTCAATGGAATGGTGACTGGGATAAAGATGACGAGTCGATCTTTATTACGTCTTACGGTGTTGCGAATGTAACTGACAACTTACAATTAGGTACAGAAGTAACTTACTGGGATTTATCTAATGATACTAAAGGTAATGTCTGGAGCTCAGAGGGTGGGCTGTCACGACTGTTTGTTGGTTTGACTCCTTCTTATAAAGTCAACGATAACTTCCGTATGGAAGCTGTATTAACGTATGCTCAAGAAAGTATTGGTAATGCTTCTGACTGGGGACGTCAATCGGCGGATACTGATTTCTATACAGCAACTCTCGCACCAGTGTTCACCGTGAATGCTGACTATTGGGGACGCCCACAAATCAAACCTTATGTCACTTATATGACATCAAGCGAAGATTCATACAAGTGGAGTAAAGGTGCTTCAGATAGTGATGAAACACGATTTGGTATCGAAGCTGAAATCTGGTTTTAATCTTGTTAATTAAGAAACAATATAAGGCAGTCAGTTGACTGCCTTTTGTCGTCACTACTGAGGGCTATGAAAATGAAAAAATCTTGGTTTGCCTTATTGGGTGCTGTTGGCCTGTTGGGATGCTCTTCTGCTGATCAGCCACAAAGCAGCATTGATACGACGTTGGTTCAAACTGATGTATGTTGCGAGTCCTTAGTTACGCTACCCTGGACTCCACTAGAATTAAATGAGAGTCTGGAGTTCTCAATAAATCACAACTCCCCAGTTTGGGACTTTAAAACACACAAAAGTTATTTTTCTGCTTTTAAGTTTAATCAACGAGCTGGAAACGTAGAGCTCACTATCCGTAGTGTGATGGCTCAGGGAGAAGTATTACAACCTTTAGTAGCGTTATTAGATGTTAATTATAATGTTGTAAAAACTATAAAATCGAGTGAGTTTGATGTCAGGTTTTCAGATGCTTTCGCAAAGAATCGTTATGAGAAACAGTTGTCATTAGATGCGACGAAAACGCCATATTTCATTATTTACGCTGATAGTTCCAGATTAGGCGAAAAAGTTGTTGTTCCTCATCCTGCTAAATTGAGAGCGGAAAAAAATGGCGATCCTTTGCCTATCGTTACTGATCCCAGCTATTTTATATCCACGAATGGATTTATTCATATTGACGTTGAATCTAAGTCGTTGTCAGGCGTGAACAATCAAAATAGGGCTGTGGTTCGCTCTCAAGCGCGGAAATTAAGTGTTCTCCCTGAAACGCAATCTTACTACCATACTTCAATAGAAAAAGCAGTACAGGCTGGAGAGATTCCTAAAGCCTTGAGCTTGTTAGACGAAGCAAAAGCATTAGGTATAGAAGGTGCTCAAGAGGTATTTGTTAAAGCAGTTAATGCCAAATAAAAGTTGAACTGAGTTATGCAAAGGAGCGATTTATCGCTCCTTTGCGCGTTTATAGAAGCCCTATGCGCCTGTTGCTGTGATATTAATTCAAAAACCACGTAAGATAATTCATCACTTTGGTTTATAAGTCATGACTGTGCGTTTTTAACCCGTTTGTGAGTGAATAATGCGGTACACTGATACATCGTCACAATTTGGTGATAATAGTTGGTTATTTTTCCGTAAATGCGAATAAATTACTTTAAATTGTTGTGATTCTGCCGAAATAAGGTGTATAGAATCCATTAGGGTTAATAGAAACAGAGAGCGTATGAATATCATCGGTATGGCCATTGGTGTCCTGGGCCTATCTTTTATTGTTATTTTTATCTGGATGATTTCATTATCTGTCCGGAAGAAGCGCCTGGAGCTGGAAAAGAAAGAGCGCGAAGAAGCTTATCGCAGGGCTCTGGAACGCTCGCGTGAAGAAGAGCGCAGAGAGCGCTTATTTCAAGCTGAGTCTGGTCATGTCCCAACGATTTTGTATCTGGCAAAAGAAGCAGAAAGAAAAAACTTGCGTGAAGCTTTGTTCTGGTATGAGAAAGCCGCGTCTTTTGACAACATAAATGGGATGCATGGGGTTGTTCGTGTTTGCAATCGCATGCGTGATGACATGGTATTGCGAGCCAAAAGTCGTTTTTGGGAATCATGTATCAAAGGATTAGAAGGGGATTTATCCTCTAAGTTTGAAACCGGGCAGGCTCTGGTATACGGACATGGTACAGAAGTTAATGTGGTTAAAGGCCTGAACCTAATCCAGGAAGCGGCAGAGAACGATCATATTGAATCGATTATATTTATGGGGGCATGGTGTGTTTCTCCGGATAATCTATCACCCTCTCCCGCTGATTCAACGTACTGGTATTCTAAAGCAGCCAAATTAAACAGCCTCAAAGGTATGATGTACTTAGGGCTCAATTATTTGAAAGGAGTTGGTGTTCCGGCTAATTATGAAAAAGGCTGTTATTGGCTGGAACGAGCCGCTGAAAAAGCGCATCCAGAATCAATGTTTCATGCCGGAGAAGCCTGGATGGACAGAGGAGCGAATGGTAATTCCGTCGCTTATATTTGGCTGTATTTAGCCGCGCACTTTGGCCATGAAGAAGCTAGAGCTCTGCGTGATAAAGTTGGTGGAAAAATGGGTGTGAACTCCGTTGTTGGATTACAGGCCCTGGCACGCCCGTTACAAAAGAAAATTGCCACTGGCAGAGTGAATAAGCATTCTATTATTCGTGCATTGAATAAGCTTTATAAGCGAAATATTCCGGTGCCTGAAAAAGGGCAGGCGTTGGAAGATACTGAGATTGCTGAAAGTGCGTCAGAGCTATTGGAAAGTGAGCTTGCTACCAGTGAGAAACTCGCTCAATTGGAAAACGAATTGGAAAATGATGAAGATGATGAGCCTGTTCAAAGTTCCACTCCATCTTTGGATTTTACTAATACATCGATGGATAAGAGTTAAGCCATTATCGTAGTAATGGATACAAAAAACCGGATAACTTATTGATAGTTATCCGGTTTTTTATACAACGAACTTAAAAGCCTTTGATGTTCTCTGCTTCCAGTTCCGTAAAGTAACGTACGGTTTTCACTTTTAATTCTTGAGTCGCAGGATCATCACATATAATGATGGCTTTCGGGTGAAGCTGCAGCGCCGTGACTGTCCAAAGATGATTTACACAACCTTCAACAGCGGCTTCAACAGCAAGTGCTTTATTATGGCCCGTTGCCAGAATCAGCAGTTCTTCCGCATCCAGAAGCGTACCAACACCAATAGTTAACGCATATTTTGGAACCTGATTGATATCACCGTCAAAGAAACGTGAGTTTGCCATACGGGTATCTTCAGTTAGCGTCTTAATTCGAGTGCGAGATGATAGTGACGATGCTGGCTCATTAAATGCGATATGGCCATCATTACCCACACCACCCATGAATAGGTTGATTTTGCCATAAGACTTAATTTTTTCTTCGTAGCGTTTGCACACTGCGTCATGATCATCTGAAGTACCATCAAGCAAGTTGATGTTTTCTTCCTGAATATCGACATGATTAAAGAAATTAGTGTACATAAAAGTACGGTATGACTCAGGATGGTCAGCTGGCAGGCCAACATATTCATCCATATTGAATGTTACGACGTTCTTGAAGCTTACTTCGCCAGCATTATAAAGCTCAATAAGCGCCTTGTAGGTTTCTAGTGGTGTACTACCAGTGGGTAGACCTAAAACAAATGGACGCTCAGCTGTAGGTTTAAAAGCGTTAATGCGTTTAACGATATGCGCTGCCGCCCATTTACCGACTTGTGCTTTATTGTTCAGTGGGATAAGTCTCATGATTCGCCCTTAATGTTGGTATTTTATGTCTGTGATTCTTGGTGCCAAAATTGTTAATCAGGTTTCATACTGTCACTGAGAGTATTGGTACCAGGAAATATTATATTAATTTGCATTATAAAATAAGTTAAAGGTAACTACTATTGTTTTGTGTCAATATTTGCTTGATGCTCTATAAGAGTAGTCAAAGTGAACGGTTTTTACCGCTTTTTTCATGTATTAAATTTATATTCAGAGCTGTTCTAGACAGTGTAAGGTGGATTTGCAAGGACAAAATTCATAAATAAAATTAAGTGTGTTTTGTGTATTCGTGGTCAGGAAGTTGGCAAGGTTAATGTTAGTTAACCATACTGACAGTGGGAGAGGTGTCAGGTATACCGAAAAACTGTAAGTCGAAGATTAAGGAGCACCAAAATGAAAAATGAACTTGATCCGACCAAAATTTTACATGCTTACGAGGCCATTATTGAGAATGGCACGCCAACAGAGCATGGTAAAATTTATGAAGGCGTAGAAGCTTTCTCTGATTATGATGGTTACAGCATTTATTTGCGTGGGAATGGCGTGGAACTCAAAGTGGGCTTTCATAACACCTACCACCTCGAGTATGATCAAGAACACTTAAAAGAAAGTTTTCTTAAAAAAGTAGCAATGCTCGCTAAATAAGTCATTTGCGGTGACAACCCTGAATAACGTTACCAGCAAGCACCGTTATTCAGGGGGCTTAAGTAAGAGTTAGTTCTCTTCACTCAGGCTTGGTTCATCATCGGTATCAGTATAATCATCTGACACATCAAGTTTGTTACGGCCATTTAAAGTATGGAAACGCTTGCGTCCCCGCGCTAAACGAACGTATTTCAACCAAGCTTTTTCGATTTTGCTTGCTGCTAATTCAGGACTTTCTAGTACTTTCAGAAACTGTTGTTCTTCAGCGTTTTCCGGTTGTAGTACACCGGTTTCCAGACCAGACATTGTTTCACCGTATAGCGTCAAAATGTCTTCTTCTGTAAGGGTAAAATCACCGGATTTTGCGAATCCACGTGGAAACTTTTTGGTATCGTAAAAACGTTTTTTTCCTAGACGAAATGCAGTCTCAAACATATCAACCTCGTGTAAATATGAGCGGCTACTATGTAGCTTTGGTTCAAGGCGAAAGGTAGGCGCAAATAATGCAAAAGAAAAACAAAAATTTTTTATCGTCATAATTGTTGTTACTTGTTAATCTTCGAATGTTAATTCAGAGGATTCTATATGGACGTAAAAGTCTTTCGCACTTTTCTTGAAGTTGCTCAAGTGCGGCACTTTGGACGTGCCGCTGAAAATCTATATTTAACTCAGGCAGCGGTTAGCGCTCGCATCAAGCAATTAGAAAGTTATTTTGATACGCAGCTTTTTACACGGGATAGAAACAATATCAAGCTGACGTCTGCCGGTGAAAGGTTAGTCAGTTATGCCGAAGTGATGGTTGCGACATTACAACAAGCTAAATTTGAATTATCGCTGGAAAACGGGCAGGCATTGCAACTTACGCTCGGTGGAACGCCTAACATCTGGGATGCGTACTTACAAAATTGCTTAAGCGTTGTGACTGATTCATTTGGCGGCTATGCCTTTATGGCTGAAGTGATGAGCAGAGAACAGCTGAGCCGACAATTGTTAGAGCGAACACTTGATATGGCGTTTGCATTCGACCAGATCAAAGCGGAAGAGCTGACATGTAAAAAGGTGGCTGATTTAGTGTTAGTTCTGGTTTCAACGCAGCAGGACACGTTAGAGACGGTATTTGCTAATCGTTATGTCTACGTCGATTGGGGTTCACGATTTGCTGCTGAGCATGCTGATCGTCACCCGAAAGCGCCAGCACCGTTTTTACGAACATCCACCGCACGTATTGCGCTGGACTTTATTCTTGAAAAAGGCGGCAGTGCCTATTTGCCAGCATCGGTTGTTGAACCATTTATTGCGTCTCAAGAGTTGTTCTTGATTCCTGATGTGGAAGAGTGGCACCGACCTGTTTATCTGAGTTATCGAAAAAGCAGCTCCACGATTGAAGCTATTGCCCAAGTGGAAGAGTTGGTTAAGAAAATTGATCCGCTTACGGCCTATAGCCTTCAACGCGCTGGTGAAGCGAGTTTATAGGTAGTAAAAAGAAAGACGGAGCTTGATCAGCCCCGTCTTTTTGATCTTTCTTATCGATTTCAGGTTATTTAGCTGATTTGCTTACCATATCATCGATACTGAGTTTGCCTGCTCCTGAAATTGCCAGAGATACCGCAGCCGCTAAAAGTGCCAGGCCAAATTCGTAGCCATTGTTTGATAGGAAAAGGCCGTTTTCAAAGTGCACACTGAAAATAGCAACAATCATGGTAAAAGCCAGAACAGCCGCTGCCGGGCGAGTTAGCAGGCCGATTAAAATCAACAGCCCGCCAAAGAATTCGCCGCTACCAGCAAGGAAAGCCATAACGATACCTGGTTCCATGCCAATTGATGACAGCCATTGGCCCGTACCTTCAAGGCCGTAACCCCCAAACCAACCAAACAGTTTCTGTGAACCGTGTGCCATAAAAATAATACTGATTGGAAGGCGCAGTGCTAGTGGTGCGTAACCTGCAGTTGTTGTCATTAATTTTTTAAGTAGTCCCATGATTCAATCCTCAATGTTCAAAACTTTGGAATAAGTTCTGGTTGTGTCTGTTAGTGTTAAGAGGAGTTTAGGAGACAGTTGTGTATTACATAACGAGGGAATGTTGATATTGATGTTTGAAAAAATTGAACAACATTGGCAAACAAAACCGCAGTTTAAGGATTAAGTTCCGAAAATGGCTAGTGTTCTGGTTGAACCAACGTAGACTAGATATTAATGACTGGTAGCGGAAATTTTCAGGTAAAGTTTGCCGAAATGACGTTTAGTGAGGAGGAACGGCTCCTGATAATGAAGGTATAAGGTAGTTGACAATGTCATTAGGCTTAAATGGATCATTAACTTTTGAACAGTGCCATAAAGCACGCATTAGCCGAGATGCGCGATTTGACGGTCGGTTTTACGTGGCAGTAAAAACCACCGGAATTTTTTGTCGTCCCGTCTGCCCGGCCAATTTGCCAAAAGAGGAAAACGTTGAATATTTTGTCAATCAGGCTCAGGCATTACAGGCAGGTTACCGGCCTTGTTTACGTTGTCGGCCGGATAGTGCTCCAAGCTCTTGGGCGTGGAAAGGCGTTGAAACCACTTTTTTACGCGCCTTAAAAATGATTGATCAGGGGGAGTTACAAGCTCATAAGCTGAGTGAATTGTCTGAAAGATTGGGTATTAGTGACAGATATTTACGTCAGCTGTTCAATACCCATTTGGGCATGTCACCGAAACAGTATGCTCAGTATCATCAGTTGATGTTTGCAAAGCAACTGCTGCATAGCAGCAACATGTCGATTACGGATATTGGTTTTGCTTGCGGCTTTAATAGTACCCGGCGCTTTAATGATGCTTTTCATAAAGTACTAAAATTGACCCCGACTCAGGTACGTAAGCAACAACTTTCTTTAAGCACTAAAAATCATCTTTCTCTGGCATTTCGCGGACCGTTTAACTGGCAACATATGCTGGCATTTTATCGTCTCAGAGCTGTTAAAAGAATTGAGTCTGTTGATGACAGCAGCTATTCGAGATATGTGCTGTTATCTCAGGGGAAAGGTTGGTTTAAAGCGACACAGAGTCACGCCAGCCAACTGGATATCGAGTTTGAGCTCGATTCTATGAGTGATTTAAGACAGTTAGTGGTTCAAATTAGACGGTTATTCGACTTGGATGTTGATATCGCTAAAGTTGAAGAGCAACTGAATAACGTTGCTCCGGGGTTGATTCAACGATCTGGTATCCGAATTCCAGGTGTTTGGAATATCTGGGAAGCTGGCGTTCGGGCTATTTTGGGACAGCAGGTTTCGATTAAAGCCGCAATAGGACAGTTAAACTTGTTGGTATCGACGCTCTGCCATGGTGATGATGAAATCTATTTCCCGACACCTCAGATGTTAGCTGATGCTGACTTGTCGTTTTTGCGTATGCCAGAAAGTCGCAAAGAGACCTTACAGCGCTTTTCTCGCTTTATGTTGAATAATCCGCAAGCGAATGTTGAACAATGGCTGGAATTGAAAGGTATCGGACCATGGACAGTTAACTACGCCCGCTTGAGAGGACTTTCTGAGAGTGATTGTTTCTTGGAGACGGATCTGGTGGTCAAAAAAGCACTAGCGAAATATCCGGATTTAACCGCGGAAGATGTAGCACCCTGGGGTAGCTATGCAACATTTCATCTTTGGAATCAATAAAATGAATCAGTTTACATACTATAAAAGTCCTTACGGTAACATGACATTGCAGGCGAATGACAAAGGGTTACTTGGTGTCTGGTTTGATATTCATACCACCAAGCCAAAGGATTTAGGCTGTTATAGTGATGAATGTGAGATACTTAATAGAGCAATACAACAGTTGGATGAGTATTTTTCCGGGCAGCGAACTCAGTTTGAATTACCATTAGCGGCTAAGGGAACGGCTTTTCAGCAATCAGTCTGGAATGCTCTTTGCCGTATTCCATATGGTGAAACATGGAGTTATCAGCAGCTTGCGGATGCTATTGGTAATCCGAAAGCGGTGCGTGCAGTCGGGCTGGCCAATGGGAAAAATCCACTCTCAGTGATCGTTCCTTGTCATCGGGTGATTGGTAAAAATGGTAAGTTGACCGGATATGCCGGAGGCGTTGAAACAAAGCAGCGATTGCTAGAACTGGAAAAAGCCATTTAATTGCAAGTTAAGCCGCGTTGTAGGGCGGCTTAACTTAATTGGATTAATTAATGAATTGATCGAACAGTTTGCCGTTGAGCATCATGTGCAGGGCGATACTACTGATATAGCCCAGAGCAATCACCGGAGCCCACTTAAGGTGACCGAAGAAGGTATACTTACCGTGTGATGCGCCCATTAAAGCAACCCCTGCTGCAGAGCCGACGGATAACAAACTACCGCCGACACCTGCGGTTAGTGTCACCAGTAACCAGTTTCCTAATGACATGTAAGGTTCCATGGTGAGGACTGCAAACATAACCGGGATGTTATCGATGATAGAAGATAAGATACCGACCAAAATATTGGCCCATATCGGGTTCCATTGAGTATAAATTACCTCTGATATCATGGTTAAATACCCCAACAGACTGAGTCCTCCCACACACATCACGATACCGTAGAAGAATAATAAAGTGTCCCACTCCGCATGAGAAACTCGGCGGAATACATCAAATGGGACCACAGAACCAATTCTCTTTAAAGCGGCTTCATCATTGTTAGCTATAGCAAGGGCCGTTTTTTTAGCCAGTGATCCTGCCAGGGTTTTACGTAGAAAGTAGCCAAAGAATTGCAGATAGGCGAGACCCATCATCATTCCTATTACTGGTGGGAAATGGAATACGGCGTGAAAACTGACAGCGGTAATAATCGTTAGGATAAATAAGCCGACGATACGTCGCGCCCCGCGTTTTAACTCAACATGTTCATGGACGATATCAGGTTTTTGTTTAGGCACGAAAAGTGACATTATGACAGCCGGTACCAGATAGTTCGCTACAGAAGGCACAAATAAGTTTAAAAATTGGGAGAAGCTAACATGACCTGCCTGCCATACCATCAGAGTTGTGATATCACCGAATGGACTAAATGCTCCCCCGGCGTTGGCGGCCACCACGATATTAATACAGGCAATATTAATAAAATGGGTGTGTTTGCCTCCTACTTTCATGACTACCGCACACATAAGCAGTGCTGTTGTTAAGTTATCTGCAATTGGAGATATAAAGAAAGAAAGAATCCCGGTGAGCCAGAATAAAGTACGGTAGTTAAAACCTTTACTGACCATCCAGGCTTGTAACCCGTCAAATAGCCTCCGCTCTTCCATCGCACTGATATAAGTCATAGCGACTAATAAAAATAGCAGTAATTCAGCGTATTCCAGAAGATTGTACTCTAATGCTTCTCTGGCGATTTCGGTCGCACCTTGCTGATGATAAACATAGCCAATCATGGCCCAGATTAAACCAGCCGCCAGCAATACCGGTTTGGATTTTCTCAGCTTTAAGTACTCTTCGAGTGTGACGAGCACATAGGCAAAAAAGAAAATAATCAGCGCGGTATAACCATAACCTGATTGCGTTAGGTTAAGGGCTGTATGGGTTTCACTCGATGCAAAAATGGGGAAGGGCAAAAGGGCGCAACTGAGGAAAATAAAGAGACAAGAGGCGAAACAACGCTTTCTTTTCATTAGGAATGTCCTCTTAATTAGGTCGACAAGCCTCTAGTTTAGGGCGTAATGATACGCTGATTTGTGAACTGGGTAGGTTCTGGTTGCAGATAAACTGATTTAATACTGAGAGTGTGAAGGAGAACAAATATTGACCTATGTAGCTGTTGACTAGAGAAAAAACTGCCTGCAATTGCAGACAGTTGATTATATTTGGTTCAATTGACTGGAATGAATTACCACATGCCCAGAACCTTCCACCATGCGCCACCAACAAAGAAGAAGATTGGAATCACAATTAATGAGAAGACAAACCCAATTTTCCACCAGTTTTTCAGTGAATGGTAACCTGCACCAAACAGAATTGGCGCCGGGCCTGAAGAGTAATGCGTGGTTGCCATATACAGGTTGCTGAAAATACCCAGAACAATGGCCGCCAGCATCGGTGGTGCGCCTGCGGAGATTGCAATCGCCAGGAATGCTGAGTACATAGCGCTGATATGGGCCATAGCACTTGCCATCAGGTAGTGGCTGTAATAATAAACCAGAAGCAAAATTGCAATTGTGGCTACCCAGCCAAAGCCAGACAGTGATTGGCTCACATAGTCACCAAACCATTGAATGAACCCAAGTTTGTTTAACTGAGCGGCCATCATAACCAGGACTGCAAACCAGGTGATGGTGTGCCATGCTTCTTTCTCACCGAGTACAGCGTCCCAGGTAATGGTGCGGGTAAGTAGCAGGAATACTAATCCGAGTAATGCTGTAACGGTGGAGTGAAGACCCAGAGTTGGCCCCAGAACCCAAAGTGTGACCATACCGATAAAGGTGATGCCAACCATCCATTCTGCGCGGCTCATGGCCCCCATATCTTCAAGGCTTTTCTTTGCTATCGCACGCATTTCTGGTGTCTTTTTCAGCTCGGGAGGAAAGACGTAATACATTACCAGTGGAATTAAGAACAAACACAAAGCACCGGGGACGATAGCGGCCAGAGCCCATCCTCCCCAGGTTATCTCAACGCCTTGCTCTTTAGCAAAGTTGGCCGCAAGTGGGTTACCAGCCATTGAAGTTAAGAACATGGCACAGGTAATTGCATTACATTGGAAAATACATTGAACAAGGAAAGCGCCGATTTTGTTTTCTGTTCCTTTTTCCGGATCAGAGTCGTAAGCGCTGGCAACAGAGCGGAACAGCGGTGAAATAATACCACCGCAGCGCGCTGTGGTACTTGGTGTTGCAGGAGCGAATAGTAAATCCGTTAGAACTAAGCCATAAGCAAGCCCAAGCGAGTTATGTCCGAGTTTGGCGATGAACCAGTAACCGACACGGCGTCCAAAACCTGTACTGATAAAACCACGTGAAATAAAAAATGCGGCAGCGATCATCCAGATCGTCGGGTGGGCAAAGCCCGTTAACGCTGTTTTAATCGGTAGTACACCTAACACCGTTGAGGCTGATAATCCCATCAATGCCATCGCGCCTAAAGGCAATGGCGCAAGAATCAGACTGAGTACGGTGACCACAAAAATAACCATCATTTGCCAAGCGGTATCGGTTAAGCCCTCTGGTACAGGACTGAACCATAAAATGACGCCAAGTATTGCCAGTAATAGCAACCGAGAGTTAGCTGAAGAAATCATAAGTACCTCCTATTTTTTTCAAACATATCGTTTCAAGAGGGGGATTTACTGTGTTAAATCAATTTCTGAACAGACCTTTTTTGTTTAACTCTCAGGTTGAATACTGACTCGTTTTTTACCTGTAACCACTGTGAAATTAAAAAAGTTAAAACGATAAAAATCATTAAATTCAGGCGCGAGATTTGAGTCGCATCTTCAATGACATAGACGTAAACAGTATTACTCTGTGTGTTGTTAGCCGGGCGCATAATATGACAGTACGTTTTATTTCAGATACGTTTACCAAGCATCTTTTTTGGCTGCTTAGCGGTGTATTATTGTTTGTCGCTATTGGGTGGTGGGGGTATAGCGCTTATCAAGTCGAAGACATATTGACTCGCCAGATTTCTCTGCGTGCCGAGGTTCAATCCCAGCAATTAGCACACACACCAAGTCTGGTGGCTGCAGTTAAAAACCATAATGCTCAACAAGTGACCCAGCTAATTGACCAATTTGCTGAGGTAAGTGATGCTGATTTTATTACAGTGAGTGACAAGCAGGGAATCCGTCTCGCACACCCGATTCACGAGCGAGTAGGCTTACCGGTTATGGGGGGCGACATAGAAAGCGCTCTTGATGAGGGAAAATCGTATCTTTCGTACGCATCTGGCTCACTGGGGCCTTCTGTTCGTTATATTTCGCCGATTTTCGATACCAATAATGACGTGATTGGTATGGTGAAAGTCGGTTATCTACTCGATACGGTCGAAACGTGGAACAGTAAGCACCTGATGGGGTTGGTAATGTTTGGTATCAGTATCATTCTTGTTTCTGTTGTGCTTGCTATACGTTTTTCTGCTTATGTTAAAAAGAACATGCAGGACCTTGAACCGTGGCAACTCCGGCAAGCGTTGGTGACTCAGCAAGGCGTATTACAAGCGGCACATGAAGGGTTACTTGCAGTCAATGAAAAACAGCAGGTTTATGTTGTGAACGAATCAGCGAAAAAGCTATTGGGTTGTTTAGATTGTGAGTCAAACGCCAACTTATCTGAATGGGTTGATAGCATTGAGGAATTTACACTTAGTGGGGAAGACTTTTTAGATCGTTTAGTTCGAATTAATGGGCAAAATTGCGTTATGACACGTATTACGATTCCGACGTCAGACAATGAACCTAAATCAGCGGTATTCAGTCTACGGGCTTCGGCAGAATTGCGGGCGCTGTCTGACACGCTTAGTCAGGTCGGGGGGTATATCGAGAATTTGCGGGTCACTCGGCATGAATATCAGAATAAGTTGTCGATATTGGCAGGGCTGCTTCAGCTTGGTCAACATGAACAAGCGCTTCAGGTCGTACTCAATCAATCCCGAACCGACCAACAAGTTTTGGATAAACTTAAGCCCTACCAAAAATTCCCGCAATTATCAGGGTTGTTATTGGCAAAGTTGTTAAAAGCCAAAGAGCGGCAAGTAGAGTTTATGTTACCCGATGATGGTCACTGGACAGAACTTCCTCCGAGACTTAATGAAGAAAAACTGTGTTCCATTGTGGGTAATCTGATAGATAACAGTCTGGATGCGCTTGATGGTGCTGCCTCGCCGACAATCTGTCTTAATATGTGGCGTACCTCCACAGAATTTGGATTATCGGTTACCAATAATGGGCCTGAAGTTCAATCTTCTCTAGAAGAAATTGCTGAATTGGGCTACACGACCAAGCAAGAATCAATAGAGCATGGTATTGGGCTGTATGTTATTCAGTCGATGGTGGATTCAGCCAATGGGCATATCGAATTAGACAGTGATGAGCACGAAACCTCTTTTACTCTGTATTTCCACGCCTTTGAGGAAGAGCGATGCTAAAAGTTTTAATTGTCGAAGATGATAACGAAATAGCGGCGCTTCATGCGCATTTTATTGCTAAACAACCTCTACTGCGGCTGGTGGGCATTGCTGTGTCATATCAGATGGCGCAAGAGATGATGTCAGTAGCAAAACCGGATTTAGTGATTGTTGACAACTATCTGCCAGACGGTAAAGGCGTTGACTTGGTATATCAATGGCTAAGGCTCGAGCATCGACCTGAGTGTATTTTGATCACTGCGGCTAATGATGCACAGACGGTAAGTTTAGCTCATAGGTATGGTGCATTTGATTATCTGGTTAAACCGGTCGATTATCAGCGCTTTGCTTTGAGTCTGGAGCGTTTTGTCAAAGTTAAACAGCATGTTTATCAAGAGAACAAGCTGCAGCAATCGGAGTTAGATAACCTGTTCTATCAAGCTCCACCGTATTCAGAGTCAGTGACTAATACCGATGAGTTTACTTTGCAGCAGGTTGTTGAACAATTTGCTCATGCACATGTTGAACAAACTGCCAGTTCTATTGCTGAGTTGATGAACATTAGTAAAAGTACCGCGCGTCGTTATTTAGATAAAGCAGTGGAAAGAAGAGAGCTAATCGCGTTTCTGGAACATGGTAAAGTGGGAAGGCCAACTCGGGTTTACTGCCGGCCGATAGGAATTACTAAGAATAAGAAATGACAAAGCCCCGAATATTACGAGGCTTTGTGAGTGAATTACTTGTGAAGAAGTACTTCTTCCTCTTTTTCCCCGGCATGAGGGTCGTTAAATTTATCCACATCTAACGAGTTTTCGGATTTAGCCACAATACAGGTGACACAACAGTCACCGGTGATATTTACAGCGGTTCGAATCATGTCAAGAAGACGGTCAACACCCATGATTAGAGCAATACCTTCTAGTGGCAGACCGACTTGGTTGAGTACCATTGCCAGCATAATCAGACCAACGCCCGGAACGCCCGCTGTACCGATGGAAGCTAACGTTGCCGTTAAGATAACCGTCAGGTAATCACCCATGCTTAGATCAATGTTGAAAGCCTGCGCAATAAAGGCGGTAGCGACACCCTGCATGATGGCTGTACCATCCATATTAACAGTGGCACCCAATGGAATGGTGAACGATGCTACTTTGTTATCAACACCTAAGCGGTACTTAGCGGTTTCCATAGTAACCGGGATCGTTGCGTTTGATGACGCCGTTGAGAAAGCGAACATTACAGCGTCTTCCATTTTACGTAGGAAGGTGAGCGGGCTCAGGCCTGTAAAGCCTTTTAGTAGTACACTGTAGGTCACTAGGCCATGAATGAGTAGTGCCCCCGCTAATACAACGAAGTACTCCGCCAGGTTTAAAATCGCGCTTAGACCTAGGCCGGTAAACAGTTTAGCCATCAGGAAGAAAACACCATAAGGCGCAACTTGCATTAGCATTGCAACCAGTTTCATTATTACTTCGTTCAGGTCATTGAAAATAGCAGCAACACGTTCGCCTGTTTTACCTGCAGCACTGATAGCAATACCAAAGAGTATGGCAAAAACGATGATTTGTAATGTGTTGCCTTCGGCCATAGAGTGAATTGGGTTGGTTGGGAACATATCAATGATCACCTGACCCAGTGACGGCGCTTCTGCTGCGGTAAAGCTGCTGGCAGCGGTTAAGTCTGCACCTGCTCCAGGCTGGAATACAATACCCATAAATAGCGCCAGAGAAATAGCAACTGCGGTGGTGATGATGTAAAAAACAAGTGTTTTACCACCCATACGGCCGAGTGTTGTAATGTCTTTTAGTGAACTTGTACCACAGACCAATGACACGAATACAAGTGGAACAACCAGCATTTTCAGGCTGGCAATAAAGATCTTACCGCCAACTTCGAATAGTCCGTTGACAATATATGCATCGACGAACCCATTGCCTTCAAACAGAGCTCGAATAATAAAACCAGTCAAAATACCGGTGATCATACCGATAATAACCCGGCTGGTTAAAGATAACGGCTTTTTGGTATCCATTGAGAACACTCCTTATAGTTATGCACTTTGATATTGGTTCAAAGTCGGCGGCAGATTATCAGGCGATTCGGAAATCCAGAAATCAAAACAAATGTGACAGAATGTTAATGTGATCTGTGTCACTTAAATATGGGATGGGTTTACCTTTATTTAGCAAAAAATAACCTTTATTAAACAAATGCGCTTAAAAAAACAGCACAAAAGAGGAGTGGTATAATGTGTAAGTATTTACTTACAATATATTCACTGGTTGCATAATAACGATGAAACTTATACTTGATGATGAATATTTAGTCACAAATGCAACAGGATGAGCATCTATTGTGACCATGCCGGACAAAAAGTCAGCAGAGCCAGCAACACTATTTTGTTTAATTGCTGATAGTTTTGTTAGTTTCTGACTAAAGCGGTGAAAGGTATCAGGAAGAGTAAGAGGTAAATCAACTCAATTCCCCCGTATGCTTTCGGAGGAATTTGGAGTGATACTCTTGAGAGTTCAAATCATACTATGGTTAAGCGTTTTCAGGGCCAAACTGTGTGGCTGTAAAGCGGTTAAGCATGAGATGAACTAAATAAGTAATGAGCAGGGTGATCACAATGGCAAACAATATACTACTGACACGATAAAGTGCGCTGTATATGAGGTCGCTGCCCGGAGACAGATACTGCCCAAACAAGATTCCTAGTGTGGTTAGGCCACCAAATCCGGCGCCTGACCCACTTGACTCTTTTACATGCATGTAGCTAAACAGCATTGAGCCAATCCACAGTAAAGGTACCACAAACAATAATAAGTCAGACCAGTTATAAAGAGTCAGCTGACCTAAAATACCGAATGTAACGCCCATTAGGGTACCCATTGCCCTTTTGCGTGCGTAGCCTAAAGCACCGTTCCAGTTCATAGGAAACAGTAATAGTATGGTTGTTGCCTGCGCTGAAAGAGAGTCATTTAAGTCGAATATCTGAAACACCAAAAAAGACAGCGTCGCTATTATGGCTCCCATCAAGGCTTCATGACGCATTCGGTGACTTTTCTTCGACTCCGTCGGCCTTGGGGGAGGCTGTCTGGGTTGAACATCCGGAATGAGGAACGTCATTAAGTAGGCAATTATCACGGATAATATATTCGCAATTAAATTGGTGAATACTAGGTTGTTCAGGTCTGTTGTCGGGTAGCTGGCGAAATGCAGCATAATACTCAGGCTAATGATGCTATTTGCCCCAAACAGAAAGAGTGGCCCTTTTGACATACAGGCAAACTTTGCCAGAAACAAGACGAATGCGATCATTGTCATTATACCGGGGTGGCCCCCAAACACGCCGCCTAAAAGACCTATCTCCAGACCACAAACCAAAGCTGATGCAAACAGTTGATTTGCAGCATGTCGGCTCATGACCGGAACCATACCTAACAATAGCATTGGGGTTACGGTAAAAAATACGCCGTAATCCCAGCCGAACAATTTGTTTATGGTAAAGCCGAATGTTGCACCGGTTGCAATGCGTAGACACTGTCTGAAATCATTGTCAGACATTGGGTGATCCCATAATCTCATACCACTACCTCAATTAGTAAATGTAGTGTAAGGCACTGAGAAAATGGATCTGTGCTGATGCCAACCATGAAAGTAGTGAGTTTTCAGGTAGTAACTGAACAGTTGCGCGCGCCCCGGAGGGCAGGTTTTCAACGATCGGGTTTTCGACATCCAGATGAACTCGCATGCGTTGCGCGTCACGAACCCAGCGGTTTGAAGTCGTTGGTGTAGCGAGTGTTCCATCAGCGTTAAACTGGCCTGAACTCACGCCAGCATCTACAGTACTGATTTTGGCGCTAAATACCTGGCCTGGTTTACTGTCGAAAGCGATGAGAGCCTCACTGCTTACCGTATAGTGGCGCAGACTTTTTTCGCGAAAATCGGCAATGATATCAACTTTATTTGCGACCAGTGCGATCAGCGGGCTACCGGCAGGCGCATAAGTGCCGGGCTCTAGCTGCAGGTTGGTGACAATACCGTCGTGCTGAGCGGTAACACGGGTGTAAGACAGGTTTAACTTGGCCTTATCCAACTGGTTTTTGGCAGCGCGAATGTTGAGGTTACTGTTATTGGCTTCACCACGGTTAACCTGCAGTTCTTTTAAGTGCGCCTGCGCCGCTTCTACATTTGCTTTGGCTGCGATAGCAGAGCTTTGTGCATCATCTCGCAGCTTTTGCGATGTACCGTTACGAGTGAATAGTGCGTTTAGACGTTTTGCTTCACGGACTTTCTGATCAGCAAGAATACGACTTGCCTGCAGGTTTGCTTTCGCTGCTGCAATGGAAGCGTCAAGTTGCTCATTGTTCTGCATTACCTGTTCCAGATTAAGTTGAGCTTGTTCAACCGCAAGCTGGTAAGAAGCAGGATCGATTTCAAACAACACATCGCCTTTGTGGATCGTCTGATTATTTTTCACATACACGTGAGCGATTTGCCCACTTACCTGTGGTGCGATTCTTGTTACGACTTTTGTCGCCATAGCCTGTGGTGTTAGCGGCATCGCTAAATCGGCCACAAGAAAATAGACAAAAACGAGGACAAACCCGAAGCAGGAATATTTAATCCAGCGGGCAAATTTTTGATCGGGGGTCATATTTTGAAACTTCTCTTTATTCGGGGTTTTCTGACTTTTCGCTAAGCGCATCAAGAGCGTTGTGTGCTATTTGATCGAGTATGCGCGAGAGCTTCTTCATATCTTCATTTTCTATATCGATCAGCAACTGGCTTCGGACCTGCATAATACGGGCTTCCATCTGCTTAAGCAGAGTTTCACCTTCAGAGGTCAGATCAACAATTCGCGCTCTTTTGTCACTTTCACAGCAGTGGCGAGTGATGAGCCCTTGCTCTTCTAGTTGAGCGAGAGTTCGCATTAATGATGGCAATTCAATTTCAAGAGCCTCAGCAAGTTTCTTCTGGCTGATGTGATCACCCATGCGCTGCAGTTTCCATAACGCGGTCCAGCGAGGATGAGTTAGCCCTAAAGGAGCCAGCTCTCGATCGGCGACCATTTTCCAAAGTCGCGAGACACGTGCTAGTTGTTCAGCTAAAGAAAGCTCTTTGAGACTGGAAATATCGTTGATCATCATTAACTCTGATTACTTAGCGTGCTAACTAATATAATTTACTTAGCGTGCTAAGTAAATAGTTTGTGATTGATATCACAAAAATGTATGAACAATCAGCTTTACGGGTTAGCAATTACGCAAAGTGTGGAATCCTGAATAGATACGAGTACAGGTAGTAAACCAACAAGCCGTTCCGAAAATATAAGCAATAAGAGCGAAGTGATTCGGTAGTAGGCATATTGCAACGAAACATAAGATGGTTTCAGTACCTTCAGTCAGCCCGCCCATGTAGTAAAGGGATTTACTTTTATATACGGGGTTTTCAATGCCTTGTTTGCCAGCCAGAACCGCAAAAGCCAAAAAACTCGATCCTGTACCGACAAAAGAAAAAATCAAAAAAGCACCGGCGATGGCATTTTGCTCGGGATTCGCGACAACGAAACCAAACGGGATGAGTGAGTAGAATAGAAAATCTAAACTGATATCGAGAAATCCTCCGGCATCGGTTATTCCCTGAAGACGTGCTAGTGCTCCATCCAGGCCATCACATATTCTGTTAATAACAATGAGTGCCAGCGCCAGATAGTACTGTTCCCAAACTAGCGCCGGAAATGCCAGACAGCCAATGAAAAAACCAAACAACGTGGTTTGATTCGCAGTAACCCCAGTTTTGTTCAGTAATGTTGCTGATTGCTTAAGGGGCCAGCGAATTACACTAATACTGAGTTTATCAAGCATTGTCATTCTCCCATGGCCAGTTGATGCAGCGACTTCCCGAAGGTATGTCTTCTTTATCATGAGTGACCATGAGTACCGGTATATTCGCTTGCTTTAGTTGTTCGACAACAAGGCTACGAAACTGTGCGCGAAGCTCTTTATCTAGCTTGCTGTAGGGCTCATCTAATAAAGCGGCTTTAGGTTTTGCAAGTAGCATTCGGGTTAAAGCGATACGTGCACGTTGTCCACCTGAAATCTGTTCCGGGAAGGAGTTTGCTAAATTACTTAAAGAAATGTGTTTTAGAGCTTCCATCGCTGTGATTTTGCGCTCGTTACCTTTAATTGTATCAGGGAGAGCGAAAGCGAGGTTTTCCCATATAGTCAGATGTGGAAAGAGTAGATCGTCCTGAAACAGAATACCAACTTGACGCAGGTGAGCGGGCAATTGATCCATCTGATTCTGCTCAAGACTGATTGTGCCTGAGTAGGTGAACTCCTGCGATAAGTGACCGGCTATCGTATCAAGAAGTGTCGATTTACCGCATCCACTTGGCCCCATAAGAGTCACAATCTCACCTTTATAAACGGTAAGGTTAAAATCAGTGAGCAGAATATCGCCATTCTTTTTACGGATGACGAGGTTTTCGAGACAAAGACTCATGAGTCAGCAAACCTTTGATAGATAATCGACGGTACTTACCGTGAGTGTGGTTAAGCAACATCGCAAGTGAGAAGAATAGCAATGGTAACAATGCCTGACTGATAGCATAAATAGCCGTTATACGGCGATCGTGACCGCTGGAAAGGGCAACGGCCTCGGTGGTAATAGTACTGATTCGCCCCGCGCCAAGGATCAGTGTTGGTAAATATTGAGCCAGACTGACGCTAACCCCCACAGCCCACGCAAAGGTAACAGCGGGTAACAATAGAGGCAGCTTGACTTTAAACCAGGCATGTAACGGAGATTTGCCCAAACTTAAAGCGACTCGGGTTAACCCCTGATCATAGCTGCGCCATGGCCCATCCAGTGATAGGTATACATAAGGGAATGCAAAAAATACATGCGCCCAGCAGACCCAGAATGAATAGACATCACTTTTTATATACAGTGTCGCGATTTGCATACCAAACAATACAGATAGCTGGGGGATCAGCATGGGGATGGCAATGATGTAGCCAGGAATGTGAATACGATAACGCTGGCGGTATTCATGGGCGATAAGCGCGAGCAGTAAAGACAGGGTGGCACAAATCACAGCAATACTCATACTTTGGCCGAATGTGTTAACAATGCTTTGCCATTCATATTGCCAAAAGCGGGTACTGAACTGACTGGGAACTAAATCCGGAAAACGCCAGCGTAGAGCAAAACTCCACAATATCATTAAGGGCAGCATGATAAATGCCAGTATGGTTAGCAGTGAAAACAGGCTTTTCCCGGGTAACGTCAGACCAGAACGCCCGGAATATTGCCAGTGTTTAAATCCCTTGAGCACGACCCACTCAAGGGTTTGCACAAATGCAATCAGTAAACTGGCAATAATAAAGAGTACAACAGCCCCCGCAGCAGCACGAGGTAAGAGTGATAAATCAGGATCATTAAACCATTGCCAAACTAATACGGCGAAAGTCGGCGGGTTTGTCGGGCCTATGATCAGTGCAATATCAACCACAGATACACTGTACGCTATTATCGCCAGCATCGGGAAACGTAGCCTGGTAAACCATTGCGGGAAAATAACTTTACACCAAACCTGACTGTTGTTGTAGCCTAAAGCGTGGCTAACTTTCTCGATTTGAGCAACCTTAAGCTGCTGCAAAATTGGAATACTCATAAGCAGCAGAAATGGAACTTCTTTTAATGCCAGCATAACGATTAGCCCTAAAGCATCGGGATCCTTAACTAACAGCGCCATTTCGTTAACGTTTTGAGAGCTGAGATCGTAGCCAAAGCTCTGATAAATGGTTCTCACCCCGATACCCGTTGGAGCAAATAAAAAAGCGAAGCCAATTGCAAAAGCTACGTGCGGCATAGCAAGCAGGGGCGAAAGGAGCGTTTCTATCTTCCGCCACCATGTCGTATTCCAACATGACTGCAATATTGCGAAGGTTATTAAGCAGGCAAGATAGCTGCTGATGATAGCAGAATACATGGTTAACCCGATGGATTGCCATACACCGTTCCAGCGGAATACATGTGAAAAGCCCGATAATGAAAAGTCAGATAAGCCAATCGGAGGTATATAACCGAATGCAGAGAGCACTACCCCGAGTAGCCCCGGGATAGTGGGTAAGATGCAGACGGCGATAAGGCCTAGATAGAGCAGGCGTAACATTTAGTTTCCGTAACGTTTTAACCACTCTTGTTCAAGAGCAGCTTGCCAGCTTGGATGAGGCTCAGCAATAGACTTAAATTGCTTGGTCTTCTTAGCACTGCCGCTAAGATACTGGCTGCTTAGAACCGAAGGGTCACCCCAGATATTCATATCCCCTTTGCGGGACTGAGCTTCCGGACTGAGTAGAAAGTTAATCGCTACTTGGGCGGCGGCACTTGCATTTGCATTCCACGGAATAGCCAGGAAGTGAATATTAGATAGTGCACCGGCATCCATCGCATAAGCAGCTGTGGTTAAAGCGAGGTTGCCGTTAGACTGAGCTGAGTATACCGCATTTGGGTTGAAAGTAATCGCCAGATCAAGCTGCCCATCGTCCAACAACTGAATGGTTTCCGCTGTGCCTGATGGAAATTGTTTTCCGCCCCGCCATGCCACTTGATGGAATTGATCTAGGTAGTTCCATAGTGGTTCGGTCACTCGTTGGAAATCGGCATCCTTGACTGGTTTCATTAGTGATGAATCGTTGTGGGTCAGTTCAATTAGCAATGCCTTTAAAAAACTTGTTCCATGAAATTCAGGTGGACGCGGGTAGCTCAAACGATTCGGAAATGCCTTCGCGTAGCTGAGCATCTCCATAAAGGATTTGGGGGGATTATTTAAGGTTTGTTTGTCGTGAATAAACACCAGTTGGCCAACGCCCCAGGGCGCTTCTAACCCTTCGGTAGGAACTGAGAAGTCAACATCTACAGGCAGAGATTTATCAACGTATTGCCAATTGGGTAACTGGTCTACAAATGGTCCGAATAATAGCTTATTGTCTTTCATAGATTTAAAGTTCTCACCATTAATCCAGACCATGTCAACGCTGCCACCGCTGTTTTTACCGGCCGCTTTTTCAGCGATTAAACGCGTAGTTGTTTCCGAAATATCGCTCACTTTTACGTGTTTTAATGTCACGTTATAACGCGCTTGTAGTTGCTGTCCTGCCCATTGAATATAGCGGTTTATCTCCTGACTGCCTCCCCAGGCATGAAAATAGACGGTGTCACCAGCCGCTCGTTGCTCAACGGATTTCCAATTCGTTGCGCTAGCGGGTGTCGATATAATTGCGGCTAACAGTGCCACACTACTCAGTATCTTTTTCATAACGTATCCATATTAGTACTGATTTTTATAGTAAATTCATAGTATTAAATTGTAGTTGCTCTCATAAGTATAGGTGTTGGCCCATATTTATTGTCCAATTATTTAAAACAGTAGATATAGACCGAATGATGGCATTATTACTTTCATACCAATTCGCTTTTGTCTGACTGCTTAAGCATTTACTCCGGGTAGCAATGTGATAGTTTATAGCCTGAGATAATGCTCGCGATAAAACAACAAGGAAATATATGGCACGTCCTAAAATCCCACGTCAGATTTGCGGTTCCCCTGCTCAAAGCTGTTTTAAGCCGAATGGTATTCCTATGGCTGATCTTGACAAAGTTTACCTTCAGTCAGATGAATTCGAAGCTATCCGTTTGGTCGACTATCAGGGAATGCAGCAACAACATGCTGCACTGGAAATGGGAGTCTCACGACAAACATTGGCTAATTTGGTCAAAGCTGCACGTAAGAAGGTCGCAGACAGCCTGCTTAACGGTAAGGCATTAATGATGGCCCCGGAAGAGTAGCTGTATAAACGATGGTTATGGCTTAATAATTATCCCAATAAGGTTCGTCACCGTAATATTGAGCAAGAAAGTCGATAAAGTGGCGTACTTTTGAAGCCAAATATTCTCTATGGCTGTATAACGCATAGAGCCCGAGAGACTGAACTGAAAATGCTTCTGCTACTTCTAAATTGCCTTTAGCAATATCGGCCCCGGTTAAAAATGTCGGTTGAATCGCATAGCCTCGTCCGAGAATGGCTGACTTGACGATGACATCTCCGTTGTTACTGGAAAAGTCACTTTTAAGGTCATGAATTAAAATATGTTTTGGCCATTCGTTAAACAGACTTCTTGGGTCAGAATAAGCAAAGCGCAAATAGTTAAGTTGGCAGAGGGCATCAAAGTTATCTGGTTTGCCGTGTTGTTGCCAAAAATCAGGAGATGCACATAGTGACAAGCGAATTGGCGCTATTTTCTTGGCAACTAAAGCTGAATCCTTTAAGTGGCCGACACGCAGTGCTATATCGACGCCTTCTTCAAGTAGATCGACTTTTCTGTCGGTTAAAAATAACTCAACGTTAACATCGGGATACTTTACCTGAAATTGTGCAATTGGCTCTGATAAATGGTGTACGCCAAAGGACATTGGTGCACTGATGCGCAGTGTTCCGGATACCTGAGACTGCAAATTGGTCAGTGCATTGTCCATATCATCAATGTCGATCAAGACTTGATGACAACGATCAAAATACGCTTGACCAGCTTCCGTAAGGTGCACTCTTCGCGTAGTGCGGTTAAGCAGGCGGATTTTCAGAGAGTCTTCTAATTGAGCAACATATTTACTGACAAGCTGCGGAGACAAATCCAGTTTGTTTGCCGCTTTTACAAAACTGCCTTCAGACACCACGGTCGTAAAAGCTCGCATAGCTAAGATTTTATCCATATTGGAAACGCCGTGTTTATAATTAAGCAATGAATAGCTAATTTATCATGCTCAGGTTGATAGGTATATTAAGCTTATATCAGCAACAATGCCACTCAGCAGGAGTGGATAACTGCCACAGCAGGAGTCGTACATATGAAATTGAATCAACGCACACCATCACTGTTTTTATCGCATGGCTCTCCAATGATGGCAATTGAAAATTCAGAAACGACCCGGTTTTTCACTCAACTGGGACAAAACTTACCACAACCTAAAGCGATTGTTATTTTCTCTGCGCATTACGATCAAAGAGGGCCGGTAACAATTACTGGTGGGCATACGTTAAGTACGATTTATGATTTTTACGGGTTTCCACAGCCTTTGTATGATATTGATTACTCAGCGCCGGGTGCGCCAAAATTAGCTCAAAAAGCCGTTAAATTGCTTAAAGATGCAGGTATTGCGGCGCAACTTGATATAAATCAGGGGCTGGACCATGGTGCCTGGATTCCAATGCTTTATATGTATCCGGATAAAGATATTCCTATTATTCAGGTATCGATTAATTCGGCGATGGATGCCGTGTTCCACTTTGAGATTGGTCGTTGGCTACGTGCTTTGCGTGAAGAAGGTGTGATGTTTGTTGGATCCGGCGGCATCAGCCATAATTTGCGTGAAATATTTGCACCACGTCAGGATCCGCAGCGAGTAGAGAAGGTGAATCAGTTTACGCAATGGGTTAGTGAACAACTCACGGCGGGCAATATCAGCAATTTGCTGGATTACCTTGAGAAAGCACCTCATGCACGTTTTAACCACCCAACGCCGGATCACTATTTACCATTACCTTGTATTTTGGGTACCAGCTATGATGACGAAATAGGAGAGGTGTTACACCGTGCTGTTGACCTGGAAATTTTAGCGCTTGATGCTTATGGGTTTGGTGTGGCTGCGTAAAATGATGCCCCCGTTAATTTCTGGGGGGCTAATTTTTTAACTGCAATGACCACATTGGTATTATGAGAACTTGTCGTTACGGATAAAATGATCAATTTGTTCTGCGACATTTGAACTGTAGATCATGCTGGTATGAGTATTTCTTATTTTTTGATGATCCGTCATTCCGGAAATTTTGGTTTCGTCTACGGTGACGGTTCCGTCGGAATGGGCGCGTCCCATTAAAATTGAGCGAACACCAATTGGCAGAGTTCCGGCAAGGCTGCCAAGCTTCTGCGGGAATGACCAGGTATCGTCGTGCTTTTCCAGACCGAACTTTGCAGAATTGCCAAGGATAACCCCCAGTCCCATTTGTTGAATTTTGCCGACGATTGAAGCGCCATTGATCGGTGATCCTATGGCCACAACATGGGAGATTGTTGTCGAATCTGGTTTTCTGGATGCCAGGTAGCGTTTGATGACTATACCGCCGAGACTATGTCCGACCAAAATATTGACTTGATTCGGGTCTATAGCTTTGTCTATGGCTGGGAAGATTTTGTCTTCATTTATCGCTACAGTGTTGTAGCTAAGGACTTCGGTTTGATAACCCAGTTTCTCGAGACGTTGGCTAAGAGGCAACATCGCGATGCCATGCATGTATAAGCCATGCAGAATGATGATTTTCACGCAGTGTTCTCAACGGTCGTTGTTATAATCAGCTTAATATAACGATGCCGTTGCATTTTATAAAGTAAAAGACTTGTCAAAATAGCTTGGTATCAGCTCGTATGAGTATCGGAGGTTGAAATCGTGCTGACAAGGCATGTGAACGCTATTGATTGTTGGGTGGGTTGCTCTTTGCAAAATTACCAAGGGTGACAGGTCTAGCTTTTTATCTTTTTTGTGTAACTTTCTGTTTTTATTTTAAAAATAAATAAAGCCTCCAGAGTGGAGGCTTACCTAATCCAACTACTTGTTAGTAAATGGAAAATTCTTTTTATTTAGTGTAAGACTGAGCGATGTTGTCGATACGCTCATTGGCACGTGCTGCTTCTTCTTGAGCAGCCATTGCTGAATCTGATGCAGCAGATGCTTTAGATTCAAGAGCTGAGTGCTCACTCTTAAGCATTGCAACTTCGTCATTTAGCTGACTAACTTGGCTGTTTAGCTCATCCAATTGCGCTGTTGTTTCTTCGTCTGGACCAGACGCACAACCTGCTAGTAGTAGTACAGAAGACGCTGCTGCTGCGATTAACATCTTGTTCATATTGAACTCCTTGATTTTAAGTAAGTATCAAAAACGCCCTATACATTTTTATTGAATATAGTGACGAATTAAAGTGTAGACACTATTTTACGCTTCGCATAATTGGGAAAAGTCAAAATAACCCAAAATTTTATCTGATAATCAAATGATTGTGTGAAATCTCAGATCTAAGAGTCACTCTATCATCATTTTTTACATTAGTGCATATACTATTTAAATGGCATTAGGAGATTATTTTCTGTGATCTCTATCTATTAGTCGGCTATTCGCGGTATCATACGGCGCTTTCATTTTGTTCGTTTAGCCACACTTAATTAGGCTACCTCACTGATTTGGAGAATCCTTTGCAGTTTAAAGATTTAGGCTTAGATAATCGCTTATTGAAAAACCTGGCACATTACGATTTCAAACAAGCGACTGAAATCCAGAAGATCGCTATTCCTGTTGCAATTGCAGGGAAAGATGTTTTGGCATCATCTAAAACAGGATCTGGTAAAACTCTGGCTTTTTTGCTTCCAACTTTGCACAAGGCTCTTAAGTCAAAAGCGTTTTCAGCAAAAGATCCCAGAGCTGTGATATTGCTTCCAACCCGTGAGCTAGCAAAACAAGTGTATGGTGAATTGCGTGTCATGCTGGGTGGCTTGAGTTACACCGGGACATTGATTACCGGTGGTGAAAACTTTAACGATCAGGTAAAGGCATTGCGCCGCTACCCGCGGTTTATTGTCGCGACTCCCGGCCGTCTCGCTGATCACTTAGAGCACCGCTCTTTATTCTTAGATGGCGTAGATACACTGATTTTGGATGAAGCCGACCGTATGTTGGATCTAGGCTTTGCTCCTCAACTTCGTCATATCCATAAAGCGGCTAAGCACCGTCGTCGCCAGACGCTGATGTTTTCTGCCACACTCGACCACGCGCAGGTTAATGATATTGCGTATGAGATGCTCAATGATCCGAAGCGGATTTCAGTGGGTGAAGTGAATGAGCAGCATAAAGATATCTCTCAGCGTTTCTACTTATGTGACCATTTGGATCACAAAGAAGCCTTGTTGGATCGCGTTCTGGAACAAGCAGATTATCGTCAGGTCATTATTTTTACCGCGACTCGAGCGGATACTGAAAGACTGACGGCTAAGTTGAATGAGAAAAAGCTGAAGGCTGTCGCTTTAAGCGGTAACTTAAATCAGGCTCAGCGTAATACCATCATGAGCCAGTTTGAGCGTAGCGTATTTAAAATTCTGGTGACGACAGATGTGGCGTCTCGGGGTTTAGATATTGCGAATGTGACTCACGTGATTAACTTCGACATGCCAAAGCATACCGAAGAGTATGTTCACCGTGTTGGTCGTACAGGACGCGCCGGTAATAAAGGTGATGCGGTATCGTTTGTCGGACCTAAAGACTGGGACAGTTTTAAACGCGTAGAAGCTTTCTTACAGCAGAGTATCTGTTTTGATGTACTGGAAGGTTTAAAGGGTAAGTTTAAAGGTATTAAGCCTCGTCAGCCTGTACGTAAAGGTAAAGTCGCCGCGTCGAAATCGACTAAAGCCAAAGCCAATAAGAAAGTGACGAAGAAGCCAGCTCAACGTGATAAAAGCTTTTATAAGAATGTTGCCGTTGGTGATGATGTCTTTATCCCTAAAAAGAAAGTTGCACCTAAAACGGACGATGAATAAATAAATTTAAACGCTGCTGACTTAAGGCAGCGTTTTTCTTTAAACTCTTAAGCTTTTCTTAAGTTTCCTTCCATAAGCTCTCGGTATAAGAACCTAAGAGGGCTTATCTATGACCACTTTAACTTCACATTATCCGTTCAGGCTAGAAATTGTTGGCCGTCGTCACCAAAAAAGAAAAGAGATAGAAGCTTATATATCTCAGCGCTATTTTCTCGCATTCGATGCACATTTAGATGCGTTTATGCCAACGTTTATGGCGTTGCTAGAAGGAGAAAAGATTCGTTCTTTATGTGGTTTCCGCGTGGCAAGTGAAGAACAGTTGTTCCTTGAGCAGTATTTAGATCTTAACGCCGATACTCTTCTCAGTCATGTATACGACACTGAAGTTAACAGAAGTGAGTTAATCGAATTTGGTCAGCTTGCTTCTTTTTCCAAAGGTTTTTCTGCACTTCATTTTTTGTTGATGACGCAATATCTGGTTGAATCTGGTTATCACTGGTGCATTTTTACCGCGACAGATCCTCTAAGTGCCATGATGTCTCGTCTTGGACTTGAAACGGTGACTTTAGCAGAAGCTGATCCTTCCAGAATTCCAAATGCGACGAGTATCTGGGGAAATTACTACCAGCATCAGCCTCGTATTATTGCAGGAAATCTGAGGCAAGGACGTGAGCATTTAACCAGGCTGATTGGAAAGTGTCATAGCCAAGTTGGTGGAGGGGCATTATGAATGCCATGCTTAAAGCTCTTATCCATCACGCGACATACTCTGGTGATAAAATCGCGTTTTCTGATGAACAGAGTGATATCAGCTATCAGCAACTACTGTTACGGGTAAGCGATGTTGCCCGACAGTTAGTCTACCTTGACCCTCATTGTGTTGCTCTTCGTGCCAATAATGGCATTGACTGGGTTGTTACCGACTTAGCGGCTATGTGGGCCGGTATTCCCATCGTACCTGTTCCAATGTTTTTTAGTGAGCAACAAACCCGCCATCTGTTAAGCGAATCTGGTGCTGATGTGTTGATAGGCGAATGGCAACAATGGCATCCACTATTTTTGGGGCAGATTGATAGCCTGCAATTGTGGAGGCTACAACAGCCAAGCAAGCAGAAATTGCTGCGACATACCAGTAAAGTCACGTTTACCTCCGGTTCTACCGGTAAGCCCAAAGGTGTGTGTTTAAGCTCGCAACAACTTGTATCTATCAGTACAACACTGGCAGAGACTATCGCAAAGAATGTCCGTTGTGATAAGCACTTAGTGTTATTGCCATTGTCAACTTTGCTTGAAAACATAGCGGGTGTTTATGTTCCAATATTGCTGGGCGCAACATCGGTTGTATTGAGTGGAAAGTCGGTTGGTCTTACAGGATCGAGTCAGTTTGATGCCGTTCAGTTCTCCTTAGCATTATCACAATATTTACCCAATACGATGATACTGACGCCGGCATTGCTTCTCGCCTTGATTGAAGCGGTTCAAGTGACTCCAAAAATTGCTAAAAATCTTAAGTTTGTCGCTGTTGGTGGGGCACGAGTATCCCCGAGTTTGCTGGAGCACGCTCATCGGTTAGGAATCCCGGCCTACGAAGGGTATGGCTTGTCTGAAAATGCTTCGGTTGTCAGCCTAAATACACCATCAAAATACAAATCGGGTACTTCTGGCAAACCACTCCCTCATCTTAACGTAAAGGTCTCTGAAGATGGCGAAATACTTGTGTCAGGAAATACCGCTCTTGGCTATGTGAACCAACCTTTTGAATCTCACTGGTTAGCGACCGGAGATTTAGGTTATATCGATGATGAAGGTTTCCTTGTTATCAGTGGACGCAAGAAGAATCAGATTATCAGTGCATATGGGCGCAATATTTCGCCTGAATGGTTGGAATCAGAAGCTCAGGCTTTCAGAGAGCTATCGGCAATGGTGATTGTCGGAGAAGGACAAAATACTCTGACGGCAATTGTTGAGAGTGGGGATATTAAGCAGGTAGCGGCATCATTGAGGCAATTTAACGCTGCTTTCCCTGATTATGCGCGAATTGGAAGAGTCATTATTGCACCTCCGTTGCGCTCAGTACCGGGGTTCTATACCAGTAACGGCCGACCGATCAGGCAGCAGTTCGAACATTGGGCTAGAAATAGCGCTCAATCAGAACCTTGCCACATCACGACTCAGTTAATTGAATAGAGGATATCGCTATGACTGCTTTTTTCGAAACGTTAAAACAACAAACTCAGCAAGCTCAACAGCAGATGCTTCAGGCACCAATATTTGCAGCCTGTACCCGCGGAGAAATAGATAAGGAAACTTACATTGCTTTTCTTACTCAGGCTTTCCATCACGTCAAGCATACTGTTCCACTTCTAATGGCGTGTGGTGGGCGGCTACCAGAAAAATATGAATGGTTGCGTCAAGCTATTGGAGAATATGTTGAGGAAGAAAAAGGACATCATGAATGGATTCTGAATGATATCCGAGCGTGTGGTGCTGACACGAATGCTGTTCGTGCTAATCAAGGAAAGGGGCGAGTAGGGACTGCAATCGAATTGATGGTTGCTTATCTATATCATCAAATAGACCGAGGTAATCCAATTGCTTTTTTCGGCATGGTATGGGTACTTGAAGGTACCAGTGTTGGTGTCGGTGGACAAATCGCTAACCTTATTAAGACGACGCTCGAATTACCTGATAGTGCGATGAGTTATTTGACCTCTCATAGTGAGTTAGACCAAGAGCATATTCAACTGTTTGGAGGGCTAATGAATCAGATAACGGATGAGCAAGATCAAGCTGCGATTGTAGATTCAGCCAATATGGTGTTTCACCTCTATGGTCAGATGCTAAATGATCTGACACAACCAGTGGTTAAGCATGCTGCTTAAAGGAGCTCTGTATGCAGTTGGAAAATAAACGTGTGTTATTAACAGGGGCTTCCGGTGGGATCGGTAAAGAGGTTGCCCGTGCCCTTGAAGGCAAAGGCGCGAGCTTGATACTGGTCGCTCGTAATCTGAATAAACTACAAGCTGTGAAAAATAGTCTGGAAAACCCTGATAAACATCTAATTATTGCCGAGGATCTATCGACTCAGGAGGGGGTTGAAAATCTGAATCAGCACTGTTTATCCCTGAGTCATCAAGGGCAACGTATTGATGTGTTAATTAACAATGCGGGAAGTAATCAGTTTAATTTTCTTGCTCAGCGTCATCGTTGTTCGATAGAGCATGAAATTCAACTAAACCTGACGGCACCGATTGTAATGTGTCAGTCATCAATCGCTTGGATAAACCGACCGGGTATCATATTAAATATCGGTTCAACTTTTGGTTCAATTGGTTACCCGGGCTTCACCATCTACTGCGCAGCGAAGTCGGGACTACAACGTTTTAGTGAAGCGCTCGACAGGGAACTTGATGGTTCTGGAATGCGTACGTTGTATTTGGCGCCCAGAGCAACCAATACCAGCTTAAATAGTCGGTTTGTTAACCAGTTGAACAAAGAGCTGGGTAATAAAAGTGATTCTCCTGATATCGTCGCTGTTTATGTAGTGGATGTACTGGAGAAAGAAAAAACAGCCAGTTGGATTGGTTGGCCGGAAAAGTTGTTCGCTCGCCTAAACCAGATCTTTCCGACGGTAGTTTCCCACTCAATTCGGAAACAGCAACAAACCATTCATCAGCTCATCAGCCAAGAGCAGGGGAAATCATCATGAAATTAGCAATATTACCACTTATGATGGCGTTACCATTCATCGCTACAAAAGCAGCGTTGGCTGCAGGCCCAGACCCTTTAGTTTCGATTCAGTCGAGGTGGGCGGTTTGTCAATATGAATCTAAAGACTCTGAACACCAAATTTTTTGTTTTGAAAATCTGATCAAAAAAACGCAAAGAGCTTTAAAGAAAGACCCGAATCGACCAGAGTTAATAGTGTGGTTAGCGATTAATAAGGCCTCGTTAGCTGGTGCAGATGGCGGTCTCGGTGCATTATCTTTAGCTAAAGAAGCAAAAGTACTTCTTGAACAAGTTATTGATAAAGCGCCGGAAACGTTAAATGGGTCAGCGTATACTAGTTTGGGGTCGCTATACTATAAAGTACCCGGCTGGCCGATCGGTTTTGGGGATGATGACATGGCAGAAAAAATGCTGCGTAAAGCTCTGGAGCTGAATCCTGACGGAATTGATCCCAATTATTTTTACGCGGACTTTTTGATACAGGATGGACGCGAAAAAGAAGCGATGAGTTATTTGTCAAAAGCAAAAAACGCACCTCCCAGAGCTGACCGACCTTTAGCTGACTTTGGCAGACAACAAGAAATTGCCAAACTATTAGGAAAATAATCATGCGATTACTTTTGGTTGAAGATGATGCATTGCTTGGGGAGTCTATGGTGACTTCGCTTAGTCGCCATGGGTACACCGTTGATTGGATTGATTGCGGAGGCGGTGTAGCGACTGCGATGAAAACCGATCAGTTTGCGGCGGTTATTCTTGACCTTACGTTACCCGATACCGATGGCCTAGTAGTGTTAAAGAGCCTGCGTAGGGCTGGTTACACTCTCCCTGTTCTGATTTTAACAGCTCGGGATGATATTGAAGATCGGGTAAAAGGGCTGGATGGTGGCGCAGACGATTATCTCGTCAAACCATTTGCTCTGGAAGAACTGATGGCTCGTTTACGAGTTCTTATCCGGCGTCAGTCAGGCTATTGTGACACGAGAATTGAAATGGGGCCGCTTTCTCTATCCTTGGCGGAGCAATCTGTTGATTATGAGGGAAATCGTCTAAAGCTAACCAATAATGAATTTAAGCTACTTACTGCATTAATGACCCAGGCTGGGCGCGTATTAAGTAAAGAACAATTGCAACAGTCGCTACATGGCTGGGATGAAGGTGCGAGTGATAATGCCATTGAAGTCCATATCCATAACCTGCGTAAGAAGATTCCTAATAATGTGATCAAAAATATACGCGGAGTGGGGTATATCATTGAAAAGTAATACGGAAAAAGTTTATTCAATTAAGAAACGACTGACTGTATCAGTTATTTTGCTTTCTTCAGCTTTGATATTGATTTCACTACTCTTTAGCTTTTCTTCCTCTCGTCATGAAATCCAAGAAGTTTATGATGCTCGTTTAGGGCAAACAGGGAAAATGCTACTACTGAGCATGCCAGTTTCTGAGCAAAATCTGAGTAAAAAGCAGACTCGTGCGATGTTTGATAACTGGATGCAACGGATATCAATAGACGCAAAGGGGGATGACGACCCGACACCTTTTGGTCACCCTTATGAACAAAATATTTTGGTTCAGTTTTATCTCAACGATAATCTTCTGTGGGGCTCCATACCTGAAGTTGGTAATATTGAGCATAATTCTGGGTATACCGGTTATGGCGATGTGATCCATAACGGCGAAAAATGGCGATATTTTCAATTGCCATTACCGAAGGGTGTGAGTGATAACAACGAGTATATTATTGTTGCTGAAAAAGAATCCATTCGTGATGAAATGATTTATGAATTAGCGCTGTCTGCCGCGCTACCACAGCTGATTTTGATTCCCTGCTTGGCTGTGATTATGGTGTTTTTGATTGGTAAGCACTTTAAGCCGATATCTGAACTTAAATTCGCTATTGCCCAACGAAACGTCAATAAGTTGGACAATATTCACGTTGCTAGCCCTACGCAGGAGTTGTCACCGCTAGTCGATACTTTGAATAGCTTGCTTAGTGAGTTGGATATGGCGTGGCAAAGAGAAAAGCGCTTTACGCGAATGGCGGCTCATGAGCTAAAAACGCCTTTGACTATTCTGCGATTGAATGCAGAAAATGCGTTACAAAGCACTAATCAACAGCAACTTAATCAAGATCTTAATAATATTCTCAAAGGTATCGACAGAACCGACCGAATGATCCAACAGCTACTCACTTTGGCCAAAGTAGAGAGCATCCAGAAAATGCATTTTAATAAACTGGATTTAACCAGTATATGCCAATCGGTTATTGCTGAACGTGCCCCTTTGGCATTGAAAAATCAGCAAGAGTTTATATTGGAATCACAAGGTGCCAATGTCTATGGTGATGAAGCTCTGCTTAGAGTTCTTCTGACCAACTTGATTGATAATGCTATTCTCTATTCAGGGCATGGTAGTAAAATCAGCGTCAGTACGGAAGAAGAAACCTCTATAGTTAGAATACGTGTATCGGATACTGGTAAATCATTGACGGCGGAAACTCGGGAAAAAATATTTGATAACTTTTATCGTGCTAATACAGAAAAAGGCGATGGTGCCGGTTTAGGCATGTCCATCACTCGTGATATTGCAAAGTTACATGGAGGAAGCCTGGAGCTACTTCCCCGCGAAGATGACTGTAATACCTTTTTAGTTTGTCTTCCAAAAGGTTTTTAACCCTGAATGACCGTTAAGCAAAATCACAGGAAATACTTAATGCCGCCCGTTGCACTGCTGATTTCTATCAATGTTCCCTGATACCATGCACCCGGATACTGACTCCAGTATGTTTGAGAATAAGTTTTTCCGTCATCATGCCAAAAGCCGATGGGTTGATTAGGGAAACTGTTGCGACAAATCAGATGTCCAGGTTTGTCGTGTACATGTTTGCCTGTGCCATCAACAGCATCGATATCAAATCCTAAGCCAGCGGCCTGACATTCTCCGCGGTAAACTGGCGAAACAGGGTTGCCGAGAACAAAGCTTCCCAGAATATCGCTGTCTCCCGACATGCAGACTAAATGCATATCGGGTTTAACTTGATCAAAAATATAATCAAACTGCTCGCTGGCCAACATTGAGTTGGTGATACACAGCGTTTTTAGTGACGTCAGAGAATAAAAATTACCCGGAGGAAAAGAGGCATTTTGCAACGTCTGTATATACTCTGACGAGCTTCCCAGCAGTGTTGTATGGGATTCTTCCGCCAGATCCCATAATGCGGTAGGTTGAGGGCTGACAGGACAACCATCGTAGATGATCAGTGTCGCGCCACTGGCTAGTGCGGAGACATGCCAGTTCCACATCGCGTAATTAGGTTGAGTATTGATTAGTACTCTATCACCCGGTTGGATATCGCAATGGAGCTGATGCTCTTTGAGGTGATTGAGTACTGTTCCGCCAACGCTGTGAGCGACGCACTGAATAGCACCCTCCGATTGTGAATGAAGAATGAATAAAGGTTCATTAAAAGCGATCCGCTCGTAGGCCAGTCCTCTGGGTAAATAACTGGCAAGTATTGCCTGCCAGTCTGAAAATGAATCGTTGAAATTTACACTGTAATCTCGTTGCTGAAGATACTCAATTTGGCAGGTGTTTTCGATACTTTCTACGGCCTGAACAATGATAGAGTTGGCTTCTTCCATTACGTAGTTCTTGCCGTTAAAAGTGTAACCGTTACAGCAAAACAGAATTTTAGGCTGGGTTTGTTTTAGTCTCTGAATGACTAACTGCGCGTCATCTTCAGGTGCCGAGGATGTCCATATTGCCCCTAAGCTGGTGGCGGCCAGCATGGCAACAATTGTTTCAGGTATGTGGGGAAGGTAAGCGGCAACCACATCGCCTTTACTGACACCATTCTGCACCAACCATTGTTGTACCACTGAAACCTGATCGCTGAGTTGCTGCCAAGTGATCTGTTTAGATTGGCCATTCTCATTTTTAAACCAGATCGCTATTCCCTCTGGTTTCTGAAAGGCGTAGGAAAGCAAGTTTTCGGCGTAATTTAATTGAGCCTGAGGAAACCAGATGGTGTCTCTTGCCGGGACAAACTGTTGCCAGCGTGAGATGCCCTCTCCATAGATACACTCGCCGCAAAAACCAATCACATCGCAGAACTGCCATATTTCAAGCCAGAATTTCTTCTTATCTGCTACAGACCATTGATGCAATTGTTGATAATTTTCGAATGCTTCACCCTGCATATTTATATGTTGAATAAATTGCTGAATATTCGATGCGGCTATTCGTTCTTCACTTGGTATCCATAAGGGACTTACATTAGGCATAAAAGTACTCACACACTGCATTCAGAATCATTGTTCAAGGTTTATTGACCAAAGCCCAGATACCAATCTGGTTAAATCATTCAGAGTGGTATGAAACAAGTTTTGACGCAGATCGAGGTTATGTCAAACAACATATCGCTGATATTTAAGAAAAAAAGGATTGAACAGCCGGGGAGCTCTGAAACTGAGTACTGCGAATCGACGGTTGCCATTAAATAGAGTACCTGCGGCTTAATCAACAGTATCAGGAAAAACATAAAAAAATAGCCAATCGTTATAAGTACGATTGGCTGATATAACATGTGAACAAAATGTATTCACTAACAACGTCAGTTGGCTAGGTGACCCTCGGCTTAATAAGGGTCACAACAAACATTGCAGATAGTGTGCCAGTTTTATAATTCATTGTTTTGTCGATTTATTGGGCGAAAGTTAGGTTTTATGTTCAAAGTTTGGGCTGTTTTTTGCAATTTGCAACTGCAGGATGCAAAAGGTCGCGTAATTTGCTAGTGACAGAGTGATTACTAAATCACCACATTATTACATCAGCATTAATATTTAATTATGTTTACACTTCTAAAGGTTTACAAAAATATCATAAATTTTTAATTTGCCTTTATTTTTAGTTAAATCAATGCCTTAACTGGTTATTGTCGAAAAAATTTAACTTTTTGGGTTGAAAAAATATTTAGAGCTGATAACTTATGTCACGAATTTGTTTAGAGTTCTAAATGATTATGTGGCAGGCAATGATTACAGCAGCACCTTGGGTCGCATACCCAGAAACTATGCAACAGTCTCAGGATGAGTGGGTATTTCGAGTACCAACGCGAAATGATGGAACACGCGTGCATGAACTTATCGCTCAATGCTCACCTCTTGATGAGAACTCCGCTTATTGCAATTTTCTGCAATCAACACATTTTCAAAGCACATGTGTGGCTGCAGAGCGCAATGGTGAGATCGTGGGTTTTGTTTCAGCCTATCGCAAGCCAGATAAGCCGAGTGAGCTTTTCATTTGGCAAGTAGCGGTGCACGAAAGTGCACGTGGTATGGGTCTGGCTTTCCATATGCTGAACGAAATTCTGACACGTGATGATCTGCAAGATATCAATGTGTTGGAAACAACCATAACTAAAGACAATCAGGGGTCTTGGAGCTTGTTCAAGAAGTTAGATAAAGCTCATGGTGAACGTGGTGAAGTTTCAACGTTTCTGGATGAAACGCGTCACTTCGAAGGTAAACACGACACCGAATATTTGTATCGAATTCCCCTAAAACGAAATCAGTAATTAACTTTAACTCGCTGATATTTAGTCAAGAACTAACTAAAAGGATAATACTCCTCGCTATGGATATCTTTAAGAAAAAAGAATCGAACGTTCAATCTTATGCTAACAATTTCCCAGTTGTGTTTTCGACTGCGAAAGGTAGCTGGCTATACACCAAAGACGGCGACGCTTATCTCGATTTCTTAGCGGGCGCAGGTTCATTGAACTACGGTCATAACAACGCGATCCTTAAGCAGGCTCTGCTTGAGTACATCGACCGTGACGGCATTACACATGGCCTTGATATGCACTCAGAAGCGAAAGCTGAATTTCTGAATGCACTACAGACGCACATTTTTGAGCCACGCTCACTGGATTACAAAGTACAGTTTACTGGTCCTACTGGTACTAATGCTGTCGAAGCTGCAATGAAACTGGCACGTAAAGTGACAGGTCGTACAAACGTAGTTTCATTTACAAACGGTTTCCACGGTTGTTCATATGGCGCATTAGCTGCAACAGGTAACCAACACCACCGTGGTGGCGCAGGTATGGGACTATCAGGTGTTACTCGCTTACCTTATGAAGGTTATGCAGACATCGATGGTCTGGCACTTTTTGAAACCATGCTTTGTGACAATTCTTCAGGTTTGGATAAGCCAGCAGCTGTATTGGTCGAAGCCGTACAAGGTGAAGGTGGCTTAAACGCAGCTTCAAATCAGTGGTTACAGCGTTTGGCTAAAATCTGTAAATCACACGGTATTCTACTTATCGTCGATGATATTCAGGCAGGTTGTGGTCGTACAGGTACGTTCTTCAGCTTTGAGCCAGCAGGCATTAAGCCGGATATCGTTACTTTGTCTAAGTCTATTGGTGGCTACGGTTTACCTATGGCCGTTGTTCTGTTTAAGCCAGAGCTTGACCAGTGGAAACCGGGTGAACATAACGGTACGTTCCGTGGTAACAACCACGCATTCGTTACGGCAACGAAAGCAATTGAAACTTACTGGGCAAATGATGAGTTTTCTGAACATATTAAGGAACGCGCAAGCCAGGTAACGGAAACGATCCAGAAGTCACTGCGCACATTCCCAACCATGTTCACACAGCTTAAAGGCCGTGGTTTGATGCAGGGTATCGAGTGTCAGGATGGTGAAATTGCAGACAAAATTGCACGCGAGTGTTTCCGCCTGGGTATGGTTATTGAAACCGCAGGCCCTGATGATCAAGTGGTTAAGTTTTTCTGTCCACTGACTATCAGTGAATCTGAGCTTGAACAAGGTTTAAGCATTTTCTCTCAAGCGGTTGAAAACGTCGCACCTCTATTTATTAAGAAAGCTTCATAAGGAAGAGTCATGATTGTAAGAACACTAGAAGAATGCCAAAAAAGTGAACGTCGTGTAGTAGCAGAAACGTGGGAAAGCGTTCGTATGCTATTAAAAGATGATCAAATGGGATTCTCGTTCCATATCACGACTATCTACAAGGGAACGGAAACTCATATTCACTATAAAAATCACCTAGAGTCTGTGTACTGCATGTCTGGTGAAGGTGAAATCGAAGTGGTTGGTGGTGAAACTTACCCAATTAAACCAGGCACTTTATATATTCTGGATAAACATGATGAGCACTATCTACGTGCTTATGAAGGCGCTGATATGGTAATGGCGTGTGTGTTTAATCCACCTCTAACAGGCGCTGAAACTCACGATAAAGATGGTGTTTATCCAATCGTAGAGTAATAAATCAGCGTTTGTCGATACCCTTCTTACGGTTTGCTGTAAGTAAGAAGGGTATAAAATTAAAGAGAACAAAGGAGAAATCATGTATTACACCGTAGAGAAAATCGGTGGTACTTCTATGTCTGCATTTGATGCAGTCCTTGATAATATTCTGCTAAAGCCGAGTAACCCATATGGCCGAGTGTTTGTTGTATCGGCTTACTCTGGAATGACAGATGCGCTGCTGGAGTGTAAACGCACAGGTAAAGCGGGCATCTACAAAATGATCGCCAAGCGAGATGACGAATGGCGAGAAGCAATGTACGAGCTTGAGCAACGTATGTTGATGATAAACGAAAACTTGTTTGCCGACCCAATGAGTCGTATCCGCGCTGATAAGTTTATTCGTTCACGTATTTCTGAAGCAGTGAACTGCATCAATAATATTCTGGAAACGTGTCAGTATGGTCAGTTTTCTTTGCGTCATTACTTACCACAGGTAAGGGAATTTCTTTCATCAATTGGTGAAGCGCACAGTGCCTACAACACGTCTCTTAAACTGAAGGCGTTGGGCGTTAATGCTCGTTTTGTTGACCTTTCAGGTTGGAACGAAGATACCCGTGGTTCTTTGGATGAAGTTATTCAGCGTGCGTTTGACGATATCGATGTACAAACAGAGTTACCAATCGTTACCGGTTATGCATACTGCGACGAAGGTTTAATGAAAACGTACGACCGTGGTTATAGTGAAATGACGTTTAGTCGCATTGCAGCACTAACCAACGCGGATCAGGCGATTATTCACAAAGAGTATCACTTGAGTTCAGCTGACCCTCGTGTCGTTGGTCCGGATAAAGTTCGTCCGATGGGCCTAACCAACTTTGACGTTGCCGATCAACTAGCCAACCTTGGTATGGAAGCGATACACCCGAATGCAGCAGCGGGTTTACGTAACAAAGGTATTGAGCTTCGCGTTAAGAATACATTTGAACCGGATCATGAAGGTACGTTGATTTCAAATGATCACCAGCCAGAAGCTGATAAAGTTGAAATTATCGCTGGTCGTAACAAGGTATTTGCACTGCACATGTTTGATCAAAGCATGGTTGGCAACGTAGATAATGTGAGTTACGACGTGATGGAAATCATTGCGGAAGCGCAGGTTCATCTGGTTGGTAAAGAGATGAACGCCAACTCTATGACTTACTTCCTGAGTGGCAGCACCGAGAACCTTAACGAGGTACTTTATAAAGCTGAGAAGCGTTATCCAAATGCGTCTATTTCAGGAAAAATGGTAGCATTGATATCAGCGATTGGTGCTCAAATTAATACCAACAAAGCGTTAAGCCATGGTATGCAGGCACTGGATAAAGCGGATGTAACACCAATGGCGGCACACTCTTCGATGCGTAATGTAAACGTACAGTTTGTAGTGGAAGATAATGACTACAACGCAGCGATTTGTGCGCTCCATGAGTTGTTGATTACCGGAAAAACTGAAAAATCTAAACCAGCCGTTAAAGCCGCTTAATCTTCGGTAAATGTAAAAACGTTGAGCATTATTGCTCAACGTTTTTTTGTTTCTATTCGTTCTGATAAATCTCTAGTGGCAGACCGTCCGGATCTGCGAAGAAAGTAAATAGCTTTCCGGTGTATTCATCAATGCGTACCGGTTCAACCTCGACGCCTTTACTTTCCAGTTCAAGCTTAACTTTTTCTACACTATCGACACTAAACGCAAGGTGGCGAAGCCCTTGAGCCTCTGGGTAGCTAGGTCTTTGTGGCGCGCCCGGAAATGAGAACAGCTCAATTTGAGATCCATCGGGAAGGGCCAAATCAAGTTTGTACGAGTCTCTGGCTTGCCGGTAGTTTTCAGCGACGATATCTAAACCCAGAATATCAACGTAGAAAGCCTTTGAGCGTGGATAGTCAGAGCAAATAATTGCCGCGTGATGAATACGTTTTAGCATAGAAATCCTTTTGGCCTAGGTTATTTCGAAGTCGGGTTACTGATTGAGCCTTGGGCATAAATGTTTCAGAGCGTAATCGATAAAAACACGCAGACGGGCTGGCATATATTTGGTTTGGGCGTATTGCATGGCGACAGCTCCGTAATAGTTACTTTTTATCGTCCAGTCTTGAAGTAATTGAATTACCTCGCCTTTCTCTAACGCGTCCTTGACCACAAAATCATGAAATATACCGATCCCCAAGCCACTTTTGGTGCCATTTAATCGCATTTGTGACTGATTTACTGCATAACGACCTGTGATCGCGACCGTATGGAAATCGTCGTCTTTGAGAAAGCTCCAAATATGATCATGCTCAGTTTCCGCCAGATACAAGCAATCGTGGTCAGCAAGCTCTGTTGGATGTTTCGGTGTCCCTCTTTGTGCAAGGTAATCCGGGCTGGCACACAGAACTAAGTTTGTTTTTCCCAATTCTTTTAACACCAGGTTTTCATCTGGTTTATCGGTGAGTTTAAAGACAACATCGACGTTCTGTTTTAACAGATCGATCTCCCCGTCTGCTCCTCTTAATCTCAGTTGGATATGTGGATATTGTTTTAAGAACGGGACAACGAGAGGCTGTAATACCGAGTTTAAAAAGGCTTCCGGAGCTGCGATGGTTAGTGTTCCTGCCGCTTCAGTATGATCGGCATTTGAAAGCTCGATTGCTTGTTGTGCCGCATTAACCATCACCAGACTTTGATCATAGACTTTTTGCCCAGCCTGAGTAATGAGTAATTTTCGTGTCGTTCTTTCGAATAGCTTGACGTTGAGTGCCTGTTCCAAGCGCGTGATCAGTTTACTCAATGCCGAAGGTGTTACGCCCAACTTGTGAGCCGCAGCGGTAAAACTTCCCTCATTAACAACTAGAATAAATGTAGCCAAATCAGGCAGTAGAGTGATGAATTTTGGGTTTAGCATAGGGCTTTGAGCTTAAAATGTGCGCAGATGAAGTATATAGTGAGCACTGTACCATAATAATGGTATGTAAGTGACTTACTGCAGATGGGATTTAAAGATTCGACAAAAATTATAACAATATGGCTGCAGTTATCATCACTTACTATTAGGAAGATTAAGCGCAGAAGACTCGACGCACTCCTAAATGTGAGAAGAAAAATAGTCTATCTTTACAGGACGTTGTGCTAGGAAAGCTGGAATGAATAAATCTGAGAAAAAGTGGTATTCACATTTTGTGATGCCTTTGCACATACATTTATCAGTGTTGTTTGTCGCTGTAGTCGCTGGGTCATGCCTGTTGCAGATTTGGTCGTCTTCCAACAGTATTGATGAAATTATTTTCGAAGCAAATCAGACTCTTTTTGAACAGATTGCTGATACTACCACTGGTGATTTCGAGAAAATATTTCAGCCAGCTATGGATGCTATCAGTACACTGGAACTGACCCCGATTGCTGACCCGGAGCTTGAAGACGGCCGGCTTTCTTATATAACGATCCTGCAAAAGATGCTGCACACTCAGCCGGGGGTCAATGCCTACTTTGTTGGCTATAAAAATGGTGATGTACTCGCAGCGATGAAGAATACCAATTCACCGTGGATGGAAGATATCCCTGTGCCGGATAATGCCGAATTATTTGGGGTGATGTCTTCGTTGAGTCGTGGTTACGCGACATTATTCTTTTTTGCTGAAGACGGCACTTTGATTGGTTCTCAGATGCTGGATAATCATGGTATTGATGCCCGTGAAGAATCGTGGTTTAAAGCAGCGCAAAAAGATGAGTTAACACTTGCCAATCCTCGTTTTTTTCGGGTTCAGCAGGAAGTCGGAGTGACGGTACAGAAGCAGGCCCCAACCGGAGTTGTGGTTGCCGCAGAGATATTGCTCTCCAGTGTTTCTGATATTTTATCCCACACCGCGCTGGATCACCCTTCCACCAGGCTACTTTTTGAAAGAAATCAGAGGCATATATATGCTTACAGCGAAGGGACTTCACATTTGCTCTCTCTGAGCAAACTGGAGACTATTGATGAGCTGCCGTTTGATCGTCTTAAAGAAATTGCTTTAGATGAATCTATGGTAGGGGACGGTTTGAAGACCGAAATCGTTGATGGTGAAAAGTGGTTTGGTGAGGTTTTTCCGGTTGCCCATATTGGTAATAAAGACTTTAATTTGCTGTTCGCGATTAAAGAAGATGAACTGTTGGATAAGGCGGCGAGTATCAGACAGCATGCGATTGTCACTGCATTTATATTGGCATTAATAGTGTTGCCGATTGTCTATATTGCGGCGCAATTTATTAGTCGCCCAATTCGTAAAGCTACTGACAATGCTCAGTCTATCAGCCATTTTAAGTTTGATTCCCCAGATTACAGGCCTAGTCGAATAAAAGAAATTGTCGATCTTAATCAGGCGTTAAGTGGTATGAACTCGACAATAAGAAACTTTTTTGATTTAACCAGTACGATATCCCGCCAGAAGGATATGGAGAAAATTCAGTCGATCATCAGTGAAGGGTTGGTGCAGTCTACGAAAGCTCAAGGGGCTTTTTTATCTGTTGTTCACCCCAAGTCAGGCATACTGCAAACTCATATTTATTGGGACGCCATAACCAAAGATAAGCATGATGTTCCCCTGAGCTACATCGATGAAAATGAAGTTCTTCAACAGACGTTCGCTAAGGTAACAGACGAGGACTACCTGATTTACGACAACACAACAGAGTTTTGCAAAAGACTTCGTTTAGATGACGATGCTTGGTGGTTGATGGTTCCGTTGTATAACCGGGAAAAAGTCTGTATTGGCTGCCTGAATCTGGCGTACTCCCAGGAGCAAAAGCAAAAAATACTGGATGAAGTTCTGCCTCTTATCATTGTTCTCACGGGCTATACCTCGTTAGCGATAGAGACGAAAACTCGTCTGAGAGAACAAAAAGAGTTGTTAGAAGCCTTTATTCGGGTCATCGCTGGTGCAATCGATACTAAATCACCATTTACTGGTAACCATTGTCAGCGAGTCCCGGTGTTAACGGAAAGTCTGGTGACGGCTGTATCGAATTCGGATTTACCCGCCTTTAAAGATTATCAGCTGACTGCTGATGAACAGGAAGCGTTGCATATTGCGTCCTGGCTGCATGACTGCGGCAAAGTGACGACACCGGAATATATCGTTGATAAAGCAACGAAACTGGAAACAATTTATAACCGCATTCATGAAGTTCGCACCCGGTTTGAGGTTTTAAAGCGCGATGCTCAAATAGAGGCTTACAAACAGCATTTCGGCGAGTTACCTGAATCTCAACAGATGAAGGTTCGCGATGAATGGCAACAACTGGATGATGATTTTACCTTTGTTGCTCATATGAATGAAGGAAAAGAGTTTCTCAGTGAAGATCATAAAACTCGTCTAAAACAGATTGCGTCCAGAACATGGTTAAGAACTCTTGATTCATCGCTTGGGTTGGGCCATGAAGAGTTAAAACGTCATGCCGAAGAGCAAGTGCAATTGCCGGTTACCGAGACGTTATTGACAGATAAGCCGTGGCACAAACTGCCGTGGATGTTGGATAGAAGAAATGATAAACGCTTCAATTTGAAAGCGGAAGAATATGAAAATGACTTGGGTGAAGTATACAACTTGTGTATTGAGCGCGGTACTTTAAATGCAGAAGAACGGTTTATCATTAATGACCATATTATTGAAACGATTCGTATGCTTGAATCTTTACCGTTCCCTTCAAACTTAAAAGATATACCACTGATTGCGGGTAGCCATCATGAGAAACTTGACGGTCGGGGTTACCCTCAGGGGCTCGATGAGACAGAGATCCCACTTGCGGGTAAAGCGATGGCAATAGCGGATATTTTTGAAGCATTAACCAGTTCAGACCGTCCATATAAAAAAGCGAAAACGCTGTCTGAGTCGTTAAAAATTATGTCTTTTATGGTTAAAGACCGACATCTCGATGCTGATCTGTTTGCGTTGTTCTTAAACTCAGGTATTTATCTTGATTACGCTAAACAGTTTCTTGCTCCTGAACAAATTGATGATGTCGATATCAATGATTACTTAGCCTGATTTAGAATGCCGATTGCTTTTAGTTTGCGATAAAGTGTGTTTCTGCTGATACCAAGCATTTTTGATGTACGGCTGATGTTGCCCTGATTCGCCTGATAGGTTTGTAGCAACTTGTCTTCCACCGTGGTTTTTAGGTCAACAGCTCCTGATGCGGTATCTTGAATGGGGGTACTGACCAGCGATTTACTGATGTGGCCGGGAACATGCTCTAGACTGAGCTCTGGTTCATCACTCGATAGTAAACAGGATACTTTCATCAGGTTATCTAGCTCGCGGATGTTACCCGGCCAGTGGTATTGAGCAAGCAGAGCTTTTAATTGCGGTGAAAGTGACTGAGCGCCAATTCGGTAGGTTTTGTGTACGCTGTTGATAAGTGCTTCTTTATCCTGTCGTTCGCGCAGTGCCGGTAATTGTAACACCAACCCGTTCAGGCGGTAATAGAGGTCTTGACGGAAAAAACCATCGGCAACGGCTCGCTGCAAGTCTTTATGAGTAGCGGCAATAATCTGAATATCGACCGGGTGACTCTGGTTTGATCCGACAGGAATGACCACCTTATCCTGAATCACATGTAACAGACGTGACTGCGCATCTAATGGCATATCGGCAATTTCATCTAAGAACAAGATGCCTTGATCGGCCTGGCGAATTTTTCCCTGATAGCCTCTGCTGTTTGCACCGGTAAAAGCCCCGCCAACGTAACCAAATAGCTCAGATTCGATCAAATCTTTGGGTAGTGCGCCACAGTTTACACTGACCAGTGGTTTATCTTTGCGTGAGTTCTGTTTATGCAGAGCTTTTACAAACTCTCCTTTACCCACTCCGGTTTCGCCTAAGATCATCATGGTGATGTCTTTATCAATCAGCTTATTCGCCTGCTGCCATGCTTGCTCGATAACAGAATCACCATAATGCAGCTCACACGAAGAGGTATAATGATGGGATCGCCTCTTTACTCCGAGTTCATGCTTCTGATAAACAAAATGTGTTTCTCCCTGATGGAACAGTTCTTCAACGGAATGGCCGACAACTGAGTTTTGAGCAAGCAACTGGGCTGCAATATGATTATGTGCGAGGATTGTTCCGCTATCATCAGCAATAACAATCCCCTGCCATCCACTGTTTAACAGCGAGTGCTCACAAGCCATATCAATGCGTGTTGACCCCTGAGGAATTTCAGACAACAGGTGGTTTTCAATCAGTTGTACCATATTCTGAACTAAAACTTGTGTCGATAAATCGTGCTCCTGCTGTTCACTGGTAATGTCGAGAATTCCAATGAGTTCACCCTGATGGTTAAAAATAGGGCATGAAGAGCAACTAATGAAGTGATGCTGGCGTATGTAGTGCTGGTCACCGACGACCGTCACAGGCCGCGCTTCCACAATCGCAGTTCCAATAGCATTCGTTCCTTTTAGCTTTTCCTGCCAGCATGCGCCCGATTCCAGAGCTATTTCGGTCAGACGCTGTTTGAATCTGGGTTGCCCCCAGGTAGCTAAAATAACCCCTTCTTTATCGGTCAGGACCAGGTGACTATCGCTGTGAGCACACATTTGGTTGAACAGTGGCAGGGCATATTTTTCAACTGCAGACAACAATGAAGTGGAGAGCCATTTACGCTCTTTGAGTTCATAACTTGGCAGTTTGATGTGGTCTGGACGACTTTTGTGTGTTAGTCCAGCCGCTTGGCTTCGGTGCCACGAGACAGAAAGCCAGTCGTTAACTGATTGAATTTGCATAACTGTTCCATGTTGTCACAGTAGCAGTGTGTCATTTTGGGACACTGGAACATTGGGTGGCAGTCCCCATACCGCGATTCCTTTACTACTTAGTGCTGGTTATCATTTTGTTAATCATAGCTTTACAATTAATTAACAACAAGGCTGATCAGTTTGGCTTGTGATTTGCGTTAGAGGGTTTAGCACGTGTAACACTGCTGAGATTATCCAAGGTCAATAGACCATAACAATAACGTGAATATGAAGTAACAAGGACTGAACTATGATTTATGCGCAACCAGGAACAGAAAAAGCGATTTTTAATTTTAAAGATCAATACGATAATTTTATTGGTGGTCAATGGGTGAAGCCGGTCTGTGGAGAGTATTTTGCAAACTCATCACCGATTAACGGGCAATCTTACTGCAATGTTGCTCGTTCAACCGAAGAAGATGTGAACCTTGCTTTGGATGCTGCACATGAAGTTCGTGCGACCTGGGCGAAAACAAGTGTCCAGGAACGCTCTAATGTATTGCTCAAGATCGCTGACCGAATTGAGGAAAATCTGGAGAAACTTGCTTATGTTGAATCGTGGGAGAACGGCAAACCGATCCGCGAAACGTTAGCTGCGGATATTCCTCTGATGGTGGACCACTTCCGTTATTTTGCCGGTTGTATCCGCGCTCAGGAGGGCAGTGCCGCTGAGATTGATGCCAATACGGCTGCGTATCACTTCCCGGAACCCATTGGTGTTGTTGGTCAAATTATCCCGTGGAACTTCCCAATGTTAATGGCTGCCTGGAAAATTGCCCCAGCGATGGCCGCTGGGTGTTGCGTGGTGTTAAAGCCTGCGGAGCAAACACCAACATCGGTACTGGTATTGATGGAAACAATTGGTGATTTAATTCCGGCTGGTGTGGTTAATGTAGTGAATGGTTTTGGTAATGAAGCTGGGCAGGCGCTGGCGACCAGCAATCGCATTGCCAAACTTGCTTTCACCGGTTCAACAGAAGTGGGCAACCATATTCTCAAATGTGCCGCGGATAATCTTATTCCATCAACGGTTGAGTTGGGCGGCAAATCACCGAATATCTACTTTGGTGATATTTTTGACCATGAAGATAATTACTTAGAAAAATGCATTGAGGGGACTTTACTCGGATTCTTCAATCAGGGTGAAGTGTGTACCTGCCCGTCGCGAGTGTTGGTACATGAGTCAATTTATGACCGCTTCGTGGCTAAGTTATCTGAGCGCGCAAAAACCATTAAGCAAGGTAACCCTCTGGATACAGATACTCAGGTTGGCGCACAAGCGTCTCAGGAACAGTTCGATAAAATTCTTAGCTATCTGGAGATTGGTCGTCAGGAAGGTGCAGAAGTGGTGTTTGGTGGTGAAGTGTCAACTCAGCAGGGTGATATTTCTAATGGCTACTACATTCAGCCGACTATGCTGGCCGGTAACAACAAGATGCGTGTATTCCAGGAGGAGATCTTTGGTCCTGTGATTGCGATTACCAGTTTCAAAGATGAAGCAGAAGCTTTGGCTATCGCGAATGATACTGAGTATGGCTTAGGTGCCGGTGTTTGGACTCGTGATACGAACTTAGCCTATCGCATGGGACGCAATATTGAAGCTGGCCGTGTGTGGATTAATTGTTATCACGCATACCCGGCGCACGCTGCGTTTGGTGGATATAAAAAATCTGGCATTGGCCGAGAAACCCATAAAATGATGTTGGATCATTATCAAAACACCAAAAATCTATTGGTGAGCTACGATGTTAACCCGTTAGGCTTCTTCTAAACTTAAACTCAAGCGCTTATTCGGGCGCTTGAGTTTGGTCATTTCAGCGAGCCTAGGAATCTAATAGCAGCGCACGTTGAGACTAGATTCCAGATAATTCGTTTCGAAATTCTGAAATGACAATCTTGGGTTTGTCATCAGTCTGAAGCGCCCACTCGGGCGCTTTTTTGCGATTAAAGGTGGGTGAGGATAAATACGATTTATTTGTGCTTTGAATTCATGAATGCTTTTCCGTAAATATGGATAATCCCATAGCAAGGAGTGGATTACACTTAGGGGATAATTAAGTCGTTGGCTAAGTGTTTTATCGTTCACTTTAGCGATTACTTAATAACACTTTTTACAGTGTAAATGACACCGTTGTTTACCCCTACAAAACGAAGAAGGAAAATGCAATGTCGACTGCTTTTTACCAGCAAATTCGTGATCAACTTGACGAAGTAAAAGCTGAAGGTCTTTATAAATCAGAACGTATTATCACCTCTCAGCAAAAAGCTTCTGTACATATCTCAACAGGCGAAGACGTTTTAAACTTCTGTGCTAACAATTACCTTGGTTTAGCTAACCATCCTGCACTCATTGAAGCAGCAAAAGAAGGTATGGATTCACATGGTTTTGGTATGGCTTCGGTACGTTTTATTTGTGGAACACAAGATTCACATAAAGCGCTTGAGCAAAAGTTATCCAGCTTCTTAGGTAAAGAAGATACGATTCTGTACACGTCTTGCTTTGATGCGAATGCCGGTTTGTTTGAAACATTGCTTGATAAACAAGATGCCATCATCTCTGATGCGCTTAACCATGCTTCTATCATTGATGGTGTTCGTCTGTGTAAAGCTATGCGTTTCCGTTATTCAAACAACAACATGCAGGAGTTAGAACAGCAACTTATTGCTGCCGATGAAGCTGGTGCCCGCCATAAGCTTATTGTTACTGACGGTGTATTCTCCATGGACGGCGTAGTGGCAAATCTGCCAGCGATTTGTGACCTTGCTGATAAGTACAATGCACTCGTGATGGTAGATGATTCGCACGCCGTCGGTTTTATGGGTGAAAATGGCCGCGGTACACACGAATATCACGATGTTATTGACCGTGTCGATATCATTACAGGGACACTGGGGAAAGCCATGGGTGGTGCTTCCGGCGGTTACACTTCTGGTAAGAAAGAGGTGATTGATTGGTTGCGTCAGCGCTCCCGTCCGTATCTATTTTCTAACTCAGTCGCTCCCGCTATTGTTTCAGCTTCTATACGCGTTTTAGATCTGCTAGCCGAAAGCGGTGAATTGCGCAATCGTCTATGGGATAACGCAACCCATTTCCGTACACGTATGACAGAAGCTGGTTTTACGATGGCCGGTGCAGACCATGCCATCATTCCTATTATGTTGGGCGATGCAAAAATTGCAGCGGAGTTTGCTGAGCGTTCTCTGGCGAAAGGCATTTATGTTGTTGGTTTCTCATTCCCTGTTGTACCTAAAGGACAAGCACGTATTCGTACCCAAATGTCTGCTGCGCACAGTCGCGAGCAACTTGATAAAGCGATTGATGCCTTTATCGAAGTGGGTAAAGAGATGGGCATTATTTAAATCCAGTAATTTCTGAATTCGCTTCCATAAAGGAGCGAATCATTTGGTGAGTAGTATGAAAATTAAAGCACTATCTAAGCTGAAATCTGAACAGGGCATCTGGCTGACGGAAGTCGACAAACCACAGGCTGGTTATAATGACCTTCTGATCAAAATTAAGAAAACCGCGATTTGTGGCACTGACGTTCATATTTACAACTGGGATGAGTGGTCACAAAAAACCATTCCTGTCCCTATGGTTGTGGGTCATGAGTATGTTGGCGAAGTGGTTGGCATCGGTGAAGGTGTTCGTGGTTTTGAGTTGGGCGATCGTGTTTCTGGTGAAGGTCACATTACTTGTGGTCACTGTCGTAATTGTCGTGGTGGCCGCACACACTTGTGCCGTAATACGGTTGGTGTGGGTGTAAATCGCACAGGCGCATTCTCTGAATACCTGGTTATCCCGGCGTTTAATGCTTTCAAAATTCCTGATGAAATCTCTGATGATCTTGCCTCTATCTTTGACCCGTTTGGTAATGCAGTACACACGGCTTTGTCTTTTGACCTTGTGGGTGAAGACGTATTAATTACAGGTGCGGGTCCGATTGGCATTATGGCGGCAGCGGTTGCGAAGCACGTTGGTGCCCGTCATGTAGTTATTACCGATGTTAATGAATATCGTCTTGAACTGGCGCGCAAAATGGGTGTTACTCGTGCAGTGAATGTCGCTGAACAGAAGCTTGAAGATGTGATGGCAGAGTTAGGTATGACAGAAGGTTTTGACGTAGGCCTTGAAATGTCAGGTGTTCCAAGTGCATTCAGTTCGATGCTAAATACGATGAACCACGGTGGGCGCGTCGCACTGTTAGGCATTCCACCTTCTGACATGGCTATCGACTGGAACCAAGTGATCTTCAAGGGTTTGGTGATCAAAGGCATTTATGGCCGTGAAATGTTCGAAACTTGGTACAAGATGGCAAGCCTGATCCAATCTGGCTTAGATCTCACACCAATTATCACTCACCATTACAAGGTTGATGATTTCCAAAAAGGCTTCGACGCTATGCGCAGCGGGGCTTCCGGTAAAGTTATCCTTGATTGGGAATAACCCATTCAAATAAGAAAAGCGCTCCGATTGGGGCGCTTTTTGTTTTCCAATAATCCAACGCCAAAACTGAAAAGTGGTAAATTTAGGTACATTTAAGCATTCGGTTTGCCCCAAATTTGCCCCAAATTCCTTTAAGTGCATGCTCAGATGATAAATAAATGCCCCAAGGTTTTTCCGTTGGGCGTGAGTTATAAGGAAGCTGGTTTATTGATTGGTTGCTTTAGATAAGCGCAAAGAAGTCGAACCTAGATTCATTAACGTATTTCTGGACAAAAGCAAGTTACGATCATCGCCTTAACTTGCTTCGTTTTAATTAGAAAAATTAATCTCATTTAACCAGAGAGATAATGTTCTCCGTTAATTCAACCAGCTCAGATTTATCCTCACCATTGTCGTTGAAGATTGAGCGTTCAACGATTTTATCGGCTGACATTAATGGCCAAAATCTGTCGATTACATCATCAGGTTTCATTCGTATAGCATTACCAATGATTTTCTTTGCGTCGCATGTGTCCGTGTACTCAACTTCGATATTTGTTTCAGCCTTAATAAGATTGGGACAAAGATAGTTTTCTATTTCTCTTTTTTTAGTTGAATAAAACTCTCTTCCCTGTGACTCAACCTCATACTTTCGTTTTAGAATTGATTTGACTTGTGCGGGATCGCCACCAATATCTGAATCCAGAAATACACACCAAGGTAAACCCAGATCATCAGCCAATTTATGAGTTACCCAATGTTTAACGTTACCACTACCACCTGTTTGTAAAGGTACAATACCAGCTTCGTCTAAGCAGCTTGCGACGTGCCCTGCCTCTTTTAGTGTTTTAGTGGTATGACGTAAGAACGTCACATCAGACTTACCTTCGACTAACACTACTCCCTTGGCTCTTTCCATACCTGTTTCAGGCAGAACACCAAGGCTTTCAGCAGCTACTTTAAGAACGTCATCATTTGGCATTTGGACAATAGGGATGGAATTAGCGTCTCTAGTGACGTAACGAATACCTTCAATGGGGATTAGTCCCGCTAATGCTGGGACATGGGTAGTTACCAGGATCTGGCGGCTTGGTTGATTAGCTAACTCAAGCAAGGCTTTCATTAACATTATTTGATAATTGGGATGCTGTGAGGTTTCTGGTTCTTCGATCGCGTAGATCACTTTTCTGGATGACCCAACAACTGCTTTTTCTGCTTCTGCGCGGAAAAAATTCAGCAAGATAAGCCGTCGCACACCACTACCACGCTTATTAATTGGTATTCCATTTTCACCATCTAAAGTAAAGTTAAAAGTCCATTTGGGCTTATCTTTGAACCTTGGCGTTAATTCATTGGCAAGCTCTGGAGCCATTTCTCGTAGTTTGTCTAAAGTTCTCTCAGCAACCTCTAATACACTGGCTTCTATTTGTTTTTCCAAGTCAGATATTTGTATCTGCAAAGCGGCTTGTGCATCTTTTACTGCCTGTTGGAGCGGGTTTTTAGCTTCTGAATCACCATCACTGCTTTCTCGGTCAGCTTTAAACAAGGCAAACGTTGGTAATTGATCCTGAATCTTCCCCCAAATTGACTTGCCTTCTGTACCCAATCCTTTATCAACGTCTAGAAGTGTTTCTGCAACGTTTAAGTCTTCTGCACTTGCTCGAATAGCTTGCCGCCACATGGAAGCTACACGTTTATCTGAAACAGTATCTTCAACACCTTGCTCCTGCCCAAATTTTTTTAAGTCAGCTATCTTTAGGCCGAGTAGATTGTTAAATCCCTCTTGGGTAGGATGAAGACATCGAATATAAGTTTTATCTGCCTTGCCTGTGGTGTTTGCTTTGAAGGTTTTGACAATTTCCAGATTGCTATCGCTGTTGAGCAAAAGCTCTTCGCTCAAAGTAGTTTCAACGTTATCATCCAAAACGATACTTTCTGGTAACTCATCAAATTCACATGCAATTTCAAATTTGATTTCTCCCGCAGCTCGCTGAAAACAATTTATATCATTCTTATCGGCCTTTACTCCTTCGGTCTCAAAAAAAATCGCGAGGGCTTCTAAAATTGTAGATTTACCATGGTCATTACGACCAACGATACCTGTCATTGTCTCATCTATAGGTATCGTTGTTGTTTGCTGATAGCCTCGAAAATTAGTGAGTTTGACGGATTTTAAGCGCATAAGTGATTTCCTTATCTCAAGTTTGCAATACAGGAATTTTAACTAATTATAAATAGTCACTGATTTAGTAGATCTTAGATATTAATATGCAACCAATCACATCGTTGTGCATTAGATAACTTACGTCAAATAGGAATTTTAAATAGAGGTCAATTTTTTGATGCTAACCAGTTTTGGGGCAGATTCGTGTTGAACGAAGCCGCTCCGCGGCAGAAACGAATAAGCAC
>Ga0075011_10000029_pt1 | contig 75862 bp, 59 predicted proteins | sample TARM_MetaG_T_14_FD_72354 | JGI IMG/M metagenome (GOLD analysis project Ga0075011, IMG submission 72354) | Freshwater microbial communities from Pennsylvania, USA, analyzing microbe dynamics in response to fracking - TARM_MetaG_T_14 | ecosystem: Environmental > Aquatic > Freshwater > River...
GTCGCCCTTAGGTGGGATTATCATACTGCTTAATCATGAAAGCAGTATGTTGTTCTATGGAGGGAAATCATGGCGGATCATGCATCATGCAACCGTGACGGGGCCCGGGCCCTTCGGGATTTCTTCGCGTCCAGGGATGCGGCGGACCTGAAGCGCGCCACGGTCGCCGTTGCCGGACGTTTTCACCTGACTATCGCGGACGACGCCGACTGGACCGGCGCGGAGTACGACTTCAACCGGCTCTTTGTCGGGCCCATGGCCGTTCCGGCTCCGCCCTTTGCCTCGGCCTACCAGACCGAACCGGCGCTCATGGGCGAGCCGACTCTGGCCGTGCGCGACGCCTACCGCGCCCTGGGGCTCATGGTCCCGGACCAGGGCCACACCCCGGACGATCACCTGGCCTTCGAACTGGATCTGGCAGCGGCAATGCCGGGTCCGGGCGAGGACGCGGACAGTGACCCTGTCGTGGCCGAGGTCCGGGAATGGTTTCTGGGTGAACACCTGCCCGGCTGGGTTCCGGCCTTTGTCGAGGCGGTCAAGGAGCAGGCCGACGTGAGCGCGCCGGTACGAATGGCCGTGGAGGCGCTCGAAAGCTGGCTTGAGGCCATTCGGCCTCCGGCAAGGGCCCTAGACGGGTAGGGGAAATTTTCAAATTGATTTGGAGGAGGATCATATGACAGCAAAGAAATGTATGTTCAGCAGACGGCGGTTCCTGCAAGGGGCCGCTGCCGTGGGCGCTGCCGCCGTGTTGCCGTGCACCCTGCTGGTGCCGGACAAAGCCCAGGCGGCCGCGTTCAGCGAAGGCGACTATCAGACCTTCCGCAACGCCTGTCCGCGCAACTGCTACGACACTTGCAGCATCAAGACCTACGTCCAGGACGGGGTCGTCAAATTCATTGAGGGTGCGTCCGAGTCCACCTTCACGAAGGGCGGCCTGTGCGTGAAGGGCTACGCTTACACCCGGCGGCCCTACAGCCCGGACCGTATCAAGTATCCCATGGTCCAGGACGGACGCCGTTCCGGCAAGTGGCGTCGCGTCTCCTGGGACGAGGCCCTGGACATGATCGCCAAGAAGATGCTCAAGCTCAAGGAAGAGGACGGCAGCCTGCTCGGCCTGGGCATGACCAAATATTCCGGAAACTTCGGTATCACCAACTACGGTGTGGAAGGGATGATGTCCTCGTTGGGATACACCACCCGATTTGTGGGCACTCCGTGCTGGCCCGCGGGCATCGACGCCCAGAACTACGACATGGGCAACATGTGGTGCAACGACCCCGAGGACATGGTCAAGGCAAGGTACGTCATAGTATGGGGCGCGAACCCGGCCTGGTGTTCGGTGCATTCCATGAAGTACATCATGGAGGCCAAACGGCGCGGGGCCAAAGTCGTGGTCGTGGACCCGGTCTTCACCCAGACCGCGGCCAAGGGCGACGTCTACTGGCAGCCCAAGACGGCCAGCGACGGGGCGCTCGCCCTGGGCATGGCCCGGCACATCCTGGACAAGGGGTTGGTGGACCAGGACTTCGTCCACACCTACGGCCTCGGGTTCGACGAGTTCGCCGACTATCTGCGCAACAACGTGACCGTGGAGTGGGCCGCCGAGCAGTCCGGCATCCCGGCCGAGCAGATCATGGAAGTGGCCGAGGAGTTCGCCACGGCCGACCCGGCGACCATCTGGATCGGCTACGGCATGCAGCGCCATACCAACGGCGGGGCGTCCGTGCGCTCCCTCGACGCGCTGGTGGCCATGACCGGCAACATCGGCAAGGAGGGCGGCGGCGCGCGCTACGGCCACCTTCAGACCTGGGGCTTCAACTACCACGCCCTTATCCAGAAGCAGCCAGAAGGGTCCAAGGGATTCATGGGCGGCGCGGCCAAGGGCGAGTTCGACTTCACCGAAGGGTCCGGCGCAAGCTACACCGACCGCACGGTGAACATCAACAAGACCGCCCAGTCCATCCTGGACACCACGGACCCGGCCATCCGCATGCTCTGGGTCTCCTGCAAGAACCCGTTCGGCCAGGACTTCGACCGACCCAAGTTGGAAAAGGCCTTCGACAAGCTGGAGATGGTCGTCACCGTGGACCAGTTCTTCAACGAGACCGTGGCCAACTCCGACATCGTCCTGCCGGTGACCACCCTGTTCGAGGAGTGGACGGTCAACGCCTCCTATTGGCACTACTGGTTGTCGATCAACGAACAGGCCATCAAGCCCATGTTCGAGGCCAAGTCCAACATCGAGATCGCGGCGGCCCTGTCCAGGAAGATGAACGAATTGTCTCCCGGTTCCTGCACCTTCCCCCAGGACATCGACACGCGGGAATGGATGGCCAAGGAGTTCAACCAGGGCATCTACGACATGTTCGGCATCAGGGATTGGACCGATTTGCGCAACGGCCCGGCCAAGGCCCGGCTCAAGTCCTCGGCGGCGTGGAGCGACAAGAAGTTCGCCACCCCGTCGGGCAGGTACGAGTTCAAGTCCGAACAGTGTGCGAACAACGGCCATAAGGCCCTGCCCGAGTTCAAGACCGGCCGCGAGAGCTACGACAAGTTCCGCCTGCTCACCCCGCACACCAAGTTCGGGCTCCACTCCCAGTTCGTCAACCTGGACTGGATGCACGAATACAACGAGGAGCCGTACATCTACATGCACCCCAAGGCAGCCGCCGAGAAGAGCATCAGAGACCTGGACATGGTCCGGGTGTTCAACAAGGTGGGCGAGCAGAAGGCCCGGGTCAAACTGACCGACAACGTGGCCGAGGACTGCCTGCTCATGTACGAAGCCTGGTTCGGCCGGGGCAACGACTACAACGTCCAGAACCTGGTGGACGACGAATCCGCCGACATGGGCGCATTCAAGGCCGGGGCACCGGGCGTGGCCATCCACGACCAGTTCGCCAACGTCGAGCGAGCCTAGGAGGACAATGATGAAAAAGCAATACGCGTTTCTGGTCGATACCGAGCGGTGCATAGGCTGCTTCACCTGCGCCATGGCCTGCCGCAACTATTACCATCAGGTGGAAGGCGTGGTCTGGCGCCAGGTCCATCCGTTGAGCGAGGAGATCTATCCTCACCGCGAGCGGGCCTTCCTGTCGCTCTCCTGCAACCACTGCGAGAACCCGGCCTGCCTGAACGTCTGCCCGGTGGAGGCGTACACCAAGCGGGAGGAGGACGGCGTGGTCGTCCATCATCAGGAGAAATGTATCGGCTGCGGCAATTGCATCCGCTCCTGCCCCTACGGTGCGCCCAAGTACAACCCGGTGGAAAAGCGGGCCGAGAAGTGCAGCCTGTGTCATGAACGGCTGGATGCGGGGCTCGACCCCGCCTGCGTGCAGGCCTGTCCCACGGACGCCCTGCAACTCATCGACCTGGCCGAGTTCGAGCGGACCAATGAGGTCCAGTACCCGGCGGGCTATCCCCGGATGGAGGGGCTCAACCCGTCCACCCGGTTTGTCCTGCCCAAAACCCCGAAGATGGTCAGGAGGTAGGCATGCAGTCCATGGAACTCCCGCTTGTTTTGTTCACCGTATTTTCCCAGGCGGCCATTGGCGTGACCCTGATGCGCGCGGTGCGGACCACGGCCGACGGGGCCGGGTCCGTTGACAACGACGCCCGCCGCGAATGGGGACTCATCGCCGGACTGATGGCCTTCGGCATGCTCGGCTCCCTGTTCCACCTGGGGCACCCCCTGTCCGCGCCCATGGCGCTCAAGCATCTGGGCACGGCCTGGTTGAGCCGCGAGGTCCTGTTCGCCGGCATGTTCACCGTCGTGACCGTGCTGGCCGTGCTGGCGGCCGGGAAGGCGGGGAAGCCCGTCCTGGCCTGGATCGGCACGCTGCTGGGGCTGGGCGTCATCGTGTCCGCGGGCATGACCTACGCGCCCCCGGCCCTGCCCGTCCTGAACAACGCCCTGCCGTTCACCTTCTTTCTGGCCTCGGCCGTGATCCTCGGCGCGGGGTTCGGCAGCTGGTTTGCGGAAGGTGAACGCGCGCGCCTCATGGCCCGCATCTTCACCACGGCCCTGGTGGTCGGCCTGGTCTTGAACCTGGCCGCCCCGTGCGTCTGGCTGTCCGGCGGAACGGTCATGCGCATGACCGGCCAGGCGTGGCTCGGTTCGGGCTTTTACTGGGCGCACGTGCTTGTTCTGGCCGGTTGCCTGGGCGTGGTCTGGAAGACGGGGACCGTCCCGGCCTGGCTGCCGGTGCTCGCCCTGCTGGGCGAACTGGCCGGACGCGCCGGGTTCTTCGCCGACACGATCCACACCGCCGCCAACATGGGCGGATTGTACTAGCCGACTCCATACCGAACGGGACTCCCCCTGTCCCGTCCATACCCACCGGTCGGGCGAATCCTCCTATTCGTCCGGCATGGAAAAGCCCCGCAGCGTGTCATCGCTGCGGGGCGTCTTTTTTCGTGGGCGGAGCGGGGGTCAGGCCTGAATGCCGTAGCGATCCATTTTGGCGTACAGGGTGTTGCGCCCGATGCCGAGCGCCTTGGCCGTTTTGCTGATGTTGCCTTCGTGAAACTCCAGGGCCTCGCGGATGGCGTTGGCCTCACGCTGCTTGAGCAGGAACCCCTTGTCGCGGGAATGGTCCCCCGAGTCCACGGCCCGCGCGCCGGTCCGCTCCAGTAGATAGTGGGGCAGGTGCTCGGGCAGAAGCCAGTCGCCGGACAGGTTGTTGGCCGCGTATTCCAGGCAGTTGATCAGTTCGCGGACGTTGCCGGGCCAATCATGGGCCGAGAGCAGCTCCCGGGTTTCCGGGCCGATCTCCGGGCAGTCGATGCCGAACGAGGCGCACAGCCGTCCGAGGTGGTAATCGGCCAGCAGCGACACATCATTGCCGCGCTCCCGAAGTGGCGGGATGGCGATGGTCACCACGTTCAGGCGATAATAGAGGTCTTCGCGGAACAGGCCCTGGTCCACCAGTTCGCGCAGGTTCTTGTTTGTGGCCGCCAGGATCTTCACGTCCACGGGCAGGGGGGTTGTGCCGCCCACCGGGACCACGGCCCGTTCCTCCAGCGCACGGAGCAGGTTGACCTGCTGGGACAGGGGCATCTCGGAGATTTCGTCCAGGAAGAGCACGCCCTTGTCCGCTTTTTGAAACTTGCCCACGCGGCCGCGTTTGACCGCGCCGGTAAAGGCCCCTTCGCGGTAGCCGAACAGTTCGCTCTGGACCAGTTCCTCGGAGAACGCGCCGCAGTTCACGGCTACGAACGGATGCTTGGCCCGGGGGCCGGCCTGGTGAATGCCGCGCGCGAACAACTCCTTGCCCGTGCCGGACTCGCCGGTCAGCAGCACTGTGGACGGGGTCCGTGCGGCGTTGGCCGCCTGTCGGATGACCTTGCGCATGGACTGGCTTCCATGGAGCACGTGCTCGAATCCCTTGACCTCTTCCTGATCCGGCTGCCTGCGGGTCGAGGGGCGCGGCCCGGCCGCGAACTGGCGGGAGCGCTGGGTCTCGCTGACCGTGACGATGGTGTCCAGCCACGCGCCGCTGGCGCTGAAGGTCGGCATGACCCGGATGTACAGGCTCGGGTTGACCAGGCACTTGACGATGACCGGCTCGCACAGGGAGGCGCTTTTGGCCTGGGCGAGATACGGGTCCATGTCGAAGAGCTCCTCGGCCTTGCGCCCGCGCAGGGCGTCGCCGGATTTGCTGAGCAACAGTTCGGCGGTGCTGTTGGCGCTTGTGATCCGCCCCGATTTGTTCAGGAACAGCACGCCGGTCATGACCGAGTTGAACATGGAGGAAAACAGGGAGGCCATCTGGCCTTCCAATTCGGAACAATAGAGTCGACTCAGATTCTGCTCCAGGGCGCGGGAGGCGTGCAGAACCAGGTCCATGGACCCGGAGTGGTCCGACCAGCTGGGGCCGGAGATGTCGAAACAGCCCCAGACGTTGCCGCGCGGATCCAGGATGGGCGCGGCAGTGCAGTTCCAGCTGTGGTGCGATTCGCAGAAGTGCTCCGAGGCGAAGACCTGCATGGGGCGGCCCGTGGTCAGGGAGGTGCCGATGGCGTTGGTGCCCACGCAGGCCTCGGACCAGTTGGCGCCGGGGCCGAAGTTCAGGCGATCCGCCTCGTGCAGGACGCTCAGGTCGCCGCAGGTGCGGGCCACGCGGGCGTCGGCGTTGGCGATGGTGATCAGCAACCCCTTGCCTTTGATGACCTCGTAGGCCGTGGATTCGATTTCGCCGCAGATCTTCTCCAGGGTTGTGGTGAATTGCTCCAACTGGTTCATGGGCAGGAAGTCCCAACAACTGCGGGGGGCCGGGTCCACGGCCATATCCTTGCAGCGCTGCCATGAGGCCAGCAGGGCCTGGTCCACGTTTTTGTTTTTCAGGCGTTTGCCTTCGACGAACTGTTTCCAGTTCGAGTAGTCCACCTGGGCGTCCCGCTGTTGGCGGGAGGGGGATATCGGGAGTGCCGCGTGCGCATCGGGCGCGTGCGGATCCTTTCGTATTTCAAAACCATTTCCATCTCTGAGGAGCAAGTGCATGCCTTACCTCCGGATTGACACGAGAAATCATTTATGACCGCATGGTTTTTGTCCTCCAAGGGTATAAAACTGTCAAGTGTTCCATTTTCGAACGGGTCATACGTAACGAAATGATGAATATCCCCCTGATATCAGGGTGATGCGCAGGATCGGACAATTTGCGGGAGAATGGTTGTCAGTTGTTCGCCCGCGGAACACTTGGCCCTGAAATGGATCGCGTTTTTATATCATCATGCTGAAATGATTGAGCTATGCCACTTGGCACCGCCGTTGCAAACCCCTCCGTAAAGTACGCAAAAAAACCAGGAGGACTTGGTTATGGCTCATGATGTTATTATGCCCAAGTGGGGCCTGACCATGAAAGAAGGTAAGGTCGCACGCTGGCTCAAGGGCGAAGGGGAACCGGTCGAAGCCGGGGAGCCTCTGTTCGAAGTCGAGACCGACAAGATCACCAACTCGGTCGAGGCGCCCGCCAGCGGCGTCCTGGCCAAAATCATCGTTCCCGAAGGGGACATGGCCCCGATTCAGGCCGTCTTGGCCATCATCGCCGAACCGGGCGAAGCCGTCGATTCAGCGGCTCCCGCCAGCTCGGCCCAACCCGCGGTCGAACCCGCGGCCGAGGGGGCTCCCGCAGCCGAGGCCGAGGCTCCGGCCGCCGCCGCTCCAGCCGGGGACGGCAAGTTCGTTCCGGCCATGCCCGCCGCGCGCAAGCTGGCCAAGGAGCTGGGCGTGGACCTGTCCATGGTGACCGGCACCGGCAAGGGCGGCAAGATCACCGCCAAGGACGTTCAGGCCACGGCCGATTCCGCGTTCGCCGGTATCAACGCCAGCCCCAAGGCGATCGAGTTCGCCCGCAAGCAGGGTGTGGATCTCAGCCAGATCGCGGGCACGGGTGAGGACGGCAGGATCACCAAGGCGGACATCCTCCGGGCCATGAACCCGGCGGCAGACCAGCCTGCCGCAGCCCCCCAGGTCACCCAGGACACCATCGTGCCCATGGACGGCGTGCGCAAGCTCATCGCGGACAACATGCACGCCAGCCTGCAGACAGCGGCCCAGCTGACCGTTTTCGTGGAGCTGGACGTTACCGGGATGGCCGATCTGCGCAAGCAGCTGCTCGAACGCAACAAGCGCGACAAGGAGTACCGTCTGTCCTACAACGACATCATCTCCTACGCCGTGTGCCGCGCACTGAAGCGGCATCCGATCATGAACTCCACCCTGCAGGAGGACGGCATCCACCTGCACGAGCGCGTCAACCTCGGCATCGCCGTGTCCATCGACAACGGGCTCATCGTGCCCAACGTCAAGGAGGCCGACACCTACGGCCTGGAAGAACTCAAGACCCAGGTTCGGGACGTGGCCGGACGGGCGCGCAAGGGCGGCCTGAGCATGGACGAGATCTCGGGCGGCACCTTCACCATCAGCAACGTCAGCATGCTCGGCGTGGACGGCTTTACGCCCATCCTCAATCCGCCGGAAACCGGCATTCTGGGCGTCGGCCGGGTCATCGAGAAGCCCGCCGTGCACAACGGTGAAATCGCCATACGGCAGATGATGACCCTTTCCCTGACCTTCAACCACATGACCACGGACGGTGCTCCGGCCATGGCCTTCCTGCGCGAGCTGGGGGACATGCTGGAGAATCCGGGCATGATGATCGTCTAGGGGGCATCCATGGCGCTGAAACGGTTTGCTATCGAACTCGGCTACGCCGCCGACCTGCACGGCGAGGACATGACCAAGGCCGCCGTCCGTGCGGTCCGCGACGCCGTGTCCCGCATATGCCTGTGCGGCATCGTGGAGATTTGCGGCCGTGATCAATTCCAGGGGGTGCACGTCCACGCGGACGTGGCCGTTCCCGACCCGGAAGGCGTGGACCGCGACGCGGTGCTCGCCTGCATTCCCATCGGCGAGACGACCCTGACCCTGGTCTCCGGCGGCATGAGCGTGCCGGGGATTGAGGTCCCCTGTTTCGCCCCGGGCGTGAGCAACATCGTCGTGGCCTGCGCAGCGCTGACCGTCTCCATCGAGACGGACTTGGGCGAGGGGACGGACGAATCGGAAAAACAGGCCTGCGGATGCGCCGCCAAGGCCATATAACTTACAGGAGAGAAAGCAATGGCTCTCAGCAAGAAGACATTGATTCACATGTATGAAACCATGAACAGGATCCGCCTGTTCGAGCAGAAACTCCAGGAATTCTTCGCAGCGGGCGAGATTCCGGGTTTCGTGCACCTCTACCTCGGCGAGGAAGCCGTGGCCACCGGTGCCTGCTCGGTGCTGACCGACGCCGATACCATCACCTCCACCCACAGGGGCCACGGCCATCTGCTGGCCAAGGGCGGCGACCTGAAGCTGATGATGGCCGAGATCTTCGGCCGCTCCACCGGCTACTGCAAGGGCAAGGGCGGCTCCATGCACATCGCCGACTTCGACCTCGGCATCCTCGGCGCCAACGGCATCGTGGGCGGCGGCGGTCCCCTGGCAGTGGGCGCGGCCCTGGCCTCCAAGTACAAAAAGACCAAGGACGTGACCATCTGCTTCTTCGGCGACGGCGCCTCCAACCAGGGCACCACCCAGGAATCCCTGAACATGGCCTCCGCCTGGAAGCTGCCGCTGGTTTTCGTCAACGAGAACAACGGCTACGGCATCTCCTGCCCGCAGTGCAAGTCCATGGCCGTGGTCGACATCGCCGACCGCGCCGCCGCCTATGACATGCCCGGCGTGGTGGTCGACGGCAACGACGTGCTGGCCGTGCACGAGGCCGTCGCCGAGGCCGTCAAGCGCGCCCGCAACGGCGAGGGCCCCTCGCTCATCGAGTGCAAGACATACCGCTGGCGCGGCCACTTCGAGGGCGACGCCTGCACGTACCGCTGCACCGAGGAACTGGAAGAGTGGATGGCCAAGGACCCGATCCCCCGCTTCGAGGCCAAGCTGCTGGAAAGCAAGACCCTGACCAAGAAGGAAGCGGAGAAGATCAAGGAGAGCATCGCCAAGGACGTCGACGATGCCGTGGCCTTTGCCAAGGAAAGTCCTATGCCCGCGACCAGCGCGCTCATGGACGATGTCTACGCCTAAGCGGCGGTTCACCTTTCACGAATCCTTATACAATCAACGGAGAGTAAAATGTCCGAAAAAACATATCTTCAGGCGCTCAATGAAGCATTGAAGCTGGAAATGGAGCGGGATGAGAACGTCTTCATCCTCGGCGAGGACGTGGGACAGTTCGGCGGCTGCTTCGGCGTAACCCAGGGGCTGTTCGACCTGTTCGGCGAGGAGCGGGTCCGGGATACCCCGATCACCGAAAGCACCATCGTGGGCGCTGCCGCAGGCGCTGCCGCCGCAGGGCTGCGTCCCGTGGCGGAACTGATGTTCGTGGACTTCATAGGCGTGGCCATGGACCAGCTGTTCAACCAGGCCGCCAAAATGCGCTTCATGTTCGGCGGCAAGGCCACGGTGCCCATGACCCTGCGCATGCCCCAGGGCGCGGGCATTGGCGCGGCCGCCCAGCACTCCCAGTCCCTGGAGTCCTGGTTCATGAACATCCCCGGCCTCAAGGTGGTCATTCCTTCCTCGCCGCGTGACGCCAAGGGGCTGCTTATCAGCGCCATACGCGATGAGAATCCGGTGGTCTTCCTGGAGCACAAGCTGCTCTACGGCGTGTCCGGCGAGGTCCCGGACGAAAGCTACACCATCGAAATCGGCAAGGGCGAGATCAAGCGCGAGGGCGCGGATGTGACCATCGTGGCCACCTCCCTGATGGTCTACGCTGCCCTGGAAGCGGCCGAACGGCTCGCGGCCGACGGCATCCAGGCCGAGGTCGTGGACCCGCGCTGCCTCCAGCCGCTGGACAAGGACATCATCATTGATTCCGTGAAGAAGACCAATGCCCTGGTCGTGGCCCACGAGGCCGTGCAGTTCGCCGGTCCCGGCGCGGAGATCGCGGCCATGGTCGCCGAAGAGGCGCTGGATTATCTGGACGCGCCCATAAAGAGGGTTGGCGCGCCGTTCTGCCCGGTGCCGTTCTCCCCGCCGTTGGAGCAGTTCTACATCCCCAACGCCGACAACATCGTCGAAGCGGTCAAGAGCATTCGCTAATCCCAGACCCTGGCGGGAGGGCGGCAGCCGCCGTTCTCCCGCCGAACGCAATGAGGGCACCCCCTTGAGCATCGCAGCCATACTGGCCAATCCCGCTTCCGGAAAGGACATCCGCCGCCTGGTGGCCCACGGGTCCGTGTTCGACAACCAGGAAAAAGTGCGCATGGTCCGGCGGCTCATCCTCGGTCTGGAAAAGGCCGGGGTGACCAAGATCCTGTACATGCCGGACGGGTATGCCATCGTGCCCAGGGCGCTGAACGCAATTTCCCCTTCCATCCCCGTGGAGCCGGTGGAAATGCCCATCCGCAACAATCAGACCGACACCACCATAGCGGCGGGCATCATGGAAACCCTCGGCGCACAGTGCCTCGTCGTCCTCGGCGGAGACGGCACCAGCCGGGCGGCTTGCAAGGGGTCGATAGGCATCCCGCTTCTGCCGCTCTCCACGGGGACCAACAACGTTTTTCCGATCATGGGGGAGGCCACCGTGGCCGGCTTGGCCGCGGGCCTGGTGGCCAGTGGCCGTCTGTCCCGTGAGGCGTGCTGCTATCAGAGCTGCATGTTCGACATCCTGATCGACAAAGAGGTCGTGGACATGGCCCTGGTGGATGCGGCGGTGTACGACGATGTTTTTCTCGGCTCCAAGGCCGTCTGGCACATGGACAAGGTCCCTCAGCTGTTCATGACCCGGTGCAGTGCCAGCGCCATCGGGCTGTCGGCCATCGGCGGCCAGATGCGCTCCATCAGGCCGGAGGAGCCGCTGGGCCTGGCGCTTCGGCTGGGCGAAGGTTCGCCGGTGGTGGTCTCGGCGGCCATAGCGCCGGGCATGTTTGCCGACGTGCCCATCTGCGGCATTTCGGACATGGCTCCCGGAGAAATTTTTCATATCGACACGAGCCCCGGCCTGATAGCTCTGGACGGCGAGCGCGAGGTGGAGATACCTTCCGGAGCCCACGCTTCCATTCGCCTGAACACAGAAGGTCCCCTGGTCATCGACGTGGACAAGACCATGGCCCTGGCCCGGACCGAAGGCTTGTTTCGCCAACCGTCAAAATAGAGAGGAACCATCATGAGTGATGTTTTGAAAGCCGCGTTTATCTTTGTCGCCCCGAACGCCGATCCGGCCCGCGACCGCAACTGGATCAAGACCGAGGCGGTGGAACTGCTGGCCGTGGCCGTGAAGGACTACGCCCAGGCCGAGGCCGTGGCCCGCGAGCTGGTTGAAAAGGACGGCGTCAAGGCCATCGAGCTGTGCGGCGGATTCGGCTCGGCCGGAACGGCGCGCGTCGCAGACGCGGTGGACGTCCCGGTGGGCGTGGTCCGGTTCGATATCCACCCCGGGCTCGGCAACGCCAGCGGCGACAGCCTGTTCGGCTAACCAAAAGAAAGACCCTCTTCCGCGCCGAGGGCGCGGTAGAGGGATGCAGGGGGCGAGCCCTTGTCCGCCGGAGGCGAAATCACCTTACAAAAATCGCGAAGCGGCCTTTATAATTTGATTTACCTCCGACAAAGGGCCTAGGCCCCGGCGAGCACGTGTTCTTTGGTCACGAAGCAGGTGAACGTGCCGCTGAAGACCACATCTTCTCCGCAGGAAACCTCCACCTCGACGAGGTGCTTGCGCTCCTGGGGGGTCTTGTCATGCGCCTTGGCGATGAGTACGTCGCCCACGCGGGACGGCTTGAGGAAGCGGGTCTCGGCCGCGCCCAGGACCACGTTGGGATGGTTCACGCTGAGCATGGCCGCGTAGTCGGCCAGCCCGAAGATGAAGCCGCCGTGCACCAGCCCGCTGGTGTCGGCGGCCATGTTGGCCGTGCAGGTCAGGCGCACGGTGCTGGCCGTTTCCGTCACTTCGACCGGTTCCCCGCACAGGGATTGATCGATGCTTTCATGGGTCTTGATTTCCATACATACCTCGGTGGAGGGAGCGGATCGTGTGTCCGCCGCTTTGTCGACGGCGGGCCATCGGGGCCCGGGAGGGTACGCGTTGATCCCGGGCCCCGACACAATGCCGCCGAACGTTTAGTCGAAGAGGTCTTCCAGTTCGTCGAACACGTAGTGCATGTACATGACCTTGGGCGATCCGCCCATGGAAATGGCGAGCATGGCGGCCTGCATGATTTCTTCCTTGGTCGCGCCGTGGCTGGCCGCCCCCTGAATATGCAGGGAGATGCACATCTCGCACTGGGACATCATGGAACAGGCCACGTGGATCAGTTCCTGCGTCTTGTGGTCGATGGGGCCAAACTGGCTGATCTCCTTGGTGAAGGCAAGATAATTGGGGAAGACGTTACCCGCGCGTTGGGTCATTTTGGCAAGAGTCATTGAGGCTTTTTCGGCTGCGTCCATGAGAGTTTCTCCTGAGTTTAAAGTTGAGATGCATGGATACAGCAAAGAGCATGCCCTAGTGATTTTTGCTTTTAAAATCGGTGTGTTCAATCAGATATCGGATGGTGGAGATGGGGAAAAGGGGGGTAGGCCTGTCCCGGAGGCGAACATTGCTCGGATTTCGAACAGGTTTTCCGGGACAGTAAAGGGACTAGAACAGGCAGTCCAGGAGCACGGGCAGGGTGACGCCGTGCAGGTATTCGTCGAGCGCGACGTCCTTGAGCCGGGTCTCGATCTCGCCGCGCTCATGGCGGCTGCCGATGAGCCGCTCCTCCAGGGCGTCCACGTCACGCACTCCGAAGTAGTCGCCGAACAGCCGCGCCTTGAGGATGCGGCCTTTCTTTACGAAGAGATTGACGTCCAGGAGGCCGCCTTGGGTGCGGGTGCGCTTCTCGAAGTTGTAGGCCGGGGAGGAGCCGAAGTTCCAGTCCCAGGTGCGGTATCGCTTTTCGGCCATGGTCTCGATGGTCCCGGTCTCGGCGTCGGTCAGGGCCATGTCGTCGGGCGAGGCTCCGCTGGACACGAAATCCATGAGCGCCCGGATGAATTCCGTGACCTCCATGGGGGCGTTGAGGTGGCTCGATATGTTGGTCACCCGCGAACGCACGCTCTTGACCGCCTTGTCGCGGTATTTTTCCGGGTCCACGCGCAGGGCCCCGCTCAGGTCGGTCATATCCGAAGAGAAGAGCAGGGTGCCGTGGTGCAGGATGCGTCCGCCGTGGAAGTGCTGGGCGTTGCCCGAGAATTTCTTGCCCTCGATGAGCAGGTCGTTGCGCCCGCTGAACACGCACTCCACGTCCATGGAACGCAGGGCCCGCTGGATGGGCACGGTGAACCGCTCGAAGTCCAATCCTTCGGAGGGGGTGCCGTTGTTGATGAAGGTGAAGTTTATATTTCCGAGATCGTGGAACACGGCCCCGCCGCCGCTCAGTCTGCGGACCACCGGGATGCCGCGCCGCCGGGTGAAAGCCTCGTCTATTTCGGCCAGGGTGTTCTGGTTGCGCCCGACGATGACCGCCGGACGGTTGCGCCAGAGCATGAAAATTTCTTGGTCGGAGTTGGTCAGCAGCCACTCCTCGGCGGCCAGGTTGAACGCCGGGTCGGTGGATGGATTGTAGATGTATCGCATGGATGCTCCTTTCCGTGGATAATGCAAAAGACGGGCCTCGGGATTTCCGGTGGCAAACTTCGTGACGAAATGGCGGCCGTCCGCCCTATACCCGCCGCCGGTCCGCTCGGCAAGCGGCGCGCGGGTGGTCTTGGCCGGGCAATGCGGGTATGACCTTTGCACCATGTGCGGAAAAGGAGGGAACGCGTGAGCGATTGCATCGACATAGACCTGGTGGCCAACGCGGGCGTTTTGGTCCGTGGGGGTGGCCTGGGGCTGCTGGTGGACGGCATGCACGACCAGGACGGGCACCCGTTCGACCGGGTGGAGGCTGGCGACATGGCCCGCATGGGGCGGGCCGAGGGCCTTTTCGAGCGGCTGGACTATTTGTTGTTTACCCACGAGCACCCGGATCATTTCACCCCGGATCTGGTGGTCGAGCATTTGGGGCGCAGGCCGGTCAAAGGCGTGTTCCTGCCCGCCCCGGCCACGGAGCCGGAGAGCCGCGCCCGGCTGGTGCGCATTCTTGAGGAGCGGGGTGTTCCGCATTGGACCATGGGCCCAGAACCGGGGAGTACGCTTTCGGTCTCGCCCGAGCCCGGGCTGACGGTCACGGCCATCGGCACCCGGCACATGGGCAAGCAGTTTCAGAAAGTCCACAACGACTGCCTGCTCGTCACCCTTGCGGGCATGAACCTGCTCTTCACCGGCGACGCGGATCATGTGCCGGAATATTACGAAAAAGCTTTGCAGGATGTGGGCCTGGACGCGGCTTTCGTCAACCCGATCTTCTACCACAATCCGAGCGGGCAGGCGATCATCGACGACATCTTTCAGCCCGTGGAGGTGGTCATCTATCACATGCCGTCCTCGGACAGGGACCCGTTCCACCTGGCCTTCACGGTCAAACGCGCATTGCAACGGTACGCCCGCCCGGGCATGCCGGTCCACGTGCTCGACGCGGCCGCTCCCCACGTGAATATCTGTCCGGCCATGCTGTAAGGCGGGGAAAACCATGGGGCGCATTGCGGTCGCGGGCGAATGCGGCTACTCATGGGGGCAGCGTTCCCCCGTATCAAGGCCATGAGCATGAACGAATCCGCCTCGCCCCGTACTCCCGAATCCCGGTTGTCCGAAGGCCTCAAGAAGAGGCTCTTTCTCCATGCCTCCGGGGCGTTGCTGGTACTCACGCTTGGCGTGGGGCTGTCCGTGGTGGCCACCCTGTTCGGTCACTCAAACAGGCCGAGGAGGCGGGGCTTGCGTACATCGCCGAAACGCGCGGCCTGGACCAAGGACGACTATCCCCTTGTCATGACCTCGTTCAAGTCCAACCTGATCAACTCCTAGACCGTGGTTCTGGACCGGCTGCGGGCCATCAAGCCGCTGAATATGGTCATGCTCAATCCCTCGCAGGCGAGAGCGGGGCACCTATATTTCTTGACCGGATCATTTAATTGTGTTGACAGGCTTGAAAGTCGAAAACAATTAATAAGTGAATTTTTATTTACAAACGGGGAAGACATGGCACGACCGGTAGTGAAAAAACAGGACATTGAGGACGCGGCGATCCGTCTGTTCGCCACCAAGGGGTTGGCCCAGACCACGGTCAAGGACATCGCTTCCGGGGCCGGGGTGACCGAAGGGGCCCTGTACAGGCACTACGCGGGCAAGAACGCCATGGCTTGGCAGCTGTTCTGCCGAGAGATCGAAAAGTTCTCCGTGGAGCTGGGGGCACGGATGTTCGAACCTGGCGCGGGACTGGCCGCGCGCGTGGAAGCGAGCGTCCGGTTTATCTTCGATTATTATGCCAAGTACCCAGTACAATTCGCCTTCATCCTGCTGACCCAGCACGGGTTCCCGGAGGAGCGGATCCTGGACGTGGAGTTGAACCCCAACGACATGGTCCAGCGGTTTGTGGCCGAGGCGGTGGATGCGGGCGACGTTCCGGTCCAGAACACGACATTGGCCTCCGGTCTTGTGCTGGGGTTGGTTCTCCATGTCATGGTCATGCACCGCTACGAGCGCATAGAGATCGACGGTGCGGTGGTCGACGACGTGGTCGGGGCGGTCAAGCGCGTCCTGCTGATAGACTGATTTTTTGGTGTCCGTCCCAGCGGACGTGCGCCTTGTTTTTGAAGGCTGATACTCAGTGAATATTCACACACAAAAAGGAGAGGGACATGGAAAGGGGGAACGAAACGGCGGCGGAAGCGGGTTACCGGGCCGGGAAATCCAGTTCCCGGTACGATTCTATGTATATTGTTGTGTCGGCGGCTTTGCCGTACGGTCCATCCTCTCCGAATCAATCCTTGCGGCCCGCAGGCGGGCATAACAGGAGCGTCCCATGCGGTCTTTGATGAAGATACAAGGTTTTCCCCGGACATTCTGGTGGTCCTGCTCAACGCCATGACCGACGTGAAGAGACCCTGTAATGCCATGAACCTTGCGGGCCCCTGTTTTCTGCTGGGATACCGGATGAGTGGAATCATGCAGGCCGCTCCGCGTCAGGTTGGAACAGACCTTGGCAAGGGTGGGTATGGCGTGTAATCAATTTTATGCTGGCACGTATTGCAGCAGGCGGATGAATCATAGGGGCTTTTTCTGTTCATGACAGTACCCACATGCAACCGTTTCCGGGAGGAAGCGGGAAGGTGTTTTTTGTCCTTAAATTCAGAGGTGTAAGATGGTTTGCAGGGCGCGCCGGGCATGCGCCGTCTCTCCATGTGCATGGAGTGGGCCCGCTGTGGTTTCCGCCCTGGCGGAGATATTGGCCGCGCTGTTGTTCTGTTGGGCGGACGCCTTTGCCATGGAGCTGGGACCGGCCCGTCCGCCGCACGGGGCGACCTCTTTTGCGTCCGCATTGCACAATCCACCCTTTGGTCCGGTCCAAACGGCCGCATTCTTCCAGGGGGAAGCAACCACATTGTCCGTACCGCCGCTTGTCCCACAGGCTGCGGAAATCGCGGTCGGCCCGGTCTTTTTTTGGGTGATGTTGGCGGTCTTTCTGGCCGTTGCACTGTTTCTTGGCGTGCGGTTCAGGGCGTTGCGCAAGCGGCTGCAGCGAGGTGCCCGGGCCTTGGCCGAGAGCGAGGAACGGTTCAACATGCTGGTGGACGTGTCCCTTTTCGGCGTGGCCATCGTCCATGAGGGCTTGCTCTTGGAAGCCAACGAACGATATTTTGAAATGTTCGGCTATGCCCCGGAAGAACTGCTGGGTAGGGATATCCTGCCTCTGACCGTGGCACCCGGTCATGTGGCGGCCGTCCGCGAGGGAGACTGTCTGGTCCGGGCCTGTGCGTTGGAGTCCGTGGGCCTGCGTCGGGAGGGCTCTACCTTCCCCGTGGAGTTCAGGTCCAGCCCCTTTACCTATCGGGGCAAACCCGCTGTTGGGATCGCGGTGACCGACATCTCGGCCAGGAAGCGGCGGGAGGACGAACGGATCAGCCTCCAGGAAAGGCTCCAATCCCTGTGGAACGTGGCCCGCATGATCGAGGCCGACTATGACGAGCTCTGCAAAGTCGTCCTGGAGGAGATCCTTCGCTTGACTCGGAGCGAGTATTCCTTCTTCGGATTTTTTGACGAGGCTGAAGAGGCGATGGAGGTCTACGCGTGGTCGCCGGAGGCCATGGACGTCTGTTCAGTCGGGGAAGGGGTCAGGAAATTCCCGGTGTGCGGCGGCGGGCTGTGGACCGAAGCGGTGCACCGAAAACGAAGCGTTATCCACAACGACTACCGGGAGAACCCTGAGTTGAAGAAGGGACTGCCCGAGGGGCACGTCCCCATCAACCGGCTGATGTCGGTCCCCTACATTCGGGACGGCAGGGTTTACGCGCTTGCCACCGTGGCCAACAAGCCGACCGGCTACACCGAAGAGGACGCGGAGCAGGTCGGGGCCTTTGTGGCCAACGTCATGCTGCTGGTCGACAGACAGAGAGTCCTTGAGGACCGGCGGATATCCGAGAAACGCATGACCATGGCCTTCGACGCCGCCAGCGATGCGGTCTGGGACTTGCGGTTCGACTCGGACGATACCTACCTCAGCCCGCGCTGGTACACGATGCTGGGCTATGAGCCCAATGAATTCCCGTTTTCCGAGGAGAAACTGCTGTCGCTCATCCACCCCGATGATGTGGGCGAGATCATCACCCTGTTGCACCGCCACTGGGACACCGGCAAGACGTACTGCGCGGAGTACCGCATGCGCACCAAGGACGGCGGCTGGCGTTGGATCCTGGCCCGGGGCGAAGTGGTCGAGCGGGATTATCTGGGCAATCCGTTGCGTATGCTCGGCACCCATGTCGACATCTCGGCCAGGAAAAGACTTGAAGATCGGCTGAGGCGGCGGGAGCACGATCTGAAAAAATCCCAGAATATCGCCCGCCTCGGGAGCTGGCACCTGGACCTGATCAATACAACCATGGTCTGGACCGATGAGTTGCGCAAGATGTACGGGCTTTCCCCGGATGCCGAGCCCCTGCCGCATACGGAATTCGGTCGTCTGTTTTGCCCGGAGGATGAGAAGCGGCTCCTTGAATCAATGTCCCGGACCTCGGCCACCGGGGAACCTTACGAGTTGGAACTGCACACGCGAGGCGGCGATGGCGGCCAGGGGTGGATGTGGGGCTGGGGTGAGGCGGAGTTCGACTCGGAGGGCGGGATCATCGGCCTGTGGGGGGCGTTTCAGGATATCACAGTCAGAAAACGGTTCGAATTCGAGAGACGGCGCAAGGATGAAACCTACCGGAAGATTCTCGACAGCCTGAATGCGGGAGTGATTGTCCTGGACAACGACACCTCGATCCGCATCGTCAATCCCGCTGGCTGCGAGATGCTCGGCATTCCCGCCGAAGAGCTCCTCGGCGTCAGGAGCGACCGGACGATGGCGGGATGGTCGTTTATCCGGGAGGACGGGAGCGCCATGCCGGAGCGAGAGCGTCCCCTGTTCCGGGTGCTCGCCTCGGGAGCCTCTTCGCACGGGGTGGTCCTGGGCGTGCGCAAGACTCCCTGGGAAGACGTGAGCTGGAGGCTCGCCAACGCTGTGCCTCTGTACGAGGGCGATCGGTTAGTGCGGGTGGTCGTCAGCTTTGTCGACATCACCGAACTGAAAAAAGCGAAAGATGCGCTCCGGGAGAGCGAGATTCGCTACAAAACTTTGCACGAGGCGTCGCGCGGGGGCATTGGAATCCACGACAACGGGCTGATCCTGGATTGCAACCAGGGGCTGTGCGACATCTCCGGGTACCAGGTGAACGAAATGGTGGGAATGGACGGGCTGTTCCTGATCGCCGAACAGGCCCGCGAGGTGGCCAGGGAGAAGATGCACTCCGACTTCGAGGGGGCTTACGAAAGCGTCGGGCTCCGTGAAGATGGGCGGGAATACCCCGTGCATCTCGAGGTGAGAAACATCCCCTACAAGGGGCGGGTGGTCCGGGCCGTTGAATTTCGGGATATCTCGGGCAGAAAGCAGTCGGAGCGCGCCTTGATAGACGCCAAGGAGGCCGCCGAGGCCGCCAGCCGGGCCAAATCGGAGTTTTTGGCGAACATCAGCCATGAGATCCGGACGCCTCTGAACGGCCTCATGGGCATGCTGCAACTGCTCGAATCGTCGAGGCCGAGCCCGGAGCAGGGGCGGATCATCGAGATCGCCCAGTTTTCCGGCGAGAGGCTGACACGGCTCTTGACCGACATCCTGGACATCTCGGCCATCGAGGCGGGCAAGTTCGCCCTGTCCCCGGCTCCGGTGAGAGTGCATGACCTGCTGGACTCCGTGGTCGGCCTGCTGGCCGTGACCACCCGGCAGACCGGGGTGTCGCTCAGCGCCTCCATGGCCCCGGATGTGCCGGAGCGCATCTTTGCGGACGAGGTCCGGCTTCGCCAGATCCTCTTCAATTTGATCGGGAACGGGTTGAAATTCACCGAGCAGGGCTCGGTCACGCTCCAGGTCTGCGCGTTGGGGACGGGCAACGGCCGCGGCGGGCTGCTTTTCATCGTCTCGGATACCGGCCCCGGCATGGCGGATGAGGAACTTATCACCGCCTTCGAGACCTTCGGCCAGGTGTCGCAGGGGTTGGCCCGTTCCCACCAGGGGGCTGGCCTGGGGCTGCCCATCGTCAAGCGGATCGTCGAGATGATGGACGGCACCCTGTGCGTGGACAGCGCTCCGGGTCAGGGGACCTCCGTCTATGTCTCTCTGCCGCTCAAGCCCGCCGGACAGGCCATGGGGCTGCCCCCGGACCACGCTCGCGGATAACCGGGGCGTTTTTATGCCGCCGGAGACGGGGTGTCCGGTCAGTCGCAGAGATAGGTTTTGAGCACTCTTTTGAGGGCCGCAGCTTTGAACGGCTTGGTGATGAGCCGGTCGATCCCGGCGGCCTCGTATTGCTGCCTGTGTTCCGATGTGCTGTGGGCCGTGACCGCGATGACCGGGGTCCGGGCATTGAGCGCATTGTCCCGGCGCATGGTCTTGGCGATGGCCACGCCGTCCACGTCGGGGAGCTGGATATCCAGGAACACGAGGCTGAACCGCTGCTCGTCGAGTCGGGCCAGTGCCTCCCTGCCCAGGGCGATGGTCTCGACCTGATAGCCTTCGCCGAGGATGATGCATTCGGTGTAGAAGCGGCAGGGGCCGTCGTCCTCCACGACCAGGATGGGCAGCCCGGCGTCGATGGCCTCCCGGGCGGGGGCGTCCTCGGGGTGTGCGGGAATCTGTATGGAGACGGTCAGGCCGCTGCCGGAAAGGCGGTTGATCTCCACCGTTCCCCCCAGCGCCTCAACCATGGGCCCGACCGTGGACAACATCCAGGACGCCTCGCCGCCCCCGTCGCCCGTGTTCGGGAAAAACGATGCGTCGGTGACAGGCGCGTTGACCGCCGGGCTCGACGCCGTCAGGCTCAGAAGACCGTCCTGCTTCATGTAGTCCAGGGTCAGGTTGACCGAGCCCCAGGTCGTGGTCTTGAGTAGAAAGCCGATTACGGAAAACCCGATTTGCTGGAGCCGTTGCGGATCGCCCACGATGCGCTCGGGCAGGTTGGGCGAGAGTGTCAGCGCCAGCCCTATTTCCGGGTTGAGCCTGGTCAGGCCGAGGTCTCCGGTCCAGCTCTCCGCAGCCCCCTTGGGAGAGAATGCCTCGACCAGAGGGGACAGGCCTGACGGCATTTCGAAAAAGTCGTTCATGTTGTCGATGGTCGTGGATATGAGACTCAGGGTGGCGGACAGGGGGGCCTCGCGCAGGTCCTCCTTTTCCACCACCAGCCGGTTGACCAGCGACCGCAGTTCATAGGCGCTGCGCTTCAGATATTCCCTTTGCACGTCCCGTTGGCGGGCGATCTCTTCATTGACCTTGCGTAGCTTGCTCGCCAGTTCCTTGCGGGCCGCGATTTCGCGTTTGAGTTCCTCTATCCCCTGGGAGAGTTGTTGGCTTTGCTGTCTGACAGTGCCGCTCAGGGCCTGTTGCGCCCGGCGCAGTTCCTCTCGGGAGTTCACCTCCCGGGTGACGTCCTGGATCAGGCCGACTCGAGTCACCTCGTTCGGGGTCCCGGAGTCCTCGAAATCACCCCATATGCGTATGTGCCTGGGGGGCGCTTCCTTGTCGTCGATGCGCAGTTCGCAGGAGTAGGGCTTGCGCAGGCTGCACGCCTCCCGCTCCACCTCGATGAACCGGTTGCGGTCATCCAGGGCCAGTGCCCGTGCAACAGCATCCAGGCTCGGAGGGGTATCGTCCGGGAGACGGAGGATGGCCGGAGTGTGCGAGGACCACATGGAACGGTCGGTCCCTCCCTCCAGGTGGAAAAACCCGAGTGCGGCGAAATCGTATATCCGGTTCATCCGGGATTGGCGGCGCTTGAAGTCGTGATCCGCTTCGATCACATCTTCGGACATGTGCTTCATGTCCCGAACCAGACGGGAAAAAAGCCGGGGCCGCTGTGTGATGATGGCCAGCACGTCGCCCGAGACCTTGCCGCCCAGGGCGAGCAGGTAATCCGGGTCTTCGCCCAGTATCTCGGCCAGGGCCACGATCTTTTCCTCGGAGAGCTGCGTGGTCACACCGCGTTCGATCTTGCTCAGGTAGGACTGCTCGATGCCAAGGCGTTTGCTGACCTGCAGTTGGGAAAAGCTGCGGTCGGCCTTGAGCAGGTCCTCCCGTTTTTGTCGTATGAACGTACCTAATTGTCTCATTATTTATAACGGTATCGCACTTTACATAAGAAGCAAAGTGTGCAAAAGAGGCGATACCTAGTACCCATAAGTACTAGATATAAAATGGACAAATTAATGTTCGAGGGGGGAGCCCGTCATGCTGAAAAATTTGAGGCTGGGCCTGAAGTTGGGGTTGGGGTTCGGTTGTTTGATCTTTATCGCGACCATGCTTGGCGGTTTGGCCGTATACAATATGAACGCGGCGAGCGAGGGTTCCTCCCGGCTTGCCGACGCATATGTGCCGGAGGTCGGCATAGCGACGGACATCGAACGGGCGTCGCTTCTGAGCATGTACGCCATGCGTGGGTATTCCTTTAGCCGCGAAGAGGGGTTTTGGGACCGGGCAGCCGGGTATCTGGCCGATGTGCAGAAGGCTCTCGGTGAAGCTAAGGCCCATTACGAGCGGTATCCGTACCTGGTCAAACTCAAGGCCAATACCGAAAAGGCCAGGGCGGACGTGGACAACTACTCGGAGTTGGCCTCCAGGGCCCACAATCTGGTCCTGGCCCTGACCGAAAGTCGCGAGGCCATGAACGCTCCGGCCAAGGCGTACATGGCGAATTGCCAAGCCTTCCTGGCGCTGTCCGAGGAGGCCATGAAGCAGAATGTGATATCCGAGGCTGGGTCGAACGTACTCTTTGAGGAATTGGAGAAGATTGATCTGATTTCCGGTATCATCAATCTGGGCTATGAAACGCGCCTCCTGAATGTCCTCGCCCAGGCGGATAGGGACCCCGAGATCATGCGTGATGGGTTGGAGAACATGAAGAGGATCGATTCCAAGCTGACCGAGCTGGCTTCGATGGTCCACCGCCAGGATACCCTCGAGCAGATTGAGAACATCCGCAAGGCCGCGCACGACTATGGAGCGGCCATGGAAGCGTTTCTTGACAACTATCTCGCCCTGAAGGCCCTGAACGGGGAGAGCGAGGCCCTTGGGCGCCGGATCATAGAGTCCGCCATGCAAACCGCCCTGGCCTCCTCCAATGCGTCCAAGACCAGGGCCGACGCGGATGTGGAAGACCTGGATACCGCGTCCAAGGTGATGATCGGCGGCCTCGGCCTGGCTTTGCTTCTGGGCATCCTGCTGGCCGTGTTCCTGACCAAGTCCATAACCGGGCCGATCATGCAGGGCGTGGCCTTTGCCAGGAAACTGGCCGAAGGCGACCTGACCCAGACGGTCGACGTCCACCAGTCCGACGAGATCGGCATCCTGGCCGCGGCGCTCAGGAATATGAAGGAGAGGCTGACCGGCGTGGTCTCCGACGTTCAGGAGGCCACCGAGAACGTGGCCGCAGGCAGCGAGGAACTGTCCTCGTCGGCCGAATCCCTTTCGCAGGGAGCCACCGAGCAGGCCGCGTCCATCGAGGAGGTTTCCGCCTCCATGGAAGAGATGGCCGCCAACATCAGCCAGAACGCACAGAACGCGAAGGATACGGATGAGCTCGCCACCAAGGCGGCGACCGATGCCAGGAAGGGCGGCGAGGCGGTTGTCCATACCGTGAACGCCATGAAAAGCATTGCCGAAAAAATATCCATTATCGAGGAGATCGCCCGGCAGACCAACCTGCTGGCCCTGAACGCGGCCATCGAGGCCGCCCGGGCGGGTGAGCACGGCAAGGGCTTCGCCGTGGTGGCCGCCGAGGTCAGGAAGCTGGCCGAACGTTCCGGCTCTGCCGCCTCGGAGATAAGCGAACTCTCATCGAGCAGCGTGGCCGTGGCCGAGGGCGCCGGGCAGATGCTCCAGGCCCTGGTTCCGGACATCGAAAAGACCGCGTCCCTGGTCCAGGAGATCGCGGCGGCCAGCGACGAACAGAACGCCGGAGCCAAGCAGATCAACCAGGCCATCAGTCAATTGGATACGGTTATCCAGCGCAACGCCTCCGCATCCGAGGAAGTGGCTTCGACAAGCGAGGAGTTGTCCAGCCAGGGACAACAACTCCAGATCGCCATGTCCTTCTTCACTGTGGCCGACGGCTTGCCCGGCGGCACGCAGGGGCGGGTCTCGGTCGTCAGCAAGCAGAGCTCCGCGCTGCCGCCGGCCGGGTCCAAGACATCGGATACTGATTTCGAGCGGTTTTAGGGGGACGGCATGGAGACTCACACCTTTTCTAGTGGGCAGTTCCTCACCTTCGCCCTGGGCGACGACATCTTTGCCGTGGAGATCGTCAAGGTCCGCGAGGTGCTGGAATCGACGGGGGTGACCGATATCCCGCGTACGCCGGTGCATATGAAAGGCGTCATCAACCTCAGGGGGCATGCCGTCCCGGTTATCGATATGCGCCGCAAACTCGGCATGCACCCTGCCGAAGAAACCGTGGACACGTGCATCATCATCCTGGAAGTGGCCTCCGGGGCCGAGGAGATCGTCATGGGTGTCCTGGTGGATTCGGTCAGGGCGGTGTCCACGATCAGCGATGCGGACATCGAGGCCGCACCCAGGATGGGGGCCGTTGATCGGGATGCCTGGATCCGCGGGATGGGCCATAGCGGGGACAAGTTCGTCATCATCATCGACGTGGATCAGCTCTTTGCCGACGAAGGGCGGTGGATGAACGAGGCGGAGGGCGGCAGGGCCGCCTAGCGCTTCGGGGGAAAGAGAGGCCCGGAGGACAATGGTCATCGGGTAACGGCGTATCGTCTTAGGTTTCCCCCCTTCTTTACCCAGGCTTCCACCGGGTGTTCCAGGCTGTTCGAGGGGGCCGGTCTCGGGCAGCCCCTCTAGCAACGGGATACTACTTGGGGCCGTGGCCGGGTTTCTATCCAATGAATCGGCCGTAACAGTCTTTCGGGGCACCGTTTCAGAGCTGGCGGGATAAGGGCGTCCATCTGGACAGGCGGGGCGCGGGAAGCTACTCTCGGATTGGAAAATGTACCCGCACTCCTTTGCGCAACCCCTCCCCGGAGAGACTATGGCTTGTGATATCGGTGTCATCGCGACCGACAACCACCTCATGGATATGTTTCAGCAGATCCGTGACGAATCCGTGCTCGATTTCGACCTGCGCACCGGCCTTTTCGATGACGCCATCATCGAGGCCCGCGACCTGGTGAACCGGGGGGCAAAGGTTCTGGTCAGCCGGGGTGAGACCACCCTACAGATTCGCTCGGCCATCACCGTACCCGTGGTGGATATCCCGATTACCGTGCACGACGTCATCCCGCTCATTGATCAGGCACGGGCCTACAGCGACCGTATCGCGGTCATCGGTTTCGGCGAGATCGTCAAGGCCGCCAGGGTGGCCGCGCCGATCCTTTCGGTGGAGCTGACTTTTTTCCAACTGCATTCCACCCAGGAGATCCCCGAGGTCGTCGAGGAGGTCTGCCGCCAGGGATTCACCACGGCCATGGGCAACCCGTATTCCATATCACTTGCCGAAGAGCGCGGCCTCAAGGGCTTCCCCCTGCGCACGCAGCGGCCCGTGCTGCTGACCACACTTGACGAGGCCGCCAGGCTGGTGGAGGCTTCCTGCCGGGAGAACGAGTGGAAGCTGCGTCAACAGGTGTTTATCGACTCCACCCGGGAGGGGGTGCTCGTGCTGGACGGTCGGGGGCAGCTCCTCCAGGCCAACCAGCTGGTCAACCTGGACCCGGCCGTGGAGGCCGAGCTGTTCCAGTGCAAAGGGGAAATCCGCCAGCTCAAGAACGGGGAGATGCTGGACGCGGTCCGGCAGGGCGAGCCCTGGAACGGCGTCATCCGCGCTCGAGAGGGCGGCGGAGACTATCTCTGCCGGATACACCCGGTGGCCCGGGGAGGCATGAATTTCGGCGCGGTCATGCTGCTGGAGCCCGCCCGCCAGCAGGACCATCACCAGCGGTTCCTCTCGGAAAGGGGGCTGGTGGCTCAGCACCACTTCGAGGACATCGTCCACCACGGGCAGGCCATGCGCGACCTTATCGCCCGGGCGCGGCAGTACGCAGTCGCCGACTCCACGGTGTTGATCATGGGCGAATGCGGCACAGGCAAGGAACTCATCGCCCAGAGCCTGCACAACGGCAGCCGCCGCAGCAAAGGCCCGTTCGTGGCCGTGAACTGCTCGGCCCTGCCCGAGAACCTCGTCGAGAGCGAATTGTTCGGCTACGAGGAAGGTGCCTTCACCGGGGCCTCCAAGGGGGGCAAGAAGGGCCTCTTCGAGATGGCCAACATGGGCACTATCTTTTTGGACGAGATCGGCGAGATGCCCATGACCATACAGGTCAAGCTGCTGCGGGTGCTCGAAGAACGCCAGGTCATGCGGCTGGGCAGCGAACGGTTGGTCCCCCTGGACGTGCGGGTCATCTGCGCGACCAACAGGAATCTGGCCCGGATGGCCGCCACCGGGCAATTCCGCCAGGACCTCTATTTCCGCATCAACGTTCTGCGTCTGACCCTGCCGCCCCTGCGCGAGCGTGGTTCCTGCCTTAACGCCCTGATCCGCTACTACAGCCGGGAGATCGGCTATCGGCTGGGCGGACCGCCGCCCGAACTGACCGAGGACGCCTTGGACGCCCTGCGCAAGTATTCATACCCGGGCAATGTCCGGGAGATGAAGTCCATCCTGGAGCGGATCATGGTCGAATGCTGGGGCAGGGGGGCGGACAAAGAGGATATCCTCATTCATCTCGAAACCAGCCAGTTGGCCTGCGAACCCGAAGCAGCGGAGCGGGCCGAGCCGCTTCAGGGGAGTCTGGTCACTCCGTCCCCGGCGGGCGGGGCGGCGCCCCGTAACAGGACGTCCCTGCGAGACGAGGAACTCAGGCTGATCCTGAAGACCCTGGACGAGTGCAACGGCAACAAGGCAGAGACGGCGCGGCGATTGGGTATCAGCACCACCACGCTGTGGCGTCGGTTGCGGGCCTATAGACAGTAGTTTTTTGAGGGAGAAAGAACAGGAAGCCCGCAGCATTGCTGCGGGCTTCCTGTTTTGTTGGGTATTTCGTTGCCGTGGGATCAGACGCAGTCCGGCACGGGCGGGGCCATGGGTTCCCTGACCAGAAGAGCGCCGCAGACGCCCACGCAGGCCACTACGGCGTACAGTGCGCAGGACATGGCGTAGCCGTCCATGGTGAACCCGCCGTCCGGGGTTTTGCCGTAGGCTTCGAGAATCCAGCCGGTCAGGGGCTGGAAGACCGAGACGCCAAAGGAGGGCAGGGTGTTGAGCAGCCCGCTGCCGGTCCCGGTGGCCTTGTCGCCGAAGATGTCCCGGATGGAGGCGAAACCCACGGACAGAGAGCCCATGCCGAAGGCGGCCAGCAGGAAGAACCAGACATACATGGCCCAGTCCGGGAGCTTGTCGCCGTGCATGCCGAGGACGATGAAGAGCGCCACCGTGCCCACTGCATTGAGCAGCATGACGGGCTTACGGGCCCGGAACACGGAGTCGGACAGCCAGCCCGTCAGCGGACCGCCGGCCAGCATGCCGATGCCCATCATGTTCAGGACGCTGCCCGCCTGGGCCTTGGTCATATGGTGGGTGTCCATGAGGAAGGGGCCGCCCCACAGGCCGCCGAAGCTCATGTGGATGGCGAATTGGCAGAAGAACCACGTGGCGATGAGCCAGAAAGAGCGGCTGGAGCAGATGGAACGCACGGATTGCCACAGCTCGGCCGGGGTCTGTCCGCCCGACTCCTGTCCGTGTGTCGGGAAGGGAGACTCGAATCCGGCCTGTTCCGGGGTGTCGCGCACGAAGAACCACAGGGCCACGGCCACGGCCACGCCGACCACGCCGCTCAGGATCAGCCCGTTGCGCCAGCCCAGGGCGGAGCAGAGCGAGGCCATGGGACCGGACCCGAGGATCAGGCCCAGGCCACCCATGCCCAGGTATATGCCGCTCATGCGGGCGAACGCCGCCGGCGGGAACCAGCGGCTGAACAGCTTGATGCCGCAGATGAAGACCACGGACACGCCGAAGCCCATGAACACGCGGGCTATCATCAGTCCGGCGGTGGAGTCGGACAGGCCGAAGACGATGGCTCCGATCCCGGCCAGCCCGAAGAAGATCGGCAGGGTCAGGCGCGGCCCAAGGGAGTCGGCCATCAGTCCGCTGGGGAGCTGCATGGCTCCGTAGGAAAAGAAGAAGGCCGAGGCCAGGATGCCCATGGTCGGCGCGTCGAGATGCATGTCGGCCATGATGTCGATGGCCATGATAGCCGGGCTGACCCGATGGAACGGAACAAAGAGATAGGCCAGGCAGAGAAGGATAAAAATTAACAATGCAAATTTGTTGCGATTTATTCGCGGCATAGGGGTGTCCTTTGTCCCCGGTACGGCGCGTACCGGGGATGATGGAAAGGGTGTATGTGCGGTGGGGTGTTACAGGCCGCTGACCAGTCTGCCTTCGGTATCGAAGGTAAGGGATTCTGCGTCCCGCCAGATGTCGATCAGTTTGCCTTGGGCCTTGAGTTCGTCCAGCAGGGGCTTGGTCACCAGCATGGTGTCCAGGTCCGAGGTCGAGCCGATGACGCAGCCGCGCACCTGGTCGAGCTCGGGCTGCCAGCAGACCCGCATGCCCGCCTGGATGCAGAGTTTCTCCGTGGGCAGGACAGGCGGTAGCTTGACCCTGGTCATGCAGGCCGAGGTCAGGGCGTTGAAGTACATGGACATGAGGTCCAGGTTCTGCGCCGTCTCAAGGGGGATGAAGTCCGCGTTGCCCACGCCGATGCCGTTGCCCGACGAGGCCTTGGTCACGCGCAGGGCCGCGATGGAGTTGATGTACGGCGGGCGCAGGGGATCGCCGCGAAATCCTTCGCGGCCGATGGTCTTGATGTCCATGCCGGTGCCGGAGATGTCCTTGCCCAGCCTCTCGACCACCAGGTTGTCCAGTTGGGCGAAGGGAACGGCCGGGGCATGGGTCTTGTACAGGGCGAGCAGATCCTTGTCCGCCTGGACGAAATCCTCCGGCTGAACCCCGGTGACCGAGGCCAGTTGGTGGTGGCTGTTCTCCACCAGGGCGACCCCCAGGACAAAGGGGGCCTTGCTCAGGGATTTCTCTGCGATGCGGGGCATGAGGTCCACCAGCCCCCGGCGGCCGTATACGTGCACGTTGCGCGCACCCATGGCCTTGCCCAGCCCTACGGAGACCATTTTGCACAGCCCGCTCTCTACCTCGGCTTCGAAATTGGTGTGGGCCTTGACCCGGGCGATGACCACGATGCCGTCCGCCTCGTAGGCGTTGCGGTCGATGTGGGCCTCCACGCGGGGCTCGATCTCGCCCAGGTTGACCGTCTCCATGCTGGAGATGATGGGCGCGCCCATGGCCTCCTCGGTGATGCCGAGCTTGTTCAGGACCTGGATCTGGCCTTCGGCCACACCGCCGCCATGGCTTCCCATGGAAGGAACGATGAATGGAGAGAGCCCCATGTCCTTGAGTCGGTCCAGGACGCGGCGGACCACGGTGGGCAGCTCGGCGATGCCTCGGCTGCCCACCGCCACCGCCACCCTGGCGCCCTTTTTCAGGGCGCTCAGGGGTGTGGTGGCGCCAGGGTTGCGGTCCATGGCGCGGTCTATGGAGGTCTCAATGTCGGTCAGAGCCGGGAGTTCCGGCTGTTGCACGCGGACCCCGTAGTAGGTCGGCAGGGGCTGGTCGCCCAGGCCGGGGATGTCCAGTACGGGGAAGCTGGGGGTCGGATATTGCAATGCCATGATGCCTAGTCGCTTTGTTGGTTGTTGTTTATTCCACGGTGGCCGGTTCATCCACGGGCACACATTGGAGCCGCTTCTTGGCCTTGTATTTGGAATAGAAGGAGTAGGCCACGGACAGGGCCGCCGCCGCGAAGAAGCACAGGGCGATGGGGCGCTGCAGATAACCGATCATGCTGCCGTTGCCCATGACGAGGCTGACCCGCAGGTGGTTTTCGGCCATGCCGCCCAGTATCAGCCCCAGCACCAGGGGCAGCAGCGGGAAGCCCTGCCTGGTGAAGATGTAGCCCAACACGCCGGTGGCGAAGAAGACCCAGACATCGGACATGCTGCTGTTCAAGGCGTAGCTGCCTATGACGCACAGGGCCAGGATGACCGGATAGAGCACGAAGCGGGGGATGGTCAGGGCTCGGATGAGCACCCGGATGAAGTAGACCTGCAGAAGCATCATGAAGATGTTGCTGACGAAGTAGGCCCCGAGGATGATCAGCACCAGCTCGCTGTGGTCGCGCATGAGCAGCGGGCCGGGTTGGACGCCGTGGATCATGAAAGCGCCGAGCATCATCATGGTGGTCGCATCGCCGGGGATGCCCAGGGTCAGCAGCGGGATCATGGCCCCGCCGGTAGCCGCGTTGTTGGCCGACTCCGAGGCGATGATGCCGTCGGGGTTGCCGGTGCCGAAGCTGTCCGGATCGTCCGACGCGGCCTTGGCCTGGGAGTATGCCACGATGTTGGACAGGCCGGGGCCGATGCCGGGCAGGATGCCGACGCCGATGCCGATCAGCGAGGAGCGGACCACGTTTTTGATCGAATATTTGAACAACCGGGCCACGCGGATGAATTCCCTGGCCGTGAAGTTGACGTTGATCAGTTTGAAGGGATTCTTGATCTCCTCCACGTCCTTGAGGATCTGGGAGATGGCGTACATGCCGATGAGGACCGGCATGACCGAGAAGCCCGACTGGAGGTCGGTGATGCCGAAGGTCAGCCTGGACACACTGTCGGTCTCGCTCAGGCCGACCATGGCCATGACCATGCCCACCGTGGCGGAGATCAGCCCCTTGGTCAGGGACTTGTCCGAGATGGAGATGATGCAGCTCAGGGTGAAGACCACCAGGGCGAAATACTCGTACGGGCCGAAGCGCAAAGCGAACTTGCCCAGCACCGGGGCGATGATGGCCAGGGCGAAGAAGGAAATCAGGCCGCCGAGAAAGGAGGCGAAGACCGCGTAGCCCAGGGCCTTGCCCGCTTCGCCCTTCTTGACCATTGGATAGGCGTCGAAGGTGGTGGCCACCGACGAGGGCGTACCCGGGATGTTGAGCAGGGCCGCGGATACCAGGCCGCCGGAGATGGAGCCGATGTAGACGGCCACCAGCATGACCAGGCCCTGGTTGACGTCCATGCCAAAGGTGATGGGGACGAGCAGGGCGACGGCCATGGTGCTGGTCAGTCCAGGCATGGACCCGACAACCAGACCCCCAAAGACGCCCAGGAACATAAGCAAAATATTGAACGGCGTGACTGCCGCGAGCATATGCGTGTAGTCAAACATGATGTGCACCTTAGGGCAGAAAGAGCTTGAGAAGCGTGGCGAAGATGTACTGTAGCCCCAGGGTGACGGCCACGGCGGTGATGCCGTAGACGAGCAGGTTCTTGGGCTTCAGCGGGCCGAGCAGACACATGGCCAGGAACAGGAAGGGCATGGTCGCGAACACGTAGCCCAGGATGGGCAGCACAACGAGATAGAGTAGTACCATACCCGCCAGCACCCAGCGCAGCAGGACGGTGTTGAGGTCCACTGTGCGTGCGGATTTGCACCAGTTCTTTCTCCCAGTGAAATCCACGCTCTGGAATATCAGGAGCAGGGACAGGCCGCCCAACGCATAGACCAGTATTTTGGGGAAGAAGACGGGGCCCATCGCATAGACCATGGTCGTGTCGATGTTGCCGATTTGTATGTACAGGGCGATGCTGAGGCCGAGCAGGGCCACGGCCATGGTCAGGTCGCCGGTTTTAATTCGCATAAGTCCACTCCTCTGACTGTCGGCAAGATGTTGACCGGTCCTGCGGACCGGCGGTATTACACGATCCTCCTTTGGGGAAACGGCGGGACGCCGTCTCCCCAAAGGGAGGAGATGGAGAGTTACTTGACCAGCCCGTTTTCCTTGGCAAGGTCGGTGTACAGGTCGGACTCGCTCTTCCACATGGCGCGGGTCTCTTCCGGGGTCTTGAAGAAGGGCACCAGGCATTGCTCCTTGAGCGCGGCCGTGGTCGCAGGCTTTTCCAGGGCCTTCTTGAAGGCCTCGCTCAGGATCTCAATGTTCTCCTTGGGCGTGCCCTTGGGCGCGAAGACGGAGTACAGGAAGTCGTAGGAGGCGTTGATGCCCTGTTCCTTCAGGGTCGGGATCTCCGGGGCGAACGGGGAACGTTCGGTGTTGACCATGGCCAGGACACGCAGGTCGCCGGACTTGAGGTACGGCTGGACCGAGGCGAAGCCCACGGTGGTGATGTCGCTGTTGTTGCCCAGCAGGGAGACGATGCGGCCTTTGTCGCCGTTGGCCGGGATGAACATGGCCTTGAGTCCGCCGGTGGCGTGGCTGATGTTCAGGAAGGTGAAGTGGGACACGGCGTTGAGCGCCAGGGCCCAGCGGTACTTGCCGGGGTTGGCCTTGACGGCTTCGATGGCGTCCTTGGCGGTCTTGAACGGGCTATCGCCGCGCACGATGAGGGCGGTGCTGCCTTTGGCCGCGATGGCCACGGGCTCGAAGTCGGTCCAGCGGAACTTGGCCTTGGTGACCATGGGGGCAACAGTCAGGTTGCCCGGGTGCTCCCAGAGCACTGTGTAGCCGTCGGGACGCGCCTTGGAGACCTGCATGGCTCCGTTGAGTCCGGCCGCGCCGTCGATGTTGGATACGATCAGGGGTTCGGGAAGCAGGTCCTTCATCTGGTCGGTGATGATTCTGGCGGAGATATCGCTGCCTCCGCCCGGCTTCCAAGGCACGACGACCTGGACCGCTTTTTCGGGGTATTCCGCATAGGCCGGGGCGACCGCCGCCACCAGCAATGCCATGACGCACATCATTACTACCTTACGCATTACAAACCTCCTACGTTGTTAAGCGTGTTCAAAATCTCTAGAGACCGGGGCCCCGGAGATAAACCTCAATGTTGTCTCGAATATCGAGTGTTTCACCCATGGTCAGACGACCCGATGCAAAAGCCTGGACCTCTTTCACGAGGCGCTCGCCCGCATCCGCGATCGGTTCTTTTTCGGTAATTACGGTTCCGGAGTTGAAGTCCATTTCACGCCATGCCTTCTCCCAGGTGCGCGGGTTGCCGGTCATGTACAGCGTGGGCGTGATCAGGCCGGTGTTGGTCGTGGGCATCATGGCGTCGTCCGGGAACCAGCCGCCGCCAACCTGGAAGATGGTCAACACGGAGCCCGCCGCGGCGAAACCGAGGAAGAGCGCGGTGGAGGACATCCACGAATCCATGTAGTACAGGCCTCGGCCTTCGGGCACTTCGCCGTATTTGACGCAACCCTGGATGGGCCGGGTGCCGGACTTGACGATGGCGCCCAGGGATTTTTCCTCCAGGGTGGTCAGGCCCGCCTGGATGTTGGCCGGGATAGGGTTGATGGTCCGGATATCCTCGCCCGTGGATCGGGCTTCCTCTTCCACGCGCTCCACGGCCTGGAGGAATTTGGTCCGCTCCGCATGGTCCGGGAACCGCTTGGCCACGATATGCTCGGCACCGATGACCTCGGTGGTTTCCGCGAACATGCAGCGGCCGCCGTCGTCCACCAGGGTGTCGAACAGGTGGCCGACCACCGGGTTGCCGGACATGCCCGAGGTCGCGTCGGAGTAGCCGCACTTGACGGCCATGTTCAGCTGGCCGAGGCCCACCTCGGTGCGCGGGGTCTCGCTGGCTTGCTGGACCAATCCGCGCGCCTTGCGCACGGCCAGGCCCAGGGCCTCCTGGAATCCGCCGCAGTCTTTCATGAAGACGGTGTCCATGGGTTTGCCGCACTTGGCGATCTCGCCCACGAAGTTGTCGTAGGAGAATTCGGGGTATCCGGCGTCGGGCTTGTTGCCGACGATGAGCACAGCGCCCACGTTCGCGTTTTTGGCCAGGCCGATCATGGTCCGGGCGATGGTTTTGCGGTCGTCTCCGTCGCGGCCGTTTTCATTGGGCTGGATGAACAGCTGGGTGCCGTTGACGAGCTTGGACACCATGGCGGCCAGGGTGGCGGCACCTCGGCCATTGGCCATAATCAGAGTGTGGTTGCGGATACCGGTTGAACCGTCCGGCCTGACATAACCGAGAAACTTCATGCCTGTCCTCCTGAGATATCGCCGCGTCCCCGCTTACCTTCGACGTTGTGAATGTGTACGCACTCGCCGGCCTTGATGTCCACGGCAGCGCGTCCGATCACCTCTTTGTACTTGATGATATCGCCGCCTGCGGGGATGTCGTGCACAGCGGCCTTGAAACCGAACGGGATTTCATCTTGGGCGGCGATCATATGTTGCTCGCCGTCCACGGTGTAGGAGACCTCGTCGCCGCCAACGATATCCTCGATGGCGTTTCCGACGTTGTCTTTTGAACTCATAACAATAAGAGTTTTCATTAGCATCCTCCGAGATGTCAGTATTGTCTCGCTAGATAGCAAGAGCCCTGCCAAGTGGTTGGATGTGTTGATAACTATATGGTTATATTGTATTTTACGCCTATGGGCGGAGGCGGGAGAAGGTTGGGCGGGACCGGGTGAGCATTTCAAAGATTTCATTTTGAAATGCAAAATGAAATGAAATGCCGTGCAATGTGGAATGGGAGTGAAACCGTCCCCCTGCCGTCAGGGGGCGGCAGGGGGACGGATCGGGGAAGGCCTGCGCTTTCAAGCGCTCAGGCCATGGAGGACCGAACGGGGAACTTCGCGTACGTCGGCAGTGCCGGTCATGATCATGGCCTGGCGCAGTTGGTCGCCAAGCCAGGCGAAGTATCGGGCCACTCCTTCCTTGCCGCCGCCTACCGCGGCCACGGCCACAGGGCGGCCGACGAGCACGCAGTCCGCGCCCAGGGCGAGCATTTTCAGGACGTCTGCGCCGTCGCGCACGCCGCCGTCCGCCAGGACCGGAACGCGTCCGGCCACGGCCTGAGCGATCCCGGGCAGGACGGAGGCCGTGCCGGGCGTGTGGTCCAAGGCGCGTCCGCCATGGTTGGAGACCACCACGGCGTCCACCCCTGCCTCCACGGCCAGGGATGCGTCCAGGGGAGACATCAATCCCTTGAGGATGAACTTGATGCCCCAGGCATGGACCTTGGCGAAGATGTCGGCCAGCTGTTCCGGCGTGCGCGGGGCCACAGGGCGGCCTCGGCGGCGCAGGGTCAGCAGCCCGGCCGCGTCGAGGTCCATGCCCAGGACCTTGCACCCGGTGTCCCGGGCCTTTTCAAGCTTTTCATCCAGTTCATCCCCTTCCCAGGGCTTGATGAACGGGATGCCTCGTCCTTCGAACCGGGTCAGGGCGGCCAGCCCGGATTCGTGGATGACCGGGGGGACTCCGTCGCCGGTGCAGGCGAGCGTTCCGGCCTCGAGACAGCCTTCCACCACGGACAGATTGTAGTCTTCCTCGCTGACGCCGAAGTCCATGTTCACGGCAACACCGCCTATGGGCGCGGCCAGAACCGGCAGGCTCAGCGGCTGCCCCAGCAGGGAGATGGCCGTCTCCGGTTTGGTGATCCCGTGGACAAGATGCATGTTCAGGTGCAGCGCGGCCAGGGTGCCGACGTTGTTCTTGAAGGAGGCTCCGGTCCCGAGCCCGCCCATGCCCGGGATCTCACCTGCGCAGGCGCGGCCGTCGCAGACTTTGCAGACACGGCAGAATTTCTTCATCTTTTGGCGGGCGTTGTCGCGTATATCTTTCATTGTGTGCTCCTGTTGGGATAGGCCCGGTTCGGGCTGCGCCGATCTGCCGAAGTGCGCCGGGAGAAGCGGTAATTAGGCATGATGGCGGGGCTCGACAAAGAGGCGGGGCGAATCGTTAATTTGAGTCCAAGGGTAGGGTACTATTCTGACAAGGGTCAATAACCTGAAAAGACAAGCTTCGGCTAAAGTCCTTCCTGTCTCGTGTCGAGGTAACGGGGGTATTGGCATGTAACAGACCATTTTCTTTGGCGATACGGAATAAATACTGATCGTCTCCGGTAGTCGGCGAGCAAGCAGCACGCCGGTGCGGACCGCACTGCGTGATCCCGCCCGCTTGGGAAGCACTCAATGGACGTCGTGGCACGCGACAGACGGTTTCCAAGTCTTCCGGGGTATCTATGCTGTACGGGATACCGGCTCCGGTAACGATGGAACGCTTCTTGGTGGTTTGCCCTCGTGCTTGTCGGGACCGCTACGCGTCAGGGCATGACGGAACGTCATGCCTACGGCGTTTGCAGTCGAGGCCGCCTTCAGAGCCAGGACCTCTTCGACTGTACTCAGGTCATTGACCAATAGGGAAAAATATACTACAATATTAAATTTATTTTTTTGTATTTTTTGCAATGAGAAAATGTCGTCTACAACCCACTGTTTTTACAATGATTATAATTTCCCTCGCCGCGGGACACCTATTTTTAGGGGTTTGACGCGGTTTCAGAGCTACGTTACGCCGGACTTGAGGGCATCCTGATTAGGGGTGTCGGTGGGCCAACGACAGGCAGCGGAGTAAGGTAAAGGAAGCCGCCTGCCGCCGGACCCACTCAACAGTCAATACGCCGTGCCGCAGGCTGGACGTGTCGGAGCGCCGCCTGGGCCGGGGTAGTGGAAACAATCGGAGTAGATATGAAGATAGCCATCGAAATCAATGTGTTCGGCGAGAACATCTCAAAGGTTGTGGAGTACCCGGGTACTCCTTCAAGCCAGGGTGAAGTCATCCAGTGGCTCATGAGTCAGACCGACTACAAGTGGGCCGACTATGAGCACGCCCCTCAGGCGGACCGGCTGATGTACAATTACCGGGAAGGTTCCATCAACTAGAGCCTTCATCATCTCTCCCCGCCCGCCCGAGCCTTTCTGCTGATCTCCAGTCCTCCTTCTCCCACGCTCAGGCGATACAGGCTCGACGACATGCGCAGTCGGTTTACGGATTCCTCGATCTGGACCGGAACCGCCCGGGCATTGCCGGACAGGGCGGGGAGACCCGCGAAGGGGATGCAAATCCGCTCGCTGTAGTGCATGACCCCATGCAGCCAGCGGTCCATGGAGACCTTGGGCAGCTGGAACCGCTCCCGGACGAACCCCTGCAGGTTGTCCAGGCGTTGCAGCGAAATGAGCATTTCAGGGTTCAGTTCAAGGATACAAAAACCGGCCTTGTCATCGAACAGGGCCTTCTGAATAGGCTGTAGATAACAGGTGAACCGACCGTCGCGGATCTTGATGCGGCCCGATTCCAGCCTGCGCAGCGAGTCGGCCACCCGGCGTCTGTCCACAGTCCCCGCCCTTTTGAGCACTTCCCTTGCCAGAGCCCTGAGGTCCATTTTCCGGGTGCAGGGAGCCGAGGATTTCTGCCGGGGGAACCTGGCAGCGCAAGCCAGAAATACGTCCTGGTCAAACTGATCGAGCCGCACGCCCGTGTAGTGGAGGGTGCGGTGGGCGCAGGTCGACTGTATGGGATAGTCGCGCACGCGCACCCTGCGCCGTACGTACTGCCCCTGGAACAATTCGGAAGCGAAAAACAGCTCCGGCGGCAAACTGAGGAATGCGCATTCCTTCTGCGTCAGGGCTTCAATTCCGCCGTTTCCGGAGCCCGGGGCCCAGCCCTGTCCCATCCATCCTTCCACCAGCATGTCGTCGTCGTACATCCTTGCTTCTCCTCTGTCGGTTGTCGGAAGGCGTCCGGGCCTGGCCCGTGCGCCCCGGGTGTGGCCCGGAGCGACTCTCGCCGCCCCGAGCCACGGAGGCTAAGGTGATGAGGTGTCTATAATTCGTTTGGCAATTCCTTGAGCTGCGCATTGGTGAAGACCGGGCCGTCCTTGCAAACATACTTGGTGCCGATGTTGCAGCGGCCGCAGATGCCCACCCCGCACTTCATCCTTTTTTCCAGGGTCGTGATGATCTGGTCGTCCTTGAAGCCGAGTGAGTGCAAGGCCTCAATGGTGAATTTGATCATGATCGGCGGGCCGCAGGTCACGGCGTATGCGTTCTCGGCTGAGGGCGCCATCTCCTTGAGTACGTTGGGGATCAGTCCCACATGGTGCTTCCAGTCCGGCGTGCCGTTGTCCACGGTCAGTTCGGTGGTCATGTCCTCGCGTTCGAGCCAGTCGGGCAACTCGTAGCTGAAGGCCATGTCAAAGGGGCTGCGCGCGCCGTAGAGCAGCGAGATCTTGCCGTAATCATCGCGGTTGTCGAGCATGTACAAGAGCAGGGTCCGCAGCGGGGCCATGCCGATGCCGCCGCCGACAAAGACGATGTCCTTGCCTTTCATCTCTTTGTACGGAAAACAGTTGCCCAGCGGGGCGCGCACGCCGACCTGGTCGCCGGGGCGCAGCTTGTGCAGTTTTTCGGTCAGCTCACCCACGCGCATGACGCTGAATTGCAGATAGTCCATGCGGGTCGGGGAGGAGTTGATGACAAAAGTGGACTCGCCCACGCCGAAGACGGACAGTTGCCCCACCTGACCCGGCTCGAATCGGAAATCCCTCATGGCATCGGGATTGTTGAGGGTAATGCGGAACGTCTTGATGTTCGCCGTCTCCTCAATCACTTCTTGGATGGTACCCATGTCGGGAAGATACAGATTGGTTGCATCGGTGTTAGTCATTGGCGTGCTCCTGTTTGGCCAAGGCGCGGTCTCGCGCTTGGGCGACGATGGCCCGTACGTCCATGGATACGGGACAATGCACTATGCACCGCCCACACCCCACGCAGGCGAGGTTGCCGTCGTGTAGTTCGGGGTAGTAGCTGAACTTGTGGCCAATCCGGTTGCGCATGCGCTGGGCCTTCCCATCGCGCGGGTTGTGGCCGCTGCCCTCCAGTGTGAACTGGAAGGACATGCAGTTGTCCCAGGTTCGCACCCGGACACCGTCGTCGCCGTTGCTCTCGTCGGTCATGTTGAAGCAGTAGCAGGTCGGGCAGAGGTAGCTGCACGCGCCGCAACTGAGGCACTTGGCCGTCACATCGCCCCAGAACTCCTTGTCGTCGAAGAGCTCGAGCACTTCGCCCTTGGCCCCGCCGAGGGAACCTTCGTCGGGCATGGCCTCGGCCACTTTTTCGCGGACCTTGCGGGCCTCTTCCTTCCTGTCTTCGGCTTCGACCAGGGGCTGTTCGGCCAGGAACGCCTCGCCCCGTTCGGTCACGGGCTCGATCACGTATCCGCCGTCCACGGGCGTGAACAGGATGTCCGAGCCGTCCGTGTCGCCGGGGCCGCCGCCCACGCGGTTGCAGAAGCAGGTGTCGGCAGGGTCGGTGCAGGCCAGCGTTGCCACGATGGTCTTGTCGCGGCGGGTACAGTAGTAGATGTCCCGGCGGGTGCCGCCGTCGTAGACGCGGTCGAACACGGTGAATCCCTTGGCGTCGCAGGGTCTGGCACCGAAGAGAAAGGTGTCCTGATCGGGCAGGGTTTCACGGACCTCAAGTTCGGTCTTTGACGGTATGCCCTCGCTCTTGGAGTAGTGAAATTCGAACAGGGTTTCACAACGGGGGAGCAGGGCCGCCTTGGCCGAGGCGTCGGCCAGCCCGTTGATATCCAGCTGGCTGTCCGCGGTAAGGGGCGCGAAAAGGGTCTGTCCGCCCGCTTGCACCGGGGCCAGGACCTGCCGGGTCTCGGTCAGGGACAGGAGCCAGGGCATGAGCTTGTCGTTGGCGATATATCGTGCGGTGGGCATTACCAATCCCTCTCCTTGATGTTTTTCTCCTCTTCACGGAATTCGAACAGCGGCGGGGCCTGGTCCGGGTCGGTCCCGGCCTTGTAGTCGAACAGATCCTGGATGCTGAGGTTGAGCGCCTGCTTCAGGGTCATGATGGGTAGCCCCATGGGGCAGGCCCGTTCGCATTCGCCGCATTCGGTGCAGCGCCCGGCGGTGTGCAGGGCGTGGATGGCCTGGAACATGAGCTTTTCGCGGGGATGGTCCGTCTGGTCCACCCAGTGGGGCTCGCGGCTCTGGGCCGCGCAATGGTCCTGGCAGACGCACAGGGGACACGCGGACCGGCAGGCGTAGCAGCGGATACAGCGGCTCATCTGGTCCTCCCAGAAGTGCAGACGCTCTTCCATGCTCATGGCCTGGAGCTCTTCCAGGGTCGTGGCCGGGATATCGGTCACCTGGGGCGGCTGCCCATGCTCGCCGATGAAGTGGTCGCAGACCTCGGCGTCGGCCCCCGTGCAGGTGAAGCATTTTTTTTGCAGGACTCCGGCCAGGGGAAGGGTTTTGGATTCTCCGGACACGGAGAAGCTGGCGGTCCCGCCGTCGATAGAGACGGATTCCAGGCCGCGCAGCGAGCCAAGCGCCTTGCGCGCCGTCCGGGCGTCCACCGCTCCCGTGCAATGGAGGCCGAAGATGGTCACGTCCTCACGGTCTATGAGCTTTTCCTGTAGCAGTTCTACGAGGGAACGGGCGTCGCAGCCCTTGACCACGATGCCGACCTTCTTGCCGCGCAGGCCGGGCAGGTAGCCGGCCAGGTTCTGAGAACAGCGGGGGTCCCATTCTATGCGTTCGATGTCCGCTTCTTCGGTGATGAACAGCGGAGTGTGACTCAGTGGATCGGGGCCCGCCGCCCAGGCTATGACCATGTCGAGGTCGGGCAGCGCCTTCTTGATCGCGGATTTCAAATCATCGATGGATGATGCCATTGCGGGACTCCTTTAAAGGACCTGGGTTTGGTCCATCTGGCACAGGCACATGTCCAGGCTGGTCCCGGATTTGAAACTGGGCATGGGGCCCAGGGCGTGTACCTGTTCGGTGAAGCTGGTGACCACCGACCGCCAACGCTGACCCTCGGAGGCCGAGACCCAGGTGTATTCGAAGCGGCCGGGATCGACGCCGATGACGGGCAGCAGGGCCTTGAGCACCTCGAGCCGCCTGCGGGCGTAGAAGTTGCCTTCGGAGTAGTGGCAGTCCCGGGGATGGCAGCCGGAGACGAGCACGCCGTCGGCACCGTTCATGAATGCGCGGACGATGAACAGCGGGTTGATGCGGCCCGTGCAGGGCAACCTGACGATGCGCAGGTCCGTGGGCTGGGCGAACCGGCCCACGCCTGCGGTATCCGCGCCCGCGTAGGAGCACCAGTTGCAAAGGAATCCGATGATCCGCAGTTCCTTTCCTTCATTTACAGACATAAGGTGTTCACCTCGGCGAGTATCTGGTTGTCGGTGAAGTGGCTCAGTTGGATAGCCCCCTGCGGGCAGGCGGCGGTGCATACACCGCAACCCTGGCACACGGTCTCGACGACCGAGGCCTTGGGCATGCCCCGGAAATCGATCATTTCGATGGCCCCGAAGGGGCAGACCGATTCGCACTTGCCACAGCCGATGCAGCGCACCAGCTTGACGTTGGAGACCTGGGGATCACTGGCCAGTTTGTCCTTGGAGAACAGGGCCAGGACCTTGGCCGCGGCCGCGTCGCCCTGGGCCACCGAGGACGGAATGTCCTTGGGGCCCTGGCAGGACCCCGCGAGGTAGATGCCTGCGGTGTTGGTCTCGACTGGCTTGAGCTTGGGGTGGCCCTCCATGAAGAAACCGTACGGGTCGTAGGAAATGCGGAGTTTTTCGGCCAGTTCGTTCGCGCCCTTGGCGGCTTCGGCCCCCACGGCGAGAACGATCAGGTCGGCTTCGATTTCGACCTGCTCGCCCAGGAGCGTGTCAGCGCCTTTGACCAGGTAGCGGCCATTTTTTGGCTGGATGGCGGAGACCCTGCCCCGGATGTACCGGGCACCGTATTCCTCCATGGCCCGCCGGGTGAACTCGTCGTAGTTCTTACCGGGCGCGCGGATGTCCATGTAGAATACGTAGGACTGGGAGTCGGGCATGTGGTCCTTGGTCAGGATGGTCTGTTTGGCCGTGTACATGCAGCAAAAGCCGGAGCAGTAGGGGCGGCCGATGGACTTGTCGCGGGAGCCCACGCACTGGATGAAGACGATATCCTTGGGCTCGGCACCGTCGGAGGGCCGCTTTATGTGGCCCTCGGTGGGGCCGGAGGCGGAGAGCAGCCGTTCGTACTGCATGGACGTGATCACGTCCGGGTATCGGCCGCCGCCGTATTCGCCGTATTTGGTGAAGTCGAACAGGTCGTAGCCCGTGGCCGCGATGATCGCGCCCACCTGCTCGTTGACCAGTTCATCCTGCTGGTCGAAGCGGATCGCCTCGGTGGGGCAGATCTTGGCGCAGGCGCCGCATTTGTCCTTGGTCAGCTTGAGGCAGGCCTCGGCGTTGATGCTGGCCTTCTTGGGGATGGCTTGCGGGAAGGGAATGTTGATGGCTGTGGTCTGGCCGATGAATTCGTTGAACCGGTCCGGGGTTTTCTTGCTCGGACACTTGGTGGTACATTCCCCGCAGCCGGTGCATGTGTCCCAGTCCACGTAAGCGGCCTTGCGGCGCACGGTGACGTCGAAGTTGCCGACAAACCCCTTGACCGATTCAATCTCGGACAGGGTGTACATGGTGATGTTGGGGTGCTGGGCCACATCGACCATCTTGGGGCCCAGGATGCAGCTTGAACAGTCCACGGTGGGGAACGTCTTGTCGAGCTTGGACATCTTGCCGCCGATGCTCGGCTCGCGCTCGACCAGGATAACTTCGAGCCCGCCGTCGGCGCAGTCCAGGGCGGCCTGGATTCCGGCCACGCCGCCGCCGATGACCATGACCCGCTTGTTGATGTCGAATTCGCCGGCTTCGAGGTAGTCGTTGCGGCGCAGCTTTTCGACGGCCATGTGGACCAGTTCCTCGGCCTTGCGGGTGTTGGCCTCCTTGTCCTTGCCGATCCAGGAGACGTGCTCCCGGATATTGGCCATCTCGAACATGTACTTGTTCAGGCCCGCTCTTTCCAAAGTGCGCCGGAAGGTCGCCTCGTGCATGCGCGGGGTGCAGGACGCCACGACCACGCCGTCCAGGTCGTAGGTCTTGATGGCGTCCACGATGCCCGCTTGGCCCGGTTCGGAACAGGCGTACATGGTGTCCGTGGCAAAGACCACTTCACGGAAGGTCAGGGCCGTCTTGGCGACGGCCTCGGTGTCGACGGTTCCGGCGATGTTGCTGCCGCAATGGCAGACAAAGACTCCGATATTCATTAGGCCCCCTCTCCGGTGTGCCCGGCCAGCGCGGCGAGCAAGGGGCGCGGACTGACGCAGAGCTTGTCCAGCATGGTGCTCGCTTCGCCCTGCCCGGCGGCAAGGCCGGCAAGTTGCGAATAGTAGAAAACGGGCATTTGGTGCCCGCTATGATTGGCTTTGTTGATCTGAGACTGGCGCATGTCCAGGTTCAGCTGGCACAGGGGACAGGCGGTGACGATGGCGTCCGCGCCGGCCTCCTCGGCAGCATCCAGAATGCGCCCGGAAAGTTTGGTGATCACATCCTTGCGGGTGGTGCCCAGGGACGCGCCGCAGCAGTCCGTCTTCAGGGCGAAGGGCAGTACCTCGGCTCCCAGTTCGGCCAGCAGGTTGTCCAGGGCCATGGGATTTTCCGCGTCATCGAACTGCATGATCTGCGGCGGGCGGACCATGATACAGCCGTAGTAGGGGACCACTTTCAGGCCCGCCAGCGGCTTCTGGACCAGCTTGGCCAGGGCTTGGATGCCGAGGTCCTCGACCAGCACCTGGAGCACCGACTTGATGGGCAGCTCGGCCTTCAGGGGCCGTCCAACTATCAATTCCACCTTGCGGTGGAATTCGGGATCGGCCAGCCGGTGCTGGGTGGTCTTGAGATTTTTCAGGCAGCTGGGGCACGGCGTTATGATGCCGTCGAGTTCCCGTTCTTCGGCCATGTCGTCGGCGATGCCCAGGTTTCGGCCCACCAGGCAGGCGGACAGCAGGTGGTCGACGGCGTGGGCCGGGGTGGAGCCGCAACAGTTCCAGTCCGGAATCTCGACCAACTCAATGCCCAGATCCTTGCACAGGGCGCGGGTTGAGGTGTCGTACTCGAGCGAGGTGCCGAGTCCCGAACATCCCGGATAATACGCGTAACACAGACTCATTGTTTTTGCTCCCGATAGCGGTCGAAAATTCCTCGGATTTCTGCCAAATTCTTGATGTCGTGCGCTTTCAGGCCCAGCTTGCCCTTGCGCAGGGCGATGGGGGCCAGATCCACGTCGGTGAACATCCGGCCCGTCTTGCCTACATAATTGGCCATGAGGCCGAGTTCGAAGACGCGGCCGTGTTTCTCCACGGATTCCAGGAAGGCTGTCCAGAAGGCCCCGACCGCCTTTTCGCTGACTATGTTGTCCCGTCGGGCCATGTGGCGCAGAACGTCCATGATCCTGGCCACGTCGATATCGTTGGGACAGCGGGTGGTGCAGGTCTCGCAAGAGGAGCACAGCCAGATGGCGTGGGAGGACAGGGCTTCCTGCCTTCTGCCAGCCTGGACCAGGCGCATGATTTGGTTGACCGGATAATCGTAGGCAAAGGAAACCGGGCACCCGGCGGTACAGTTGCCGCATTGGTAGCAGAGGGCGAGGTTCTGCTCGCTCTCCCGCTGCACTTCGGCGATGAATTCTGAATCAAAGGTTTTCGGACTGGATGGCATGGACGTGAATCTCCGTGTTGTTGGCAAACGGGCGGCGTCTGGAGCCGCCCGGATATCGAGAAGTCTTCCGAACAGGGGCGGGGCCGAAGCCCCACCCCCATTGGAAGGGAGGACCTACTACATTGCTGCTTCGTAGATGGCCATGACGTCCATGTCCTTGGGGCAGCGGGGGTTGGTCAGGCCGCAGGCGTCCTTCTGGGCGTTCTCGGTCATGATCTTGATGTCCTTGAGCTGGACATCCTTGCCGTAACGCTTGCCGAGCTCTACCAGGCCGTCGGGGATGCCGACGTCGGTGGAGAGCTGCCTGATGGCGTCGAGGCACAGTTCGGCGGCGTTGCGCTTGCTCAGACCCTTGATGTTCTGGTCCATCATCTCGGCCATTTCGGCGAACCGCTCGACGCGGGCGATGAGGTTGAACTTCTCCACGTGGGGCAGGAGGATCGCGTTGCATTCGCCGTGCGGCAGATCGTAGAAGCCGCCCAGCTGGTGAGCCATGGCGTGAACGTGGCCAAGGCTGGCGTTGTTGAAGGCCATGCCGGCCAGGTACTGGCCGTAGCACATACCTTCGCGGGCCTCAATGTCGGAGCCGTTGGCAACGGCGCGGCGCAGGAACTTGAAGACCAGGCGGATGGCCTTTTCGGCACAGGCGTCGGTCATCGGGGTGGCGATGGTGGAAACATAGGCCTCAACGGCGTGGGTCAGGGCGTCCATGCCGGTGGCGGCGGTCAGCGCCGGGGGCATGCCCATCATCAGCAGCGGATCGTCAAGGGCGATGCCAGGAGTGACGCGCCAGTCGACGATGGCCATTTTCACCTTGCGGGAGGTGTCGGTGATGATGCAGAAACGGGTCATTTCGGACGCGGTTCCGGCGGTGGTGTTCACGGCGATGTAGGGGGGCATGGGGTTGGTGGACTTGTCCACGCCTTCGTAGTCATGGATCTTGCCGCCGTTGGCCACGACCAGGCCGATGCCCTTGCCGCAGTCGTGGGAGGAGCCGCCGCCCAGAGTGATCAGGGAGTCGCACTTGTTGTCCTTGTAGACTTTCACGCCGTCGGCCACGTTCTTATCAGTCGGGTTGGGAATCGTCTCGTCGTACACCACGCAGTTCATCTTCTGGCTCTTGAGCAGGTCGACGATCTGCTGGGTGATGCCGCAGGCGGTGATGCCTTTGTCAGTCACGAGCAGGGGTTTTTTGCTGCCCAGGGCTTTGATCTTAGCCGGGATCTCCTTGTGGGCACCGATGCCGATAAGGGTCACGCTGGGGATGAAAAAGCCATTAACTTGTTCGGTAACTGCCATAATGTTCCGTCCTTGTGGTTGAGGGTGACTGAACTAGGGACATATGCCTGCCACATCGTAGTGACGTCTACTCCTTAAGCAAGGACCGGGCCATTGGCGTTATAATCATTATAATAGGATGTTAGCTTCATTTTACTCTGTGGGCCTTTGTGACTCTTCAGCCTTCATTTTTGGGTCAGCGTGACCCCGGAGGACAGAAATATACATTCTTATCTTGTTATTGCAATATGTTATCGAGTGTGGCTTTTTGACACAGCGGAAAAGAACAAATGGGTCAAAATATCATGGCACGAACCAATATAAAAAAACCGTTATGGTAACGAGTTTTCAAGAAAGGGCATAGTATAATGTGAGAGGAGGGGGCTAACTCAGTCCGAACTTCTCGATTTTCCGGTACAGGGTTTTTCTGCCGATGCCCAAGGCCTTGGCCGCCTGGAGCCGGTTGCCGTCGTAGAACTGGAGGGCGCGCTGGATGTGCTTGCGCTCCATCTCCTCCAGGGAAAATACGGTCCCGTCACCCTGGTCCGCCACATGGTCCACCAGCTCCCGGGGCAGGGCCTGGTTGGTGATCACGCCTCCTTCCGCCAGGATGATGCTCCGTTCGAGCACGTTGCGCAGCTCGCGGATGTTGCCGGGCCAGTCGTACTGGGTCAGGCACTGCACGGCCTTGTCGGTGATGGTCAGCCGCTTACGGCGCATGGCGATGCTCATGCGGCCGAGGAAGTGCTCCACCAGCAGCGGAATGTCCTCCTTGCGATGGCTCAGCGGGGGGACCGGGATGTTGAAGACGTTGATGCGATGGTACAGGGCCTCGTTGAACCGTCCCGCCTCGACTTCTTCGGCGAGGTTCCGGCTGGTGGCGAATACGAAGCGGATGTCCACGTGGCGCTCGTTCTTTTCGCCCATTCGGCGGTACATCTTGGCCTCGAGCACCCGGAGCAGCCCGCCCTGGACCTCCATGGGCAGTTCACCTATCTCGTCCAGGAACAAGGTGCCTGTGTCGGCATAGGTCATCAAGCCGTCGCGGCTGTCCGTGGCCCCGGTGAAGGACCCGCGCGTGTGCCCGAACAGTTCGCTGCGCATGAGTTCTTTTTGCAGCGTGGCGCAGTTCTTGACGATGAACGGCCGTTCGCTGCGCTCGCTGTTCTCCTGGATAGTGTGCGCCACCACGTCCTTGCCCACGCCGCTCTCGCCGGTGATGAGCACGGCCACGTCGGTGGGGGCGACCCTGCCTATGAGATACTTGATCTGTTTGATGGGCGCGGAATTGCCCACCAGCTTGGAGGAGGGCACGGTCTGTTTGGAATGCCGGAAGCTGCGGTTCTCGCGTTGAAGGCAGACCCGTTGATAGGCGCGCTCGATGACCATCTCCACCCGGTCGAGATGAAAGGGCTTGGTCACGTAGTCGTAGGCTCCGATGCGCATGGCCTCGACTGCGTTGTCGATGTTGCCGTGTCCGGTGATCAGGATGACCTCGATGTCCGGATAGGTCGTCTTGAACTTGACCAGCATGTCCAGGCCGTCACCGTCGGGCAGGCGAATGTCCGAGACCACGACGTCGTAGTGTCCCTTGGCGAATTTTTCCAGTCCGATGGTTGCTGAGGGGGCCGTGTCCACGGTCCGTTCCTCTGTGCTCAGTTCGTGCTGAAGTAGCCTGAGGATCGACTCCTCGTCGTCTATGACCAGGACTTTGTAGCCGTTAGCCATGGCGGCCTCGTTTGCCGATGGGCAGGGTGACCGAGAAGCATGTTCCAGTGCCGAGTTCGCTATTGACCGTGATCTCGCCCCCGTGGTCCTGGACGATATGGTAGCAGGTGGCCAGCCCGATGCCGATGCCCTTGCCCACGGGTTTGGTGGTAAAGAACGGTTCGAAAAGCTTGTCCAGATTCTTTTCCGGGATGCCGCAGCCGGTGTCGCTCACCGCCATGCGGACGCCGTCCTTGTGGAGGGTGGTGGACACGCACAGTTCCCCTTCGTCCCCGATGGCATCCACCGCGTTGGTCAAGAGGTTCAGGGCGACCTGCTTCAGCTGCGCCTCATCGCCGTAGATCATGGGCAGGGTCTCGGCCAGGGACATGGAGACCTTGAGTCTCGGGTGGTTTTTGAAATGGTGTTGCAGGATGCGGATGGTGTCTTTGACCACCTGGTTGACGCTGACATGGGTGAAATCAGCCTCCATGGGCCGACTGAAGGTCAACAGGGTCTGGACGATTTTCTGGCAGCGCGAGCACTCCTTGAGTATGGTGTCCGTATATTCCTTGAAATCCTCGTAGAGCTCCTCGTCCACAGCGTTTTCCAGCCGGGGAAGGCGGCGTTTGATCCCCTCGGCGAACCCGGCCACTGCTGCCAGCGGATTGTTGACCTCATGGGCCACGCCCGCGGCCAGCATGCCGGTGGTGGCCATTTTCTCGGCCTGGTAGAATTTGGCCTGGTATTCCTTTTCCATGGTCACGTCCCGCTTGAAAATGAGCACCCGGTGCTGGGGCAGGTGGGGATTTTTCAGGGGGGCCGCGACCATCTGGAATTGCCGGTTGCGTCCGCCGACGCGGAAAATGGCGGTTTCCCGGCAGACCGCATCGTTGCTCAGCGACCGGAACGCCGGGCATTCATGGCACGGATAGTTGGTGTGCCGGAACACCTCGTAGCAGTACCGGCCGATGGGGTTGATGCCCGGGAACAGTTCCAGGAATACATGGTTGACCGAGATGATCTCAAGGTTCTCGGAGAGGACCATCATGACGTCGGTGATGCCTTCGAGGATGGCCGCGATCTCAAGGCGCTGGTCCTCTGACTCGCGATGGCTGGCTGTCAGTTTTTCGATGCTCTGCCGCAGTTCCTGAAAGAAGTTGAGCTTGCTGTGCTCAAGCCCCATGAGATCTTCGAGTGTGGGTTTTGAGGTACTCACCATGCAGCCTCGCATATGCTCATCAGGTCTTCGCAGTTCGCTTCCCGGGGGTTGGTCAAGGTACAGGCGTCGGGCAGCGCCTTGTGGCAGAGCAGGTCCAGTTCGCTGTTGTCGGGCAGAATGTCGTTCAACCGGCAGGTGGCGCCCAGGTCGAGGAAGAGCTGCTCCAAGTACTCAATGCCCAGCATGGCCTGCTTTTCTTCGGACCGGCACTGCACACCGGTTATCTGGAAACCCACGTTGGCCAGCTTCTTGGGTCGGGACAGGAGATTGAAGCGCATGACCGAAGGGAGCAGCACGGGGTGGACCATGCCGTGCAACACGTCGAACCGGCCGCCGATGGAATGGGCCAGGGAGTGGGCGATGCCCAGCCCCGCGTTGCTGAAGGCCATGCCTGCGGCGGTGCTGGCGATGCTCAGGTTTTTGAGCGCCTCCGGGGATTTTGAATCCACCGCCTCGCGAATATTTTCCATGAACAGCTGGATGGCCTGCATGGACTGGGGCTCGGTAAATGGCGAGGCCATTCGGGAGACGTAGGATTCCACGGCGTGGGCCAGGGCGTCCACGGCCGACGCGGCGATCAGCTCCCGGCTCTTGGTCAACAGGAGCATGGGGTCGATGATGGACAGGTTGGGCACCAGCGAACGGCTGATGATGGATATCTTCACCTGCCTCTCGATGTCGGTGATGATGCAGAACTGGGAGACGTCCGAGCCGCTGCCGGCTGTGGAGGGGATGAAGATCATGGGGGGCAGCGGCCGCATGATCTTGTTGGCACCCTCGTAATCACTGATCTTGCCGCCGTTGCCCACGATGGTGGAGATGCCCTTGGCCGCGTCAATAGGGCTGCCTCCGCCGATGCCGACGATGACGTCCGCGCCGTTTTCCACGTACAGTTCGGCCCCCTTGTGGACCTGTACGTCACGCGGGTTGGAGCTGACTTCATTGAAATAGACGCATTCTATGGAGTCCTTGCGCAACAGGTCCATGACGACCTCGACCCAGCCCGCCTTTTCGACCCCGGGGTCGCTTACCAGCAGGACGCGCTTGGCCCCGAGGCGTCGTGCGCAGGGCGCAAGGTACTTAATGCTGCCGTTGCCGAAGATGACTTCCGGAATGGCGAATTTGGTGATGAGCATGACTTCTCCGCACATACTTTGGTGTGCCTTAGATTACTCAGTTTCCTTGAACTTAGGCAAGCCCTTTGCCGAGGTTCTCGTTTTTGCACCAATTGTCGGGGCCCAAGGGCCCGGCCAACTTCGGGCATTCGTCCCCGCGTGGTTTGGGAGGGCTCCTCCTGTTCCGGCGGAGTGCGCGGTTCTATCCGTTGGGCATGAGTGATGAGGAGCGGAGTCGACTCAGCCCGGAGCAGAGGCATGAAGCCCGCGAACAGGGCAAGCAGAACAGGCTGGAGCGGGAGAAGATGCGTGTGGAGGAGATGCGCTTGGGGGGAAGGAGGCACGGTTGCGGCGCGATGCGGGCGCAGGGATGCTTCTTTTTTCTGTCCGGAGTATGGCTTTTGAACGGATGGAATTCATGCTGCAAGCCGCTGCGGGCCAATGTCACAAAGGCCTCCGGACGTGCTGCGAAAGGAATTGTTCTTGCCTCTTTGAACCGTCAGGCCGGGGGGGGCGTCATCTGCGTTTTTCGTGCGCATACGGGACAATATCCATTGTCGTTCAGAACGGCCGTCCTGACTCTGCAACGTTTACAGGTTGCCAAGGAGCCGTGAAACAGCGTGCTTGGAGAAGCCGTAAAGGATTCGAGCCCGGAGGGGGACGGGGCTAGGAAGTGCGGCAGGCAGACCTTGCCGCAGGCGCCGCAGGCCACGCACAGGGCAGGGGTGAATTCGAGCGTCCGCACCTTCTCTCCCTTCCATTTCAACGCCCCGGTGGAGCAGACATTGGCACAGGCGCCGCAGGCCGTACAGGTCCCTTGGCCCCGGAAGGTCATGGAAATCATTCCCTTTGGAACAGCCCCTGCGGCCTTCAGCGTTTTCAAATGCTCGGCCAAAAGGATTTGCTTGCGGACCGTATGGCCTCCCCGGGATGACGTCTTCGCTGGCCGGGGCATATCGCTTTTTTTCAAAAGCCCCAGAAAACCTCTTCGAGAAAGCGAAATATCGTTTTCCCGCCGCGAGGAAGCGCTGTCTTTGGACCATATGCTTGTGGTGAACGGCTTTTCCGGAGCATCCGACGATTGCGCCAAGACGGTCTTGGCCTGTTCAAGGACGTCGGCGAAGCGTTTGCCGCCGTCGCCAAGTCGGCAGGCGGAGCAGTTTCCGGTGATGAACGAGACGGTTTTCCGGGAGTGGAGCCAGAGGGCCAAAAGCATCTCAAGCCCGAGGCTGGAGAGACAGCCGGGGACAGGGAATTCGTTGCGCCCGCATTGCCCGGCCTTGGGACAGCGCAAGACAGGCGCTCCGTGGGCGGTTGATTCCGCGAGCCGGCGATACAGGATACCCGAGGTCTGATGAGCCAGTGCCCCCGTGGGGCATACGGAGGCACAGGCTCCGCAGTTCCTGCACTGATCCGGGGCGATGGCAGGCCTGCCGTGTAGACTGATCGCCCCCGTCGGGCACGCCGCCAGGCATCGCGAGCACTCGCCACCGAGGTGTTCAGGGCAAAGCGAGGTGTTGATGGCGGGCGTGTTGAGCATGGCGGCGGCCCGATGGGAGCTAGACTTGTTTCGGCTGCAGTAAGTGGGCAGCCTGGTCAAGGGTGTCGGCACAAAGTACGGAAACGGCTTTGTAAAAAGAGGAATCCTCGTGGTTGGCGACCGCTTCGAAAAAGGCCGAAGACCACTGTGAAAGATGGGCGTTGATGAACTCGGCGGCCATGGCGAGATGCTCATGGGCCGTTTGCGTATCGCCTTCATCCATGGCCGTGGCCGCGCACCCCATCACTCCGCCGAGGAAGGACATCTCCAGGCCGATGTGGTCATCCGGCTCATGGTCGGGGTTTGGGGAGGCCAGGCCGTACTTGGCGTATGCCGCGCGCACCTCGAACATGGGGCCGTCGAACAGCAACTTGTCCTTGGTCGTCCAGACGGATTCCCAGAGGGGGACGGCGTTGTCCGGACCGATGAACAGAGCGGCGTATTCCGTCAACAGCACGGCCTGGGCCGCTTCATCGTGGGCCTCGACGCCCTTCTTCAGGAAAATCAAGGCTTCGGCCGCGTCCTCGTTAGTCGGCTCGAAGGGCCAATGTGCGAAGACCTCGCCTTCACGGATTTGTTCGATGAAATGGGCGTCCGGCGGTTCGATGAAAAGCCTGCCGAAAAAATTCAACGTAATGGCGCAAGTGCTGATTTCTGCTGCGTTCATGATTTTATGGCGGCCCGGAGGAGTGCCTCCGGGCCTTGGTTGTCGTTAATTAGATGCCGATGCGCATGTAGGTGCCGTAGAACATCAACCGGTCGATGATCTCTCCGGCCATGACCAGTGCCAGGGCGCACAGGGCGGGGTTCATGGCCACGCGGAGCTGCTTCGCGCCCATGGCCTTGAGACCGAACCAGGTGAAGACGCCGACGCCCGCGCAGATCATGGCGATGCGGAGGACCAACACGGTCAGCCCCTCGCTCGCGACTATGTCGAGGCCGCTGACCCCGAGGCTGTCCACGTTGCTCAAGGCGACCATGTTCAGGACGATGGCGATGAACTTGAGGGCGAGGCCGAGCTGCGCGAAGACGCAGAGCAACCCGGTCACGGACGTGCAGGACTCACCGCACTCCTTGCCGCCGTTCTCGATGCTGCCGATCACGCCGCAGACGACCGCTCCGGCCAGGAGCGTGGTTCCGTAGAAGCTGAAGGCGGTGGCCACGGTGTTCCAAACGGGCACGGTTTCCAGCAGGTAGACCTTGGTCATGACGAAGACCGCGAACAGCCCGAGGACCATGGCGAGCAGGGACAGGGGCGCGGCCTTGGCCTCGGCGTCGCGCATACGCACGACGGCAAGGACGAGGATGGCGGCGAAGAAGCCGGACACGGACAGGATTTCCCGGCTGAGCCAGGAATTGCCCAGGTTCATGATGGTGAACACGCTATGCAAGGGGGTTCCGAGGTGAGTCAGGGACAGGACCAGGCCGAGGGCGGTCAGAACGCAGGCCGTCGGCGTCTGGAGGCGCAACGTCGCGCCCTTTGCGCCGGAGAAGAGCCGGGCACCTTCGGTAATGACGACGATGCCCACCGCGCTTTGGACGAGGATGGTGAACAGGACGAGGCTCCAATCACTGGAAAACATTGCTACACCTCCTCGGGGTTGCTGATTTTGCCCGCTTTCGAACCGCCGGGCTTGGCGTACTTGCTGGGGGTGACGATCAGGTTGGGTTGCGTGATGTTAGGATCCGGCAAGGGGGCGACGATATTGAGTTCGCCATACTTGGCGGCCAATTCTTCGTACTCCCCGAAGTCCAGGGCGCGACAGGGGCAGGCGGCGACGCAGGCGGGCTCCTTGCCTTCCTGCAGATAGTCGCGGCAGAAGTCGCACTTGGTCATCTTGCCTATCTCCGCATTGTACTGGGGGGCGGAATAGGGACAGCCCCATTCACAGTAACGGCAGCCCACGCATTTGTCCGGATCGACAGAGACGATGCCGTCCTCGCCCTTGTGCATGGCCGTGGTAGGACAGGACCGGACGCAGATGGGGTTTTGACAGTGGTTGCAGGAAACGGAGAGATAGTAACTGAACACGTTCTGCGTGTACGTGTCGTCCGGGCGCTCTACCCATTCTCCTCCGACGTATTCTATCACTCGCCGCCACATGACGCCGAGAGGCAGGTCGTGCTTGTCGATACAGGCGATCATGCACGTTTTGCACCCGGTGCAGCGGGAGATATCTATATGGAAAGCTGGACGCTTCAACATGAACTTCTCCTTAAGCCTTAACGACTTCGACGAGGTTGGTGTGTTGGGGATTCCCTTTTGACAGCGGGCTTGGGTGTTGTGACGTCAGGACGTTCACGCAACCGCCTCGGTCGACGCCGTTCTTGTCGGGCGTGAACCAGGCTCCCTGGGGCAGGCTGAGTACACCAGGCATGATGCGCAGCGTGACCTTGGCCTGGATGATGACCGTGCCGCGATCGTTGTACACCTTCACATCGTCGCCATGCTTGATGCCGCGTTTCTCAGCGTCCAGCGGGTTGATCCACAACTCCTGGGGCGCGACCTGCTTCAACCAGTCGACGTTGCCGTAAGTGGAGTGGGTGCGCTGCTTGTAGTGGTGGCCGATCAACTGCAAGGGGAATTCCTTGCGCTTGGGATCGGTCACTCCCTCCCAACACGGAACATATTCAGGGACGGCGGTGATGCGGTCACCTTCGGGCAGTTCCCACGTATGAGCGATTTCCCACAGACCGGGGGAGAAAATCTCAACCTTGCCGGACGGCGTGGGCAGCGGGTTCTCTTCCGGGGCTTCACGGAATTTCCTGTAGGGCACCTCGGGCGTATCCCCGGTCCGGCGTTTGTAGACGCCCATCTCGAAGGCCTCTTCCAGGGTCGCGGGCAACTCGGGGATTTTCTTGCGTGTATCGGCGTACAGCTTGCGCAGCCAGTCGTCGCGGGTTCGGCCTTCGGTGAAGATATCCCCTGCGCCGAGACGGGACGCCACGCCGGCGGAGATATCGTACACGGAGCGGGATTCGAAGAACGGCTCGACCGCCTTCTGGGCAAAGATGATATATTGCTGATTGGCGGAGTAGCCCTGCTTGACCATGTCGTCTTCCTCAAGGTTGAAGGCGCCGGGCAGCAGGTAGTCGGCGAAACGGGCGCTGGGGGTCAGGAAGTTGTCGATGACGACCAGGGTTTCGAGCAGGGATTCGTCCTGCAGGATGCGTTTCGTTTCGTTGGAATCGGAATGCTGGTTGATGATGGCATTGCCAGCGAAGTTCCACATGAACTTGATGGGAACGTCGAGCTTGTCGGCCCCCTGGACACCGTCCCGCAGTGCGGTCATTTCCGCGCCGCGTTTGATGGCGTCGGTCCACATGAAGACGGAGATGGCCTTTTTGACGGGGTTTTCCAGTTTGGGGAACAGGACGGGCGAAAGGCTCTTGCTGCCTTCGCGGACGCCGGTGCTGCCGCCCTGGAGTCCCATGTTGCCGGTCAGCATGGCGAGCATGGTGATGGCGCGACAGTTTTGTTCGCCGTTGGCCTGTCGCTGGTTTGCCCAGCCCTGGCAGATGTAAGCGGGCTTGGCTGTGCCCAGCTCCCGCCCGAGTTGAACAATGCGCTCGGCGGGGATGCCGGTGAGTTTGGCCGCCCATTCAGGCGTTTTGGGCGTCTTGTCTTCACCCAGGCCGAGGATGTAGGATTTATAGGAATTTCCGCTCGGAATCCCTTCGGGCAGGGAATCTTCGTCATATCCCATGGTGCAACGGTCCAGGGAATCCTGATCGACGAGATCCTCCGTGATCATGACATGGGCCAGCGCACTGACCAGGGCGGCGTCGGTGCCTGGGCGGATGGGAATCCATTCGTCGGCCACGGTCGAGGCGGTGTCGCTGTGCCGGGGGTCGATGACGATGATGCGGGTATTGCCCTTCTTCTTGGCTTCGAGCAGGTCGTACACGATGCCGCCGCCGCTCATGCGGGTCGCGGCAGGGTTGTTGCCGAAGAAAACCGCCAGCTTGCTGTTGGCCATATCGCTGATGGGATTGTTTTTGAGCCTGTGCCCGTACATGAAAGGCATGGCGCGGCGGATCTGCGAGGTGCTGTAGGAGCCATATAAATTCAGGAAGCCCCCCAGGCTGTTCATCAGGCGGTACAGATGGGATTGGGAAGAGGAGCCGTTGGACAACACGGAGCCGAGGTTGCCGGTGCCGTAGTTGATGTACACGGCCTCGTTGCCGAATTCGTCGATGACTCCCTTGAGCCGCTCGGCGATCTCATCCAGCGCCTGGTCCCAGGAAATTCTCTCGAACTTGCCTTCGCCACGCTTACCGGTGCGCTTCATGGGGTATTTAAGACGGTCAGGGGCGTACAGTCGGCGGCGCATGGAACGACCGCGCAGGCAGGCTCTGATTTCGTGCAGCCCATATGTCTCGTCGCCGCCGTTGTCGGTCTCGATGCGGGTGACCACGCCGTCGGTGACGTGGGCCTGCAGCAGACACCGGCTGCCGCAGTTCACGTTGCACGAAGTCCAGACGGCCTTCTCGTACGTGGCGGCCTTGCTGTCCGCCTGCTTCAGTCCGTAGAACAGTCCCCCGCCGGATACGGCGGTCACGCCGCCCAACATCGCGCCCCACTTGAGGACGCTCCGTCGTTTGACGCTGCCGATGGCAGGGGCATCAGTTGTCTTTTTCATACTCGTACACTCTCCACTTCTTAACAATGGTAACAACAGACACAACCTGTTGGCCTGTTAACAACAATTATGCCAACACTGTTACCCTGAAGAAACAAATGGTTAGAGATCTATTTTCGGCGTCGGACCGCGATCTTGCAATCGCGTCGGAAAGAAACCGTGCAGTCCTGCTGGAATTTCCATAAAAATTGGAAGGGGCTATTCCTTCTCCAATCGGTACTTCCTCATTTGCGAGTACAGGCGGCTCTTGCCGAGGCCCGACACCCGGGAGGCCTGCTTGATGTCGCCGTCGCACGCCACGAACAGGCGGGAGAAATACCGCTGCTCTGCCTTGGCGAGAACTTCCTGCCGAAACAGCTTGTAGGGAAGGATCGTGCCGTCGGCCTCTATGGCGGCGTCGATCTCCGTCTCGGAGGGCTCGCCGGGCGCGCAGGTGGAGGAGGCGTCATCCCGGGCGATGGAATCCTTGATCATGCGGATGCGCAGCTGTTCGGGCAGGTCGTGCACATAGAGCTCGGGCCTCTCGTAGGCCGCCGCAATGGAGCTTTCCAGCACGTTGCCCAACTCCCGGACGTTGCCGGGCCATTCATAGGCCGCGAAGGCATCCACAACCTCGCAGTTCAGGACTTTGGCGGGAACGCCGTACTGATCGCAGATGCGCCGGACAATGCTTTCGGAGAGCACCACCAGGTCTTCCACCCTGTCGCGCAGCGGCGGCAGAGCTATGACCATGGCACCCAGACGGTAGAGGAGATCCTGGCGGAATTGTCCGTCGTCGACCATCTTTCCCAGGTTGCGGTGGGTCGCCGCCAGCAGCCGGAAATCGCTTTCCTCTTCGTGATTGGCGCCCACGGGGCGGTATCGTCGTTCCTGAAGGACCCGCAACAGCCGTTTTTGCAGGTCGAGGGACATCTCGCCGATTTCATCCAGAAAGAGCGTGCCCTTGTTCGCTTTGAGGACCAACCCCTGGCTGGCCCTGTCGGCTCCGGTAAACGCTCCCTTGACGTGTCCGAACAGGGTGCTTTCCAGCAGGGTCGCGGGGATGGCCGCGCAATCGACCACGATGAAAGGGCCGGAGAAACGGCGGCTGTTGGTGTGCAGGGCCTTGGCGAAGAGTTCCTTGCCCGTGCCGGTTTCCCCCATGATAAGGACACTCGCATCGCTCCTGGCGGCCGAGGCGAGTTTCTCCAGCGCGTTGGTTATGGCCGGGCTGGTTCCGGCTATACCGCATCGGTCGAAGGAATCTGGCAGCCTGGCGTGCTTGCGCAGCGTGTCCCTGTACTTCAGGACCCGTTGCAGCGGCAGCAGAATTTCCTTGGGGGACAATGGCTTTTGTAGATAATCCCAGGCCCCGTTCAGGATGGCCAGCTCCGCACCGTCGGGATCGCCGAGCCCGGTCAGGATGATGACCTCGGGCGGAAGCGGCCGTTGCCGCAGGGTTGGCAGAATGCTCAGGCCGTTGGCGTCGGGCAGATGGATATCCAGGAAGACCACGTCGAAATCCCCGTCCTCCGCCAGGGCGACGCCCTGTCCTGCCGTCAAGGCGAAATCGGCTTCATGCCCGATATTGCGGACCAACTCCATGAGGGCGTCGCAGGTCGGCTGGTCGTCGTCTATTATCAATACTTTTGCCATGTTTTCCCTTCCCTCTAATTCCCATTGTTGGAGAACAGCCCCTCGCCCGGACGGAGAAACCGGCTGACCGCCATAGCCAGACTGCGCAGTTCGACCGGCTTGTTCAGGAACGCCTCTATGCCGATCGCCTTCGCGTCCTGCTCGCCGAAGCTGTGGCTGTACCCGGTGCAGAGGATGATCGGAATTCCCGGGCGCACGGCGAGGATGCTCCTGGCGAGCTTGTCGCCGCGTAGCCCGGGCATGTTGTAGTCGGTGATGATCAGGTCGAACTCGTCGGGCGCCTGTTCGAACATGGCCAGCGCCTTCCTGCTGTCGGTGACGGTGTGAACCTTGTAGCCGAGGTTGGTCAACAGCTCGCTGTAAGACTCCGCAAGTTGCGCCTCGTCGTCGACGAACAGGATCGTCCCCGTGCCGCTGGGCAGCTTGCGCCGCGAGACCGGGCCGGGCTGGTGGAATTGCTCCCCGGCGTACGAGGGGATGTAAATCCTGAAGGTCGTGCCGGTCTTCCCGTCGGAAGCCACGTCGACGAAGCCGCCCCAGCCCTGGACGATGCCCTGGACGACCGCCAGGCCGAGGCCGGTCCCCTGGCCCAGGGTCTTGGTGGTGAAGAAGGGATCGAAAATGCGTTCCAGCAGGTCTTCCGAAATACCATTGCCGCTGTCCCTGACCGTCAGGCACAGATAACTTTCGGCCCGCTTCGCCTGTACGTCCAACCCCGGAGGCGGTTCTTCCAGATGAAGCATGATGGAGAGGGTGCCGCCATTGGCGTTCATGGCGTGGGCGGCATTGGTACAGAGGTTCATGAGCACCTGGTGGACCTGTGTGGGGTCTGCGAGCACGGGCGGCTCGGGCCTGCCGATCTCGTATTCGATGTCGATGGCGGCTGGCAGGGACGCCTTCAGGAATTTGACCGTCTCCTTGATGATCGGGCTGATGTTCATGAGCCGCGCCTCTTCATTGCCCTTGCTGGTGAAGCTCAATATCTGGCTGACCAGATCCCGGCCCCGGTAGGCGGCGGCGAGTATCGCCCGCGTCTTGGATTCCAGCGCCTCGTTCCCATCGATATGGAAAAGCTCGATCATCTCGCCGTTAGCCACGATGACGCCGAGCAGATTGTTGAAGTCGTGGGCGATGCCGCCGGCCAGGGTGCCGAGGGCCTCCATGCGCTGAACCCTCTGGAGCTGCCGCTCCTTGTCGTGCAGGGATATTTCCGTACGTTTACGCTGCAGGGCTTCGTCAAAGGCGAAAAGGACCTCGGTCAACCGCAATATCTCGTTGTCCGAGTACTCCCTTTTGGACCGTATGACGCTGATGACGGGTTGTTCGTCCTTGCCCTCCTTTTGGAGCGGGACGGCCACGATCTGCCTGTCCACGTCCTTGATGATCAGCCGGATATGGTGCCCGGCCTCCAGCTCGGCGGATTGCTCCGGAGTTAGCCTGACCGGCTCCCCGCCCTCGACTTCGCCATCATCGGAAAGGTCTTCGCCCGATACGGAGAGCCGCCGGGTCATGCGTCCATCCTTGGACACGATATCCAGCGAAGCCTGCTCGCTGTCGGACATGCTCTTGGCTTCGGCCAGGCAGCGGATCATGACCTCCCGTTCCGTTCGGCAGTCCAGCGAACCGAGCAGGACCTTGTTGATGGAAATGAGGGTCAGGGTCCGCTGATTCACCTGCCGTTTGAGGCTCCGGTTCCAGAAGAGGATAAGGACGATGCTACCGAAGATCACGCCGCAGACGGCGAAGACGGAAACCCAGAACGTCCGGCTGAACCAGAAGGGACGGTATTGGAGGGAAAGCCACTCCTCCTCGGCGATCTGCCGCTCATGGGGCAGGATGAGGCTGAGTCCCTTGCGCAGGATGCTGCTGAGCATGGGGGCGTCTTTGCGCGAGGCGATGCGCAGCTCGATGGAATAGTTAGTGATGCCCGCAATCCTGAGATTGCTGATGCGGGCGTTGGCTATGTAGCGCGAGGCCAGTGCCATGTCGCATATCAACGCATCCACATCGCCCACCGCGAGCGACCGCAGGCCGCCGATGTAGCCGCCGGCCATGGGCACGATGGTATATCCGCCGTCCGGGTAACGCTCCCGCAGGTATTTGATGAAGTGATCCGAGACCGTGACGCCGATGCGCATGCCGGCCAACTTGTCCAGCGTCAGATCCTCGGTGAACTCCTTGCGGCAGATGATTGCCGCGGGCACGCTGATGTACGGTTGGGTGAAATCCAGGGTCTCCCGGAGCTGAGGCGTCATCTCGAGAGCGGCCATCATCTGGACGTCCCCCCTCAGCAGGGCCTTTTGCGTTTCCTGACGATTGCGGAAACGGACCGGCTCGAATTCAAGTCCGGTTTTCTCGGTGATGAGCCGGATGAAGTCCGCGCTCAACCCCTGGTACTTCCCGTCGAGATTAAAGGTTTCATAGGGCGGATAATGCAGGCCGACGCCGACCTTCACCCCATCGGGGTGGTCCTTGACCCACTGGCGCTCTTCGGGCGTGAGCGGGCTCTCGCCTTCGAGAAGGTCGCACCCGGCCATGGCCGCGAGAGCCAGCAGAACGAGAAGAATGGTGATCAGGCGTCGCACTTGCACTCCACGGTTCGTCGCTATTTGCCGAAAGGGCACTTGGGAAAGGTGCAGTTGGCGCAGCCCATGCACATCCCCCCCTCGCCCATTCTTGCCAGATCGTCGCGAGTGATGTCCACATCGGCGAGGAGCCGGGGCAGGAACAGGTCCAGGCTGGTGTTCTTGAAGAACAGGGCGCACGCCGGGACGCCGAGCAGGCGGGCTTCGCCGATTGTCCCGATCAGGGTCATGGTGCCCGGCAGCAGGGGCGCGCCGTAAAGCAGGTTCTCCGCTCCGGCGTCGATCAACCCGTGCCGTGTGACGTCGTCGGGATCGACGGACAGCCCGGCCGTGGTGATAAGCAGGTCGCACCCTTCGTCGAGCAGGGCTCTGGCACCGTCCCGGATACGGCCTCTGTGGTCGGGAACGACGAGGGTCTTGCGGACGGTGGAACCGAGCGCCGAGACCTTCCTGGTCACGACATCCTCAAACCGGTCCTCGATCTTGCCCGAGTAGATTTCGTCCCCGGTGATCAGGATGCCCACTTTGGCCTTTCGCAGGGGAAGGACGGAGAAGAGCGGATATTCCACGTTCTCCAGGGCATGCATCGCCCGTGCGTGGCAGGTTTGTTCGAGATAGAGCGGAATGGCCCGCGTTCCGGCCACTTCCGCCCCCGCCTTGACCATTGTCCAGCCGCAACGGCTGGCGGCCATGACGCCGGGGCCGAGGTTGAAGGCCCGCAGGGCGTCCGTGTTGACGCGCAACAGGCCGTCGAGGTCCGCCGTCAAGGAGACCTTGCCCTCGCGCGCGGCCCCGGCCGGAGTGACGCCCGGCCCGGCCATGGCGGCAGCGAAGTCCCTTGCGCAGTCATCCTCGTGCACCCAGTCGCCGCCCACTCCCTCCTGTTCGATATAGATATGGTTGCGGCCCATATGCTGCAAACGGCACAGGTCGCCCGCCTCGAACTGCTGGCCCTTGCGGAAAACGGCTTCCTTGCTGTGTCCCGGCTCAACCTTTGTCATGTCGTGCGCGAAGCGTTTGCCCACGGCCTCGTTGACCGGCACGGTGCCCACGGCCTCGGGCATGGGGTAGACGATTCGCGAGATGTCGCGCAGCTCTTCGGATGCATACGGCGATTCGCCCTTGCACGAGCGGCAGACCGGGCCGTGCATCACGGGGTAGGCTTCCCCGCAGGCGGGACACTCCCCGATGCCGCCCTTGCTGCGCTTGTAAAGCAACTCCGCCTTGACGGTGATCGGGCGGACCGTACAGATGTCCGCGCCCGCCTCGCCGATCTCCCTGAGAAGCCTGTCGGAATCCTGTTCGCGCTTGGGCTTCAGCTTGAGATACCAGGTGCGCAGCTCCGGGTAATCGTCGAGCTTGTGCATGTCCAGCGCAATGCGGACGCCTTTCCCGGTGTGCTTGTCGAACAGGCTCATGGCGTACAGGCCGAAGTTCATGATGCGGACCCAACCGTTCCCGATGGTGCAGGGGGTCAGCATCTGGATGGCGTCGGGCAGGCACCACGATGTCTCGCTGATGGCCTCAAACAAGGTGCCTTCAGGCAGGTGGCGTTTCGCCTCCTCGACCATGTAGCCGCCCAGGATCAAACCGGGCGCGGGGTAATTGTGGAACAACGTGGCCATATCGATGAATTCGTCGAAACTGTGCGGGCCTATATCTCTGAACCCGATACCAAGTGCGGTGCTTGTGGACATCAAGAGCTCCCTCTCAAATTGATTTTGACAGGAGAAATTACAAAAAGCGTACCATGGCCGCATGTTATAAAATAGTGTGTATTCGCATTGAGATACCGTGTGTCCGGGAGGGTGTGGAACCGTGGTTTCCAGTTTTCATGGAAACAATTGTCGGATATATTCAGGTCTCTCCACTTTTTTTGGAATTTAAGCGGAGACTGGTTCCCCTTCTTCATTCGTGCGTTTCAAGCCTGTTCCGGAGCCGCTCCGCGCCCTGTCGGCCCGCCGATATTGTGTCCCTGGAATGTTCTGGCCGGACAGTTGGTTCCGCTCCGGGAAGCGGCTGGCGGACTTATCCAGGGGAGACCGGAGCGGTCGATTACGTAAATCAATTTCCGTCGACATCGGTTGACATACCATTTTCTTCAGGGTAAAGATTGTTTGAAATTAAAACGTCGTGCGACAATGGCGCACGAGAGGTGTCCATGTCAGAAGGTAGAATCATCCAGTCCGTAGCTCGGGCTCTGAATATCTTGGAACTTTTTGAAAGCTCCACCGATCTCAGTGTGACGGAAATTGCCAATCATCTCGATTTGAGCAAAAGCACGGCCTTCGGTTTGATCAACACCCTGGCTCACAAGGGGTATCTTGAACAGAATCCGCGTGATTCCAGATACAGGCTGGGCCTCAAGCTCCTTCGGTTGGGAGGAGCGGTTCAGCGGCACAACATCCTCGTAAACCGCGCCAAGCCGTTCATGGAAAAACTCGTCGATGAGTTTTCCGAGACCGTCCACCTGACCGTCGAACGAAACGGCCTGGTTGTCTATATTGAAAAAATTGAGGGCGATAAGGCCATTTTCATGCAGTCCGCCGTTGGAGCCGAAAACCCGATGTATTGTACTGCCGTCGGGAAGTGTCTGCTCGCCTACATGCCCAAAGCAAATTTGGAGCGGCTGCTCAAGAAGATGCAGCCGCTGGAACGGCGCGGCCCGAACACCATTACCGATGTCGCTGAGCTGCGGCAGGAATTGCAGGTCATCCGGGAACGCGGCATCAGCATTGATGACGAGGAGCATGTGCCAGGCCTGATGTGCATTGCCGCTCCGATCAGGAATTACGAAGGGGAGGTGGTGGCAGCCATCAGCATTTCCGGTGCCAAGGCGGGTATTTCGTCCAAATTGGTTGGCCGGATTTCGGAAAAAGTCGCCAGGACCGCACAACAAATCAGCGCCGCCATGTAATTTTTTTCGAATATATCGAGAACGTCGTGCGGTAATATCGTACAAATGGAAGGGCAATGGCTAGTCTCTGGGACAAAGAAAACAAGTTGATCACAAAGAGACTCAGTCTATCGAAGAGGTTTTGAGACCGTTTTGAAGAGTCTTCAAAGAGGGCTTTTGCCCTCTGAAGCCCGGGCAGGGCCGGCGCTGTACGCCAAACGGTGTAAGTTGCCGCAAATAAAGGGAATGCAGTGCGACGATGCCGCACAGTAGGTGCGTGGCATCGTGCGGTAGGCCTGGCTCGGGTTGCGATGAGAAATGGCTCCTCGGCTATGAGCGTGGCCGTGGGCTTAAATGGGTTGGTATAGCCCCGGGCGGTCGGTACGCGGTGCGTGCTGGGATGGGCTCAGGGTACAGTTTTCATTCCTAGCGTGAATGTCGTGCGGTATAGTCGCACGTAGTGGTTGCGGTTCAGTGGGCAGGCAGCTCGATGACCGGGGAACGGTCTAACGAGGGGGAAGCCGGCTGCCCACAATTTCTTGGGAGGGAGTAATCGTTTAATGCATGGAGGTTTGTCGTTACATGTATTTTATCACCGTAGCCGAACGATAAATCGTAGGGCGCGGAGGACGAATAAGGCGGACGCCAGGCTATTTGTCAATCCGGCGACAAAGGTCCAGGCCGGGCTCTCACCCCCGGGAGCATGTAAAAATAAAACTTTCACGCTGGAAGGAAAACGCTCTTGCCCTTTTCCTTTGAGCAGGCAGGAGCATGCCACCTCCATAACAGACCGTTGAGAAATCTCGTCTGTTACGGCCGGAAGCCGGGTAAAGGCCCTTTTGGGGCCCCAAAAAAACGGCCTTTTATCGCCCGGCTTCACCCTCGCTGAATGGAAAGCGTCATAAACCGCACCATTGATTTCAGAGGAGTTGAAGGTTGTTGTGTGGAATTTGAACAATATTGAAACGCTGGAACACAGAAGACGAGATGTATGCAGACCAAGGCGTCGCCGTTTCTGGAAGTTTCCGGCATAAATAAACGAGAATGCAATGACTCCATTTTTATTTCTGATTATCCTTGCAATCGCGATCGTCTTTTTGATGTTGCTGATTATGAAGGTCAAGATGCATCCCGTGCTCGCACTCTTCCTGACGAGTCTCGGGCTCGGCTTGGCTTTCGGCAACGATATTATCGAGACCGTGAACTTGATCAATATCGGTTTCGGCGGAACCCTCAAGGGCATCGGTGTTACCATCATCCTGGGGTCGATTCTGGCCATGGGTATTCAGGATACCGGCGCGGCTACCTCGATCTGTAACTTCTTCACGCGCCTGTTTCGCGGACGGGCGCTTGAGCTTGCTCCGGCGCTCACGGCATTCGTCGTTTCCATTCCGGTGTTCGGCGACATCACCATGGTCCTGACCGCGCCGATCGCTTCCATTCTGTCCAAGCGCAAAAATATATCAATGTCCTCGATGTCTTCTTTTATCGGCATGGGATTGGGGCTCACCCACGGGCTGGTGCCTCCTACCCCCGGCATCCTGGCCATCGCCCTGCTGTATGGCGCCGATCTCGGCCTGACCATCTTCTGGGGGACCATTATCGCCTTTGTCGCCTTTATCGGCACTTGGCTGGTGCTGCGCAACTGGGCGGCAAAAGAGTGGATCGCCCCTCGAGAGGACTTCGTGGATGGTATCGAACCCGCCAAATCCGATGCGGTTGAGGATGTCATCATTCACGAGAAGGGGTTGCCCAACGCGTTGATGGCCCTGCTTCCAGTTCTGATTCCCGTTGTGCTCATCACCTTCGCTTCCTTTGCCAAGGTCTACATGAAGGACGGCGGGGCGACTCTCACCTTCTTCACTTCGGTGGGCGACAGGGTTATGGCCCTGCTGTTGGGTGTGGTGTTCGCCATCGCTCTCGGCTACATCAAGGCTGAGAAGGTCAGGGCCCACCATCTCCGCACCACGGGTGAGGAACGTACGAGCCTCAGGCAGATTATTTTCGGTACCTGGGTGGGACGAGGACTCGTGGTCGCATTGCTGCCCCTGCTTATTACCGCCATGGGTGGTGCCATGGGCGGTATTCTCAAGAGCGTTCCCGTCATCAAGGAACTGGGTGTCATGGTCGCCGACACCAACCTGCTGCCCATTATGATTCCCTTCTTAACAGCCTCCATCCTGATGACGGCCGTCGGTTCCATGACCACTGCCGGTCTGACCGCCGCCGCAATTATCCTTCCCATGCTGGACTCCCTGGGGCTCTCCCCGGTAGCCGCTACGCTGTCCATCGGTTGCGGAACCATGATCTTCAGCCACCTGAACGATAGCGGCTTCTGGATCATGACGCAGTTTTTCAATCTGAATACGACGCAAGGGTTGAAGTACCTGACCATTCCGCGCGCCGTCAGCGGCCTGATCGGATTCATTACGCTGGCGATCCTCGTTTCCATGGGACTGATCTAGCGGGCTAACTACATTTGACAACAACGGTCCGTTCGGTGGCTTGCACTGGACGGACGTATAACCGGCCAAGTTTCTGGCCATGATGAAATGCACAAACAAGGAGCAACAAATGTCTTTTGAGTCTTTCAAGGGAGTCATCCCGCCGGTTCTCACCATCATGAACGAGAATGGTGAATTCGACAGCGACGGGATGGGCGTCTTCATAGACCGGCTGGTCGCCAGCGACGTCAACGCGCTGCTGTTCCTCGGCAGCGCGGGGGAATTCTCCCAGATGACTTCCGCCATCCGGAAGCAGGTCGCGGAGTACTGCGTGAAGAAGGTGGCAGGGCGCAAGCCGGTTATCATCGGTACCGGCGCCTGTGGCACGGCCGAGGTCATCGAGTTGAGCAAGCACGCGGAGTTCATCGGGGCCGACGCGGTGATCGTGGTCAACCCCTACTACCAGGCCATGAGCGATGATCGGCTGTACCGGCACTACCAGGCCATCTCGGAAAGCATCTCGATCCCGGTATTGATGTACAACTTCCCCGCACTGACCGGCCAGGACCTGTCGCCCGCGCTGGTAACGCGTATCGCCAAGGATTGTCCGAACGTGATCGGCATCAAGGATACCGTGGACTGCATCAGCCACATCCGGGATCTGATTCTCCAGGCCAAGGGTGCGCGGCCCGATTTCAAGGTCATCTGCGGGTACGACGAATACCTGTTTTCGACCCTGGCTCTGGGCGGTGACGGCGGCATCGTCGGCACTTCGAACTTCGCCCCGGAAATCACCTGCGGTATCTACAAGGCCTTTCGGGAAAAGGACATGGCTACGCTCCTGGAATTGCTCCCGCGATTGAGCACCCTGTCCCAGTTGTATGCTTTGGATGTTCCGTTTTCCTGGCTGCTGAAGGAAGCCGTGCGCGCCACCGGGGTGGATATCCCCACCGGCGTGGCCGCCCCGGCCAGCGAGCCCGTAGAGGACGTCAAGCGGCGCTTTGCGGAAATCCTCAAGCAGGCGGGCTTATAGGGAGAGAAACCGACCGACGCATAATTTTAATCTCAACCTTTGAGAAAAGGAGATATGATTTTGTCAAAACAAAGATGTGAACGCGTACGAGATCTATGGTCACAGGTGGATGCCCTCATGATGGGCATGAATTGGACAAGGGAAGATGTTGAAAAACCGCAGATTATTGTTGATGATGTCCAGGGTGACAGCCATCCCGGCAGTTATCACCTCGACGTGTTGAGCGAAGAAGCCTCCATCGGCGTCTACGAGGCCGGCGGACGTCCGGCCAAATTCCACGTCACCGACATTTGCGACGGTTGGGCGCAGGGCCATGAGGGCATGAACTTCATCCTCTGCTCGCGCGGCATCATCGCCGACATGGTGGAAATCCATGCCTCGGTCATTCCGTGGGACGGTATGATCCTGTTGTCCGGCTGCGACAAATCCACGCCCGCCCACCTGATGGCCGCGGCGCGCATGGACATCCCGACCATCCACATCCCGGGCGGCGCCATGCGCTCCGGCCCGGGCAACTCGACCTCGGGCTTGGCCGGGCCGTTGTCCGCACGCAAGAAAAAGGGGCACGTCGACCTCGCTGAGATGCGCGACTACAAGCTCACGGGCTGCCCCTCCTGCGGTGCCTGCCAGTTCATGGGAACGGCCAGCACCATGCAGTGCATGTCCGAGGCCCTGGGCATGGCCTTGCCCGGAACCGCGCTTATGCCCGCGACCATGGCCGAAATCCGCCGCATGGCCCGGGCCGCGGGCAAACAGATTCTGTATTTGGCCGACAAGGGCATTACCGCCCGCAAGATCATGACCAAGGCGAACTTCGTTAACGCCATGAAGGTCCATGCGGCCATCGGCGGCAGTACCAACGCCTATATTCACATGCCCGCCATTGCCCATGAGATCGGGCTCGAGCTCGACCCCAGGGAGTTCGACGCCATCGGGCAGGAGATCAAGTACATCACTAACATCCAGCCCAGCGGCAAGTACACTGCCGAGCTGTTCTGGTTCGCGGGCGGCATCCCCATGGTCCAGCACATGCTCCGCGATCAGCTCGATCTGGACGTCATGACCGTCACAGGTCGACCGCTGGGCGAATCTCTGGCCATGCTCGAGGAAGACGGCTTCTTCAACCGTTGCCTCGGCCATCTGAAGAGCTACAGCATCCCGCAGCACGACGTCATCCGCACCCCCGAGCAGTCGGACAAGTGCGGCTCCATCGCCGTGCTGGACGGCAACCTGGCTCCTAAGGGGGCGGTCGTGAAATACGCGGCCGTGAAGCCCGACATGCATCGGCACGTCGGCCCCGCATCCGTCTTTGACAGCGAGGATGACGCGCAGTCTGCCATCATCGCGGGCAAGATCCGCCCCGGTTCCATTGTGGTCATCCGCTATGAAGGCCCCAAGGGCAGCGGCATGCCCGAGATGTTCATGACCACCGACGCCATCGTCTACGACGAGACCCTGAACGGTACGGTCGCGATCGTGACGGACGGCCGGTTCTCCGGTGCCACCAGCGGGCCCTGTATTGGCCACCTCTCCCCCGAGGCGGTAGATGGCGGTCCCATTGCGCTGGTAGAAGATGATGATCTGATCGAAATCAACATTCCCGATCGGGCGCTGCGGGTGGTCGGCGTGAAGGGAGAGGAAAAGACTCCCGAGGAAATGGAAACGATCCTTGCCGAGCGCCGGAATAGATGGACTCTGCCAGAGCGCCCGCCAAAACGCGGCGTGCTCAAGCGGTATTCCGACAGTGCCGTCTCCGCCATGGAAGGAGCGTACATGCGCTAGCATCCCCATGGGGGATCGGCCAGGATATGAACATCCCCCGATATCCGCCCCCACGCAGAGCGTCTGTCGACGGTTGGAGCCCCACCGGCATACAGCCTCGGCAGGCGCTAGGGGGCAATGCCGGTCTTTGAAGAACCTCCCGGTCTCATAGTCTAAGCGCTTGTGGGGCCGGGAGTTGTTTGGCGAGTGCGACTTGGCTGCATGCCGTCGGTCAACGGGGATGCTGTTTTGCAAGTTGATTTCCGCATCGACCGCCGGCAGCAAGCCTTGGCAGATGTGTTTCGTCGTTCCGACGAGCAAGGAGTGGAAGTGGAAAAATTCATTGTCATCAGCGTGTTTGTCTGCCTTGGGGGGCTGCTCAAGCGACTACCGGTGTTCCCCAGCCAGACAGCCCAGGTGCTCAACCTCTTTGCGCTGTACGTGTCGCTGCCGGCCGTCATTCTCGTCAAGGCTCCCCAGATACAATTTTCGCACGAAATGATACTCCCGGCCGTCATCCCATGGGCCATGCTACTTTTTTCGGTCGTATTGGTCCTGTGGGGCGGGAAAGTGTGCCGTTGGTCCCGGGATGTCATCGGCGTTCTGCTTCTGGTCGTCCCCATAGGGAACACATCCTTTATGGGGGTGCCGATGGTGACGGCGTTTTTCGGCGAAAAGGGCATACCGTCGTTGATAATATACGATCAGGTCGGGACGACGCTCATCTTCGCCGTCTACGGTTCCGTGATCCTCGCCGCCTATGGAAGCGAAATGAAGATTCGGCCAGCCGAAATCGCAGGCAGGGCCATTCTTTTTCCCCCGACCATGGCACTTGTTCTCGGCCTTTTGCTTCGCTCCTGGCCCTACCCGGAGCCGGTGCTCGGCTTCCTGAAAACACTCTCCGGTATGCTCACTCCCCTGGTCATGACGGCAATAGGATTTCAGCTCAAGGTCCGGCTCAAGCCGACGACGCTTCGGCCGTTGGGATTCGGGTTGATCATCAAGCTGGTTGTAGCGCCTCTGGTCGCCTTGGCGGGCTGTCGTCTTCTCGGTTTCGATACACTGGCAGCGAATGTCTCCATCTTCGAGGCCGGAATGCCCCCCATGGTGGTTGCTGGCACCATGGCCATGGCCGCCGGATTGGCCCCGGAGTTGGCCGCCACCACCATCAGCCTGGGGATGGTTTTGTCCTTTCTTTCATTACCCTTGTTGTCTTGGATGCTATGATAAAGGTTCAGATTTATGCACTATGCCTCTGGCTTTGAGCTTGCTTGATGCTTCTCCATCGGGTTTCTACCTCTCGCTCCCGAGGGTGAGATAAAGGTGTGAGCCCGACATAATGGATCTATTGGTTTCATGAGCAAATGAATGAGAAACAGCTGCCTTGTCCATTCAACGATGGCAATCCGTTAAAGAGTTTCATGATGAGTGGATGTTGAGAAGGGGGTCCTTTTTCTATTTCGCATGTTTTATGGCACTCGATCCATAAAAAAAGGCGTATTTTAAAAGAAATGTTGCTAAGCGTCTCATGCGCTAGCGCGGTAATAGATAAAGCCTATCCCGTAACTCCTCTGTTGTCAGTGAGTATGACTGGCTACGAAGATTGGACAGTTTTGTGCTCTTACTTTTTTGAAGGGTTCCATCTTTGTACAAGGCAAGATCATTGAAGGACCCCATCCCGCCATACATCCCCAGTATTTTCCGATAAATATATCTTCGGTCACTATTCTCTCGGCATAGCTCCCTGTTAAATCGTTGAAAATGATTTGTGAATATTTCTTCATCGGTCCGCTCCAAAATAGAGCAAACTGACTTGATCACAGTTTGAGTTTTCGACTGCCTTCTTTGTCTCACAAAGGCATGAATAGCTTCAGGGAGAATTATTTCTTTACCAAATATGCGCATATGTTCTGGCTAGCCTCAATAGTCTGACCTTGGAATTGATTCCTTGGGAATGTTTCAACGTATTTCCGTTGGGATTGTTTCGATATTCAGTTCAAGCAACGGGATTATGTGTTTTTGTTTGTGATGTTTGGATAATAATCCTTTTATTTCAGATGGTAATGTCGAGTTGTCATCCTGGCATATCTCTTGCCATGCAGGAGGTTCATTGTTTGGCAGCGGGGCATATGAAAACAATTGGTTTTGACTGTGTGTTCCTGCATTGCCTTACAAAAACATAGCCAGAAGGATTCCAGCATGGAAAAAGAAAAGCATTCCCATGACCATGGTCATAATGATTTCACTGATTATACTGCCGCGGTCAAAGCCTATCGCGAGTCTTTCGCCAGTAAGGAAGATGTGCTGAATCATGCTCCCGATCCAGCGGTCCGTGAGATGGTCAAGTACATGGATGAGCAGGGTGTTGAAAATTGTTTCGACCGTTTCGACAAGCAGAAGCCGCACTGTACTTTCGGCCTCGCGGGAGTCTGTTGTCGCATCTGTTCTCTCGGTCCCTGCAAGATTACGGAACGTTCTCCTAGAGGAACCTGCGGTGCCGATGCCGACCTCATCGTCGCTCGTAATTTGGTCCGGGCTGCGGCGGGTGGGGTGGCAGCCCATGGAGCCCGGGCTCGGGAGGTTATGCTGACCTTAAAGAAGGCTGCTGCGGGAGAAGTCGATTTGCCTATCGTAGGAAAAGGGGAAGTCAAAAGCATTGCTGCTGCATTCGGACTTTCCACCAAAGGCAAAAGTGTTGAAGAGTTGGCGAACGAAATTGCTGATATTTTACTTGAGGATATGAGTCGAACTGTCCCGGGACCGCATAAAACGCTTAATGCGGTCGCCACCCCGGAACGCAAAAGTACTTGGGAGAAGCTGGGATTGCTTCCCGTTGGCTCGTATCATGAAGTCTTTGAGGCGCTTCACCAGACCACCGTCGGAACTCAGGGCGACTGGCGCAAAGCCATGGACCAATTCATGCGGTTGGGTATCACGTTTTTCATGAACAGCGTAGTGGGAGGTTCCATCGCGAGTGATTGCCTCTACGGTACTCCCAAGCGGGCCACAGTCAAAGCCAATCTCGGCGCACTGAAGCCGGACACTGTTAACATCGCCATTCATGGACACGCTCCCATGTTGGCAACCAAGGTCATTGAAGCGGCCCGTTCGGAAAAGTTTGTCAAAATGGCGGAAGAATTCGGAGCTAAGGGTATCCAGTGCTATGGCATTTGTTGCTCCGGGCTGTCTGCACTGTACAGGCTCGGTGGAGTCATCCCTCTTTCCAACGCCAACGGTTCCGAACTTGTGCTCGCGACAGGAGCGCTCGACCTGTGGTTGGCCGATATCCAAGAAGCGTTTCCTGGCATCATGAATGTAGCTGAATGCTACAAAACCGTGGTCGTGACCACCACTGAATCCAACCGGCTGCCTAAGGCAGAGCACATTGGCTACAGACGTGACCTGGAGGATTTGGATACACTTCCGGAGCTGGCTGACAAGATTGTCACACAGGCCATTGAAAGCTTCGCCAACCGCCGTGATGTCAAGCGTCAGATCCCGCCCCACGCGATGGAAGCCGAAGTCGGTTTCAGCTTGGAAACGCTCGACGCACATTACGGCTGCATGGAACGTGTGGCCTCTGCTGTGATTAATGGACAAATCATGGGAATCGTCAACCTTGCGGGATGCACCAACACCAGAGTTGTCCATGAAAGGGCCATAGTGGATATCGTGGATATCCTGTTGAAGAACAACATTCTGGTCTTCACCAATGGTTGCGCTTCATTCCCCATGGCGAAGCTGGGGTATTGCAGCAAGAAAGATCTTAGTAAGTGCGGTGAGCGGTTGCAGATATTCCTCAATAACGAATTGCCCCCGGTGTGGCATTTCGGCGGATGTATCGACAACGCTCATGCTGTGGCGACTTTCAGGGAAATTGCCGGATATGCGGGACATCAGATGAAGGATATGCCTTTTGCCGAAGTCACACCGGAATGGTCCAGTGAGAAGGGTGTTGGTGCCGCCCTCGCATTCCGAATGCTCGGATTCGATTCCTACCACTGCGTGCACGCTCCGGTGCAGGGCTCGAAGAAGGTGCATGACTTCCTCTACGGCGGGACCCGCGATTTGATGGGTTCCTGCATGAAAGTCGACACCGATCCCAAGAAGGTTGCCGAGATGATTATCGCTGACTTTGCGGAGGCTCGATCAAATCTGTGCTGGCGGTAACTCAGACTGAGCAGGAGTGTTCATGATTTGAGAAAAGAGCGGCTCGCGTTAATCGTGAGTCGCCCTTCGCTGTTGGAATAAAGGAGGCGGCCCCTGTTTGAGAGGCCGCCTGTTTTTTGTGGAAAGTGGTACGGTGTTGGTTACTTTTTTTTGAATATAATTAGCGGACAGTTCTTGCAGATGTCAGCCCCGGGGAACCCGTCGCCGGGACGGGTGATGGAACTGCTCGCCTTTTTGATGCGGTCCATGAGTCGTTGGAAGGTGGCTTCAAACTTACTGCCGGGGATGATCACGTTGATCTCTCCTCGTTCGGTCTTGCCCGCATTATAGCTGCCGGAACAGGCCGGGAGCATATTGAATTCCTGCTCGACGAAACTGAAAACGTTTCCGCCGCAGGCCGAGGAGTTCATGGTGATGTTCGGACGGAGCGGATGGGTGTCGGTCGCTGCCATGTAGTCCACGGCCAGGTGGTAGGCCTGCATGTTGTCGCAATAGAAATGCACCGTGTCCGGCTCGTACAGGCCGTCTATGGAGCCGAGCGGGGCCACGGCGATGCCGAGCGGCTTGATCTCGAGCATGGGCTTGCTGACGACAAAGCGTTTCGCCTGCTCAAGGTCCTGGACGTACTTAGCGTGGCCCTTGATCTCGGCGTCGTCCAGATCCTTCCATCCGAAGCAGAAGCGGGCATTGCCACAGCCGAGGCCGTCCACATCGCCGTAGACAATCTGGCCCTGCATGCGGGCCGCGATCTCCCACTGACAAAAGGTCATCGGCTTAAGCGGGGTGTGGATTCCCGGTGCGTTTTGCAGGAATGCCTCCAGCTCGTTCTCGTCGAAGAAGAATTTGACCGCGACAGGATAGTGGTACAGTCGCAATTCTTTCATTAGTACGGCTTGCATGTCGTTATACGTCATAATTGCTGTCTCCTGAATTTGTTGTTCACTCCCGCAGCACGAAATCGGTGAGTTTTAAGGCTGGTTGATGGCGTTAATGAATCTCTGCCGACCTGCGGGAGTGAACGGTTGGAATGGAATGCTCGCGATGAGCGTTTCCACTTGAGCAAGGAGTATGCCTCGTTTTTCCGGCTTACTTTTCTAGTCGAGATTATCTTTGAAAGGTCAAAGGGTGCTGACTGTCGAATAGCTTCTGACACTAAGTAGTTACGAGATATTTCATTGATTATGGACAGGTGGTGTTCTTTCCAAAAGCAGAAAAGAAACTTCAATGTTCGTTTTTTTAGGGGGGAGGCGAAAGCAGGGTAAAGCATCTGAGTACCCAAAAATCGTTGAAGAAAGAAACGGATTGCCGTTACTCAACGTGATTCCGTCGCGTAGTTTTGGGATTAGGCCATCAAATGACTAATAAAATAGGAATTTTATGGTGAATATTTGGAAGGCATGGTGATTGCTTTTCTTGGGAAAAGTGTTGCGGCGTGACGGCTCCCTCTGAATTGGGCGGAGTGACGTTTTCTCTGTTCGGTTTGGCAGCAGGCTCCGTCACTTCCTGATTAACTTCCAAGCCTAAGGAGTGTTGCAATGTGCGGCGACAATCATTCGCATAGCCCGCTCCCGGCCATCGTCCCATAAGACAAATGTCGGGAGCGGGCTATGCGAATGAAATCTTGGCGACTGGCGGCCAAAAGGACAGCTGATGTTATTCAAATCCAGTTCTGTGCAAGTCCGAATAACTCCCATGCGTCGTGAGGGGTTTGCTCCTGAAGTGTACCGTCCAGGAGTTATTTCATTCGCACGTCTTTTGTGGGGATCCCTTGGTGGTGGATTGTTGCTGGGGGGTATTGCCATCCTTTCCCGATTGACCGGGATTGAGGTTCTGTTTCCGCCTCTTGCCGCGACATGCTTTATCAATTCTACTTGTGTTTTTCTTCGAGTTGCCCGGCCCAAACCTGTGATTGTGGGGCATTTCTTCGCTTCGATAGGGGGATTGGCGGGGGTGTGGGTTGGTGCATATTTCGGTGGCGGAACCGAGTATGCCGTTGCATGCAAGCTCGGCTTTGCCGTGATGTTCGCCGCCATTCTCATATGCGCACCGCGTAATCACTCCATGGACACCCTGTCCGAAGAAAAGGAGAGCGCGGTCGAAGCGAAAGTCACACCGTGGTCTCGTCACCTCCTTGGCACCTCAAGCCGTGCTCTTCTTTTCTTTACCAGGAACGGCCATAAGACCATTTGTGTTGTGATGGGTGGTCGTTTCGTTTAATTATAAGGCATGACCGCCAACCACACCTTTCATTTCAGTAATATGGAAATTCAATCGCTGCTCTTGGAGATGAGCGAACAGAGGGCCACCGAGGCTCTCTTTAGCCTTGTAGTTGATAGGCTCTCCGCCTTTGAGGAAGTCTCGCTTGTACGAATTTGGCTCATCAAGGAAGGTGACATCTGTTCTTCCTGCCTTATGGCTGAGGAGTGCCACAGCAGGGAATTATGTCTTCATTTGGTTGCGAGCGCGGGGCGTTCATCGTGCGAAGGTTCGCTTGAGTGGCGTCGCTTGGATGGCAAATTCAAACGATTTCCCATGGGCGTTAGAAAGGTTGGCCATATAGCTGCGACAGGGCAGCCTGTTGTTGTCGAATCTATTTTTGACGACTCCAAATGGATCGCCTACCCCGACTGGGCCAAGGAAGAGGGGATCAACGGCTTTGCAGGGCACCCCATGCGATTTCATGGCGAAATTCTCGGGGTCTTGGCCGTTTTTACCAAAACACGGATCAACAGGCCTGCATTGGACATTCTTCATATTCTCGCCAACCACGCGGCAACGGCTCTCGTTAATGCAAGGGCGTTTGAACAGATTGAGAACCTGAAAGGGCAACTTGAAGAGGAGAACAGCTATCTTCGCGAAGAGCTTGTGAAGGCCAGTTCTTATGGCGGTTTCATTGGACGCAGCCTCGCCTTGCAGCGAATCATTCAGCAGATAGATTTGGTCGCTCCCACTGATGCCAATGTGCTTATTCAAGGCGAATCAGGCACAGGCAAGGAGCTTGTCGCTCGTGAGTTGCACGAACGAAGCCATCGGAAGGCCAAACCTCTTATCAAGGTAAACTGTGCTTCAATACCAAAAGAACTTTTTGCGCACGGGATCGTTGATAGAGCGGTCCACATGAGATTCTGCGGCGAAATTGACCACCGCGTCAAAGGAGGTTCCCTCCATGAGTCCGGAAACCAGTTCGCGGTCGCCGATGTCGCCCTGCA